>Ga0208299_1001541_pt1 | contig 16998 bp, 26 predicted proteins | sample 15_taG_FD_184089 | JGI IMG/M metagenome (GOLD analysis project Ga0208299, IMG submission 184089) | Marine viral communities from the Subarctic Pacific Ocean - 15_ETSP_OMZ_AT15312 metaG (SPAdes) (version 2) | ecosystem: Environmental > Aquatic > Marine > Oceanic | place: Pacific Ocean | collected...
GTCAATATGAAGTTGGACACCTTGAAGGTGTTGCAACAGATTTGAAGATTGCCACATTTGGTGTTAATTATGCAGTCAACGATAATGTTAAATGGACAACCGATGTAGGTTATGCATTTGACAGCGTTGATGCAGGATGGGATTTGGGTAACAGTGGTTGGAACACAACCGCAAATGAAGGTGAAACTCTCATTCGTACTCAACTAACCGTTAGATTTTAATATTTCAGGAAGAATCCTGATTCAAAGAAACCCTCTCTTCGGAGAGGGTTTTTTTATGACAACTCTTTGTCTTTAATGTATTGTTCATAAATTGTTTGACCCAATATTTCCCCTGCCAAAATATCTGTAGGATAATGTAATAATCCTTTTATCCTAGAAAACGATATTTCTTCAGATAGTTTTAAAAATTTACTTCTATATGAAGGATATGATTCAGAAAGGTATGATGTTAAAAATCTTGATTTCGCCGCGTGCATAGAAGGATATGTTGGAATGTCTGATGTATCCGATTCTTTATAATGAATGTCATTTAAATCATAACCAAATTTTTCTGCCAATTGAGTCGGTCTTGGACGATTAAATTTAAACTTTTCTTCTGTAACTATATCGGTAATATCGTCCATTAAAGATTTAATTTCTTTTATATCATATTTTAAATTGTTTTCGTCCAAAATTTCTATAAAATATTCAAAGATTTTATTATCATACTTTTTAATTAAAGTATTATCTTCTGGTTTTAAAAACGATGAAATTTTTTCTAAAATTTCTAGTTCCATTAAAGTTTTTTCGGATGTGTTTGTCGGTGGTTCTGGTAAATTATAATCTGCACCCTTGAGTCCGTTGTAGGGTGTGTCTGATACATAAGTTTTAAACGATTTAACCATACTAATATTTATATAAATAATTATAGTGAAAAGGAGATTTGTTTATGGCTATAGCAGGAATAGATTACAGTTTAAGAGGACCCTCTATATGCATTTTTAATGGCGAACCCGGCGATGTGTTTTGTTTTGAATCTTGTATTTTTTATTACCTTACAGATGTTAAAAAATATGCTAAGACTTTTTTAGGAAATATTCATGGTTCTTTATTATCTACTGTAGAAGCAGACATGGACAGGTATGACAGCATATCTAGTTGGGGCGTGGAAAAGATAATGAAACATGGATGTACCGAAGTTGGATTAGAAGGTTACTCATATGGTTCTAAAGGAAAGGTGTTTCATATAGCAGAAAACACTGGGGTATTAAAATATAAATTATGGCAACATTACCTTCCAATAGATATTATTGCACCAACAACAGTTAAGAAAGAGGCAACAGGTAAAGGTAATGCTGATAAGGCAGGAATGCACAAATTCTTTTTAATAGAAACAGGTCAAGACTTAAAAAGAAAAATTACACCCCTAAAAAAAGGTATAACTAGTCCAATATCTGATATTGTAGATTCTTATTATATTTGTAAGTGTTTATATCGAAATTTACGGTACGATAAACCTAATTGTTAATTTTATCAGTTTTAAATGTCTTATAAGCAATGTACAGGACTATAACGAGGAACGGAACATAGAATGTCCAGAATGATATGTTTATCGGGTTTGTTATTTCTTCTATTACAGGAGGGTTGATGTTTGTAACATGACCTTCGGTTTTGTTGTAATTTGTTGTAGGAACATTCCCATGCTTATAAGTCCCGCCAACCTTTACATAATCAGAACACGATGCCATTAACAAAAGAGGAATAATATAAAACCATTTTTTCATCTGTAAGATTTTCCAACTGCTTGACCAAAATAGAACCCAACAATAGTCAAAAGAATTTGTCTATTCTGTTCGGTAAAGAGATATCCATAAACTTCGTGGAATGTAACCTTTTCCCCTCCACCAAATCCAAAGAATGTTCCTTCTAATTCTGTAATTTCTACTACTGTTGGAATGCCAAAAAACGGAAGAAGAAATGGCGCAAGTATCGTACCAAACAAAATTGTAACTACAATCGTTCTACGAATAACTTTTCCTGCATCACTACCGACTCTAGCAATTGCGGCATCATGACTTTTAATTGATTGTTTAGAAGCACCAATCATTCTTTCATAAAGTGCTTTTTGGTCTTGTCGTTTCTCTGCCCAATACTTGAATAAAAATCCAGTAAGACTACTTCCAATTAATGTTAAAAATTCTGGTGTTAAAAATGACCACATTATTTATTCCTCCCTTTTTTGAATGGAGTTATCATTCCATCCTTACCCCGCAACGCTACATCTTTACCTTTATTTTTATAAGACCATTTTCTTATCGCACCCTTCAAATTATCATCAAGAGAACCGAATTTATCTTTACTCCACCTCTCATATGTTTGATGGCCATGCATCATATCATGAGGAACAGAATCAACATCAAATACTGCCATACCTGCAACCATTTCTGGAGCAGTTGATATTGAACTGCTGTCTACAACAACTTGTTCACCAGTATCTTCATGTATTCCTTTATAGAGTGGAATCCCCAAAAAATGAGTGAATGCAGATGTGTTTTCTTCTATCTTTATATTATCCCCTGCACTTATAACAGAATATGATGGTGAAATAATTTCATTTGTTGTAACATATGTTCCACCTTTCAGATAGTCATTAAATTGCCCTTCAAATATAGTATTGATGTCTGATTGCATACCCTTTTCAACCAAATGATTTAGAATAAATTCAATAGTTTTATCAGCATCTTCAACGCCATATTTTTCATTAACGGCTTCTTTTAGTAGATACAAAGAAGAAATATAACTACCAATTTTACTTCTTAAACCGGGAACTTTGTTAAGTAATTTTTTTATATTCCATACTAGTGTATGAAAAATGGTGTATGCGGTTTTTTCTTCGCCACTTTTTAAGTTTTTTCTTTTCTTTAAAATTTTTCCATCTTTATCGATGATGCCCAATTTGAAAGCATCTGTATCTTTAAAGTCTTGAGTCATTAGTTTCAAGAATTTAAAAGCAACTAGTGCGTCTACTATCTGTTCGTTTAAATGGTTACGATGTTCCATCATATCTCCCTTAATCTATTTATAACATCTGTATTAAGAGAAATAGAAACTAAGTCTATTTCTGGTATAGTTTCTGGTGCATAATTTAAGAATACAAGAAATGTCTTTAATAGAGAATGCATTTCTTCTTCTATTTTATAGAATAAAATTCTAGTTCCTGCTTCAACACCAAATACATTATAAAATATTATAATATGATTTAAAATAAGCCTCTCCCGAAGTACACCATTTTTTTTGTACTTTCTGAAGAGGCGTTTTATATATTTTATTCTATTAAGGTCTGATTGGAATTCTTCCATCCCCATACATTGAGGGTTATCATAATGCTTCATCGCAAACATCATAAATGTGTTATTGTCCAACTTATCATTCATTAAAATACAACTCACAAAAATTACCTAATTATTTGATTTTACTGGTTAACTTATAAAGGGAATTATCATCTTCGCTTATTGTAATTTCCAATGTTAATCCTGTTGAAGAATCATCTTTGATATATTCGTCATATGGTGTATCACCATCTTTTCCGAATACTTCGGTTGCTTTTTTCAATGGTAGTTTAATAACACTACCAATATCATAACCGTCTTCTGGAAGGTCAAAGTCTAAATTAATAAGATTCAGTTTAGTTCTTAGATTGTTTAATGCAGTACGAGGACTCATAAAGTTTTTATCTAATTCTCTGGCAACTGCCGCTCTAATTTGCTGAACAGTTTCCTTGTCTGATTTGTCTACTTTATATCTTCCGTGAAATGTTGACTGTGATGCTCCAGGAGAAAGTAAACTAGTTTCATTAATTTGTCTTTTTATGTCTTTAAAGTGTTTCATTTACTTTGTCCTATACCCGTTTGCAATTCTTTCAAATTCTTTTACAGTTCCATTAGTCCACGATTGTTTTGTTTGATTGCTTGCGGCATTTGAAATTGCATTTTTATAGATGTTTTGTTGGTCTTCCAATGTTTTAGAATGTCTTGCGGCAAGACCTGCTTGTTTCGCCACATTTTCTAATCCTTGTGGTAGAGCAGACTGTCTGTTACCAGCAATAACATCGCTGATAGTATTCAACATGTCTTCTTGGTCTGGGGAATTGTTTCCGCTAAATGGTCCATTTCCCATTCCGATTGTATTTTCTGTATCACTCATTTATTAACTCCTTGTTATATTATATATGTATAATTATGGTTCATCTTCGTCTTCTTGGTCTCCAACTTGACCCCCACCCATCCAATCTGGAATCTGGAGGATAACATCTGTGTTATCCTCTGGTGGTGGTTCTGGTAGAGGGGTTGGTTGAGCAAGTTTGGCGAGTGCGATATTATGTGCTTCTTCAGCACCAGGGAATAATCGATTGTACCAGTAATCACCCCATTGCTGTGTAAGTGGCCATCCTGGCTTTCCATGCTTCTCGACATCCGAGGCAATTCCTTTTTGAACTGAAGTAGGGTTAATCGCAGGACCGACTGGCAGGTGCGGTAATATATTTGGGAAAAAATCAAACCACCCTTCATCAATTTTTCTATTGCTTTTTCTTTTCTTTTCGCTTTCTCTTCTATTCAGGTCTTGCAATCTTGCTTTAGATAACTCTGTACTATATCTTTTATTCTCTTCTTCTTGGTTTTTCTTGTGTCGGTCTGTTACCCTATCAGCGGCAGAAAGTTGTTCGTTTGCCATCTTTATTGAATGTATGATTGTATGTAATTGTTTCATAATAGGTATCGGTTAATAAATTGCAGTAAAGGCCATGAACTATTGTCAATTTCTGGATGGTCTAATTCGGGGTTAATGTCAAAATCCGTACCATCAAGAAGCGGTTTAAGAACTTGAAAAATTATATTTTTAACTCCCATTCCACTTTCGTTATCAATTTGTTTAATCCAATCATCATCGGGGTTGCCACCACCACTAGAGCCGTGAGGTCTTAACAGGAATCTAATCAGAGATTTTAAATTTTCTCGAATTATAATATTTTCATCTCTGTCCCCCCAGGAATCACTTCTATAGTTTCTGAGAAAGGCAAAAAATGCACCGCGGGTGAAAGACGCCATGTCTGCAATACTCAAGACCTTGATGATCGATTCGATTTGCGGGTTAGTTCCCCCAGGTTGAAGCCAATCGGGAGAAGAATATTTGTGCTGTTCCTCTCCATTAAATGGACCTTCAAATGTTGGTGGCACCCAAACACCGCCAGGTGCTTGAGGTTGAATTTCATAGTCGTCATGATCGGGAACAAAATCTTCATTCAAAACAAGATTCGCTTCGTTTATTACTTGTGCTATTTTCTTAATCATTGTTTACATACCCTTTGTCGTTCCTCTACCATACTCATATCATAATCTGGTGGCACCACAGGCCCGTACACTTCACCTTGTCCAAATTGGTCACTAATGGCTTCATCCATTTCTGTTGTTAGAAGTTCGGGATTGTCTATAAAATATTTTAAAACGACAGCGGGTACTACTCCGGGTGGAAAATTGAACAGAACACTGTTTATGGGTTTTATTACACCTTTCAAAATTCCAGGAGTATAAGACGAACTCGCGTGTGGTTGCAAAGCGCCCCTAGCAACGGCCGCACCCCACCTCCGAGGGTCCCACCTAGACAAATGAGTCTTGTTTCTCCAACCAATAACAGGCCAGTTGCCTGGACTAAATTGACTATATCTTCCTGCACTTCCAAACGCAGGTTTTGTTAGTGACATTGCTTTTGCGACCTTTATGGCCTTGGCGGGGGCGAACAAAGATAGAAGAATGTCAAAAGGGAATATAGTAGGTGTCGCGACACCTTCATCGTAGTCGTAGCCCAAACCTTCATCGTAGTCGTAGTCCAAATCCGGGGCCCAAACACCGCCAGGTGCTTGAGGTTGAATTTCATAGTCGTCATGATCGGGAACAAAATCTTCATTCAAAACAAGATTCGCTTCGTTTATTACTTGTGCTATTTTCTTAATCATTTTAGATACTCCCACCAATATTGTCGCCACTGTCCCGGAGTCATTTTACTATATTCTTCTCTTGCTCTGTTCGTTCCAAACTCTAGTGGCGAAAACGAATCTTGTATTTGTTTATTTGCTTGTTTTAACCTTGCAATTCGTTCTCTTTCTTTTGTACGAATTCCAGGCATCAATCTTTGTGCAACCTTTGCTATCCTTGCAGGAGTAAATTTTTTCTTCAATCTTTTTTCAAAATTATCTTTTTCTGTGTGCGACAAAGAACTCCATTTACGGTCTTTTAATAGTTTCTTTTTAAATCCACCGAGGGCTGCCCTTCTAGATGCTTTCATAATGTCTTGCGATGATTTCATTTTTTTCTTTTTTCTTGCTCTTACCATTGCTCGTTTTTTTGAAGTTCTTCTCGCTGCTCTTGCCATTTTTCTTCTTGATTCTTTTGAAATTTCTGTTAAATAATTATCGAATGATTCATCTAATGATTGAATACCATCCAATTCGTTTACATCAAGAATATCTCCAACTTCTCCCACAAAAGTATTAGCATTTACTTCTAAAACATATCGTGCAGGCTTTACAGGAGAATGCCCTTTCAAGTCGTGTGGTTGTAGGGTTTGTATGTCTACAATTTCCATGTCTTCATTTATCCAAACAACATCCAAAGGAATCAATGTGTCTTTCATCCAAATTCCGTGATAGTTTTGCTCATCGAAAACAAACAACATTCCTTTACCATCGTCTAAAGAAGTTTCATGCATTAAACCTTTTGCTCGTTCTTGTGGGTCATCAACAACTACAACAGAATATGATTCTTTCAAGAAATCAGAATGTGATTCCTTCATCGTCATTCTTTCAATCGCCTTCATCATCTCAACATCATCTATGGTGAGGGGCTGAAAGTCTGGGTCCAACGCCTGCGCCAAACTCATCTCGAAAGCAGAAGTTTTGCTCGTATCGATATTAGGATTATGAAAAATGTCTGGTATATCCTTCATATTCTGTTCACCTTGTGGAGTATATGGTGGAACTCCAGCATCAAAATAAGGTTTTAAAAACCTCTTCCAAAATGCATCATCTCTGTAATATGGATGAGGATTTCTAGAGTCCCCTGAATTGTCATAACCAGTGACTGTCATACCGTATTTGTTTTTTCGTGTTGGTGAACCACCAGGCAAGTGCGGTTGTTCTTTCAAGAAATCAGAATGTGATATGTCGTGATTAACGGATTCCTTAATGACATCAAGTTCAAGGACAGCACCCTTCACCAACTTTTTACGAAATTTGATATCTCCCTTGTGGAATCTACCAAATTTTTTTATTGTTTTGATAATGCCAATTTGACCAATTAAATTTTTACTTTCGATATCACCTTCATATTCATCCTCACCGACCCACTTTACTTTATCACCGACTTTAAAATCTCTGATACCTTCATTCAACTCTGCATCATAAGACGATGTTAGTGGAATCCCCACCATCTTATTATATCTTCTAATTTTCTTCGTATTCTTTTTTTTGCGTTTTCTCTCACTTCTACTAAACTTATCCATCTTTAGTTTTTTCTTTAGTTTTTTAAGAAGATTTGCTTCATAGAGGCCTGGAATATCACGGTATTTTGGCTCTGGTAAGTGCCCTGGCATATCCCAGTCCGGCGGCGGCCATGGAATTGTAATTTCTTTTTCGGGCGTATCTTCATCCCCTTGGGATGTATATGTAAAACCCCTTATATAACCTGTGTCATCTCTTGCCCATCGATACCAAGTTCCGCCCTCACTGTCTTCTTCAAATTTTTCAACTGGATAGTCGACCCAATATGATGTGTAATTCATTGGGTTTGTTCGGTAACTGGGGTCAAGATATTGGATAGGGTCAGGAATATTAAAATCAAATTCACCTAATCCCCAGGCCCCAGTACCATCATGTGCATATCCACCACGCCGTGGTGGAATAAGGTCTTCTCTCATATAGGATTCTTTCAATCCCATACCTTTTCGGATTGCTTTGAAAAGACCTTGTGCAACTCGTTTGGGAGTTTTGTCTGGAACGCCAGTTGTAAATTTTTCAAAGTCATTATCCTGTGCGGCTTTTCTCATCTTTGAACCAGACATACCAACGACTCCCTCTGCATCGGGGTCTCGTCTGCCAGCAGAAAGAACTTCAAACACATCGAAGTCATATCCGTCTTTGCCAACATATTTTTTCATTCCGTTTTTAAATTCGGAAACTCTATCTCCGCCAACAATAAAATATACTTTCTTGTATCCTTCTTTTGATAAGGATTCTAATACATGATATGGCGTTTTTGCTTTTTTGTCATCTACAATATCGGCTTTTGGAAACATCTTTCGCATATATAATACTTTATCTTTGTGCGATAGCGGATTTTGTTTTGAATCTTGAGAATGACTAGGATAAATTCTGTGTTCGGCACGCAATTTGCTTGCCTCTTTTATAACTTTATTAATAAGAAGTTGGTGTCCCGATGTCGGAGGTTGAAACCTTCCAAATGTAAACACCACAGACTTACTAGAAGTCTGTTCCAAAATGTTTACTTTTATATCTTTGTAAGATTTCATCCTGTTTGAGATATGACCACCCCCTGATGTTGTATCCACATCGGGGCATCCAACCTCTTTTCACCAAATTAAGAATTAGACCAAGGAGCCTTGCTGTTTAACCAAGCAAATAAAGGTTTACCTACCAATGCACCTAGTCCGAAAAGAACTACGGAATAACAAATTGTTCCTACTGTACTGTTTAAAAATTCTTGCATAACTATTCTCCTTTTTGTTTATTTAATTAAATTATTATCAACCTCTTGGCAATGATGGAATTCCACCACCTTGGTGACCAAATCCGAACAACTCATAAAAGAAATCATACCAATCTTGTGGACTCATGCTAGGTTGTACCATTAATCTAGAAATTGTATTCGCTGCACCTTCATATTGTGGTAACTGGTCCATCCACCAATCTATATAATCCCACAGTTGGTCGACTCTTCCAGGAATATCACCTTCTGCTGGGTTGTGAGTATTATTATCATCATCATCGTCATCACCATGTTGTCCACCATCCCAATCACCACCATCTGCCCTTTGTGCATTTCGACTGAACGAGGTATCGAACATGCCGCGGCCCCATTTGCCGTCATCTTCATCAGATTTGTTGCCACCAAAACTGGATGTAGTTGTTTGCTCTGATAAAGACAAATAATTGTAATATCTACCTATGTTGCTCATTTTTTTGAAGACTTTTTGGTTGTTTTCTTTTTAGAAACTACTGGAGCAACTTCTTTTTTAGGTGCTGATGTTCCTTTAAAATTTAAAACTGCTCTACCAAGTTTACTGTTGTCTGTTCTTGCTACTTCTGCTCTTGTTGCCATTTCTATGCCCCTTTTAATAAGATGAGTTCAATGTTATATATGCCTCTAACCTTTTTCCCAGTTCTTTGCCGCATTAAAGTTTTGTCTAGAAAATTCTAATCTATCCACTAATTTCAGTGCATTTGTGCCATATTTATCAATTGCCACATATCCTTCAGGGGAAGTAACATCAAATCCATCACCTTTCTTGATAAATGTCCCCATCGACTTGACTTTTTCTAATTTTCTAACAATTATAATCTTCGCTTCTGAAATGAGTGTATGTAATTGAAAAACTTGTTCGATTCTACTACCATAAGTGGATAAAAGTTTCATAAGTTTATCTTTTTGCTTTTGTTTTTTCTTTTTTCCACCAGCAGATTTCAATTTATCGATTTGTGTTTGCATTTTTGCATCCATATACGCACCAAACCCCTTGGCACTTCCAGTAGAAACCCCACCTCTAACATTTGCATTGATATAAATCTTAATTTCAGCAACAAGTGCCTTATTTTTTATAAATTCATTTGCGAATCTACCGTATTTCTTTGCAACTACATCGATTTTCTTTATAATCTTGTCAATCTTATTAGTTTCTGCTTTGGTTAGAGTAGCACTACCAGAAACATCTTTCAAGTATGCATCTTCAAACCATACAGATGAGGTTTTGTTTAGTTTACTTACATCAACCCCGAAAGAACCCTTTAGTCCTGCCATTGTTGTTCCTGTATATTTTGTATGAAACACAATTCCTATTCTTGCTTTCTCTATTTGAGATGCAAGGTCTGAATCTTTTGGTACTGCGTAGGTGATAGTATTCGGAGTAAAAGTAATATGAGGTACATCATTAATAGTATCTGTTCCTAAATCGGAATTCATAAACATCATGTCCCCTTGGATGACACCTTTAATTCCAAGTTTAGGAAGATGATTCAATGCAACATGCAAACGGTCTGCTAGACCACCACCGTGGTTTGCTCTGATGTCATCATGTGTATAGTTTATCTTTGGGGTCTTATTAAAGACACTCTTAGTACCAACAAAGAACTTTCCGTTCTCTGGGTTTGTCCCACAAAAGATTGCAGGCGCGCCATCCCACTTTACGGTAATGTTTACGCCACTTTTTGAACTTCCTCTAAGCATATTTGAAACAGACTTGATAAAATTTACTGCATCATTTATACCTTTTGTCCCTTCATTGAATACTGCATCTTCTAGATGCTCCATGTGAAGGTTTTTAGATTCGGTTAGATATGATAAAAAGGATTTCATATTCATCTCATAACAATATCACGAAGCAATCCACTGGGCAATTTGCCACTGGAGTTATTATCATTAGCAATTTTTATATTTTGTGCATGTACCTCTGCTTGTTTTTTTAATTCGCCTGCTTGAGCCACGGCGGACAAACCAAGGACTGCACCGCCGGCCGGTATTGGTCCTAGTTTGCTGGCAATACCAAGAAGTCCGAATATCCCCAATCCATATGGGTTGGGTTTGGGCCAGTCACGCCCCAAGGGCCAACTCGGCGGTGCTTTTGGTCTTCGTGCAGAAGGATCATACACAAAAAATGTATTACCATTTTTGTCTTGAACTATGCCATCTTCTTTCAAGAAATTAGGATGTGATATGTCATATTTCACAATCCTCTATCTCCATGAACCGGGAATTGTTTTTTGTGGTTCTAAATAAAGAACATTTGGGTCAGGAACAAAACTTGAGTAGTCCAATTCATCAACTTCATCAACTTCATTTTCTACTTGAATAATCTCTAAAACAGGCTCTACTTTATTCCAATATTTAATAGTAGCATCTTTTTTATATCCATTGGGACCACCGTTATGGATTCGTGCCATGTCTTCAAATGTTGGTTCATGACCCAATCGTCTTTTTGTAGCATATCTACGGAGATAAGCCCGCACAATTTTTTCAGCATATACTGGGTCTGTAACATCTTCATATTCACCACCAATGCTTGGGTCAAAGTCAACAGCATCTTGCCAATAAATCCTCCAAATTTGATATCTACCTATTGCGTTTCCGTTATCACCTACGGCATCGTCCTTGTTATTAGATTCTATTTGTCCGATTGCTTGGAGAAAATCATCCATTCCATCATCGGGCGGAAGAGTTTGTTCCGACAAAGCAAGATTGGCGTTTATTAAAGTACTGATTATTGTTTTGAATATCATAGTACTCTAAGTTCATTATCTTTTGCTTTGTTTCTTATTGCATTTTGAATTGCTTCTGAATTTGGATTTCTATCAATCATTTTGCCTATGGTTGCTAATGAAATAATTCCACCATCATCGTATTGTGCTAATCCAACTTTTGCCCTACCAGTTAATAAATCAATTCTAACATCTTCTGGAGAGAAGTCAGACACATCATCGGCAGTAGTTTTAATTGTCTTACCAACAACATCAGGAGTTTTAGCAAAAAATGCACTAATTACCTTTTGGTCTTCTGGACTTACCATTGCCTGTTCGATTGCTTCTTTAAGATATTGTTTAAAGTTTGACATGTGTTTCCTTGTTGTTATCTAGACGCGGGACTAACGCCGTTTTTTACTCCAGCGTATCGAGGGTCGAAAGCCGTAGTTGCTTGTGGTGCAATTTCACCACCGTAGCCGCGATGACCTCCACCACCTTCTGGTGGAGTATCGGCCGCATAGTAAGGGTCACCCCAATGGTCCATGACCCATCGCAGGTCTGCTCCATCAATAATACCATCGCCATTATAATCTAATTCATATGGAAAATCAGTACCGCCCCGCATCAACTGTTGATTCCACGCAGCGAGTATATCATTTATAACAGATTGGTCGAAATTTCGAGGTTCTTCATTCAACAGTTGATTGATTGATTCTCTTAGATATTGTTTAAAGTTTGACATATGTTTCTCCTAACACTATGTATATGAAAGAAAATCACAACACCGAAGTATTGTGATTCTCTATTACGGTCGTAAGGTAGCGAAGTTCCATATGAATGGAGTAACTGCTCGACCATTAATATGTATATTTATGCATATCTTGTTGGTTTTATTTCCCACGGTAGTAGTGGTCGTGGGTCTTTCTTTCTATACTTTGTAGGTAATTTTCTTTTAATCCATTCTGTTCCGTTCCACGCCCAAACACTAGTTCCATCACTCCACACATCAACCCCACTGTCTGGATTGTTATTGTCGTAAACTGGTTGCATATGAGGCCATGCAGGGTCATCCATTGGTGGTCTGGGTGACCAGTTGGGCGCTTCATTTAAGTATTCTTTAAAGGATTTCATTTATTTCTCCACTTGTTATTATCTTTGCTTCTGTTCTTATTGGCAGACATAACTTTTAAATTGCCTCTTGAATTGTTTTGTGGATTACCATCTTTATGGTCTACATCATTACCATCACCCTTAGAAACTTTACCTTCTTTTTCAAGTTGTCTTCTTGCAAGAACTCTCATACTTCTATTTGCTCGTTGCTTTGGTGTACCGTGATATTTTAAATATTCTTTTTTATAATCACGGTCTTTTTCTGTAATGTATTGTTTGAAGGTTATCATCCAAAGGGATTCCTGAACATATCAGATGGGTCTACCTCTACATCCAATTCTTGTATTCTTGCCTTTTTGACTCCGTGTTTGGTTGTGAGCAATTTCAATAGTTTCATTGCATCTGATTTTTTTGTGATTCTCTTTCCATCTTTGCCGGCTGTGAGTAATAATGTTTCGTCTTTGTCTTTGGGTGGAATACCCCATATAACATATTCGACAGATTCTCTAAACTGTGCCATTGTAGAACCAATCTCTGTTCTTTTACCGGCAGCCTTCTTACCATCCAACCAAGCATACCAATCAAATTTTGATGTGATGTACTTAGGTTTAAATGGTTTCGTTGGTTTAACTTCAAACAATTTGAATCCATCTTTTTCAAATGGCAGATGTTTGTCGTCTAATGCCTTTGCACCTAGTTTACAGAAGTTTTCATTCCAACCTGATATACTACCATGTGTAGGGTCTAGTATAAACATACAATAACCTTTTTTATGAAGGTATTCTTCGATGTATATATCGTTGTCTACTACACCTTTTTGCATATCTTTCAGGTGTTCTTTTGGCCATTGTGTGGGTGCATCGGGGTGTGCATCACTTATAATTTTAAGTATCTTCTTGTCACTCAAACCGAACTTACTCGGTCTGTTCACTACATGTTTTATATGGTAATTATCAAAATCAGTAGTGGTGGTATGAATCTTATTCTTTAATGTCCAACCCTTGACAAATTTTTGTTTTGCTTCTGTGATGTGTTGCTTGAATGATTTCATTTCTGTTTCACCAAACTCAACTATACGGACTACCACCCCAATAGTCATCGCCCATTCCATTTAGTTCTTTAAATTTAATCATTATTGTCTCCTTGTACTCTATGTATTATTATTATTTTTAATTACCAAATAGGCTTGGAAAATCAATGGAAGATGTTCCATCCATACCGATCCATCCATGATAATTATTTAAATTGAAGGGATTGTCGCCTGGAGGAACATCAGATTTAGGTTCTGCATCCCAAGTTTGGATGGGAGCATTTTTTATAATATCAGGTGCGCCAGGACCGGTGGGATTCGTAGGATCACCTGGGTCTTGTTTGGGTTCAGTATATATACATAGTGCGAGACCGATACCAATGAACCCAATCTTTGTGGCGTGGACGAAGAACATGGGAAGTGGGTGGGGCCACGGCGGGACAGTTGATCGCGCAGTTTCATGTTCACCGTTCCCCTTACTGAATCTAGATAATAATTGGTTATATAATTTAGAACCTTTTAGAATAACAAATGAAGGTTCACCTGCTTCTGGATGTTCTTCTTTAGCAATTTTAATTGATTTTTTTACATTTTTATTTTTACTTTGGGGCGTAAACACACCTAGGTTTGCAAATTCCTTGTTTTGAATTATCTTTTTTACATTATCAACTCTAGCATCTCTATCAGTTGGTGCTTGCTGTCCTTGTTGGTCACCATCTGGTTGCTCTCCACCTGTTGGAGCTCCATCATCATCTGGCATGCCTTGCCACCATGTACCATCGGGATTTACTGGACTGTGGTCCCATTGCCATTTCAATACCTTGCGTAATGGATTATCTGGGTCCCAAATAGGTGGGATGTAAGTTGGAGATTTGGGATTTAATGGACTGTATTGCCACAGGCCTAACGGGTCCCACCATGTTGCTTGCTCTGTTTCATGTTCTTCACCAGTGTCTTTTATATCCCACGCAACATACTTGGATGCGTTATCCTTGTTGAATAAATCTGGATTCTTCCATCTCTTTTCAATTACACCTTTGTTGATTTTATGTATTTTGTCTGCAATCTTTTCTGTGTGCTTACTAAATTCGGCTTTTGCCTTGTCGTATTGAATTATGGCTTGTTTGACATCAGAGATTGCATCTTCTGGTCGTCCGATACTCGTACTAAGTTTGCTTGCAAGGTCGTCTGCAAGTTTCTTTTGGTTTTCATATTTTGCTTGGTTCAGTGCTTTGAGTACATCTCTTGGGTCGTCTGCATCGTCAATTTTAATGCCAGCATCTTTAATTATATCTGTTATCACCTTAAAATCTTTTGGTGTAGACACCCAACCGAGTCCTACTCTTTTACCCTTACCAACTGGAATTTTACCAACTTTGGTTGGTGGTGGTGAATCCACCAATGATGTTCCATCACCCATGTGTGCAACATTACTCAGAGTATTTGTAGATACGTTGTTTGTAGATAACTTTTCGTTCACTACTTGAGAAATAGATTCTATTAATTTTTTTGATGGTTTTTTATGGTTCATTTAAATATTCCTTGGTGCAATATGTATATTATCTTGCTATTCTGTGTTGTTGCATCATCTGTTGATTGATGTACTCATCGTCTATAAGTTCAAGTGAACCCTTTGTAGATTTTTCAAAATCAATTATCTCATCGCCGTGATCTAGGTGTGATAGTATCTCTGCAAGTCTTTCTTCTATCATGTCTACCTTCGGTGCGAGTATACTTTGCGTTGCTTTGATGTCTGTGAGGTTCGCATCGATTCTCTGGTCTATTGTCTGTACACCATTCCATAATTGTAATGCTGCACCCATGAACACACTCGCAACCAATACGGTTACTGCATTAGATACTATCTTGTTCCAATCAAGTTTCATTTAATTGGTTTTTGTATTTTTGCGTATGGTTTACGAACATCTATGTCACCACGATTCAATAAACCTGATGCTTGTCCCACCTGACCTTTGTCGTTGTCTATGACTGGCATATTTTTCCTTGATGGTGAACCGGCCGGTGGATGTTTTTGCCTCATCCAATCCAATCTCCTGTTAAGTTCTTTCTTTCCGCCAATACCTTTTAACCACTGTTGTGCTTTGTCTTTATTATAAAACTTAGGGTTCATATGTTTTCCATGTTTGATTGCATTCATTGCATCACTGGTATCTGATTGGAATATGTTCTTATCGTTACCCTCTGGTGCGCCTCGTCTTTTGTTTCCCATAGAATCACCAATACCTCTCATCACAGGAACAAGGTCACCAATATTTAAATCTGCTTGCACACCTCCAACCTTTACTGCTTCTGTAGAGAGTCTGGGTGGTGGTTTGTTCATTGGTTTTTTTGTAGGGTCTACATTAAGGTTAGTCGCTGCCCATCTATGATGACCGTCAAGAACATGACCGTCTTTAGATACTACAGCACCCAAGTCACCACCCTTTACACCGTTGATGGCCATTCCTAATGATTTACCCAAGTAGATATCTTGTTGTGTTGGTTTTAGTTTGTTTGCATCAAATTGTTTTGGTTTGACTTTAACTATATCATCTGTGGTATCACCATCATGTTTACCCTTGTACTGAAACACCTTTTTAAGTGGGTTCTTTAATGGGTTCGGGAATTCTGATGGTTTAATCTCCACAGGATTCATTGCTTCTGAAATGACATACTGTTTGAAAGTTTTCATTATTTATTTAATTTCACTGCCTCGTTCACCACCCTGATACATTCGTGTCTTGCGTGTTGCGAGTCTGTCTATTGCCTTCATGAGACCTTTTCTTCTATTTTTTCGTTTAAGTCCACCCTTCACATCTAGGTGACCCTTAGTACTAACACCATGCCGTTTGGCATCTGAATCAACTGATAGGTCTTTGCTTGCTTCTTTGGCATATCTTTGGAGTCTGTCCGTCTTCAGTTCTTGAATGTCGTTACCATCACCATTAAGTTCATTATCTTCACCAACCCACAAGTCCCTTGGATTTTTTAGATTCCATTGTTCGCGTGCTTTGAGTTTTTGTTTTTTGGTTTTTGCTTTTTTATATGCAGGGTCATTTTTTATTCCATGTGGTTTTTGTGGTTTAAATTTATTTTCACCTATAAAACGAGCAAGACTTTCCTTTGTCGAGTCTTGTAGTTCAACGGATTCATCTATCATTTTTCCGTTTTTCATTACTTCTTTCTTATCGAGGGTATATACAAGTTTACCACGATGAAGAATTTCAACCGTGTCTGCTTTAAAATCTTTAAACAGAACACCTACTGCACTTTTTATCATTGCACCACCTACACGATATTCATGAACTACTTTTCCGTTTTTCAATCCCCTTGCAGTTCCCTTCACTCTGGAAGTT
>Ga0208299_1001542_pt1 | contig 16998 bp, 9 predicted proteins | sample 15_taG_FD_184089 | JGI IMG/M metagenome (GOLD analysis project Ga0208299, IMG submission 184089) | Marine viral communities from the Subarctic Pacific Ocean - 15_ETSP_OMZ_AT15312 metaG (SPAdes) (version 2) | ecosystem: Environmental > Aquatic > Marine > Oceanic | place: Pacific Ocean | collected...
CCACGCGAGATAAAGGCCACGTCCCAGAGCACCGAACCCGGCACCCCCACCGGCACCGGGGTTCTTGGCCCCGCGAAAGAAGATGCCCTTGTTGCGACTGTGAAGGCCACGGAAGAACTTGGCCTCGGAGGCCCACCGCTCGGCTACTTTCTGGGGGGATGCGCTCATATCATTCTCCGTTGTGCCCTCTACGGACATTCGGTAGGTGGTTGACCCCCTTCACGGAGCGACCACCGAGGCGCACAGGGTCAGATGAGCCCCATGGCCAGCATCCACGAGGGTGACCCATCGGGACCATAGCCGTCCATCTCGACGTTGCGTACCCCACTGACCGTTGGCCCGGAAGCCTCACTGTCCATCTTCTGCAAGGCTCTCGTGGAGGGGGGCTTTGGAAAACCACGGAGGTACTTGTGGAGACTGACCGTGCGGAGTTTGATCTTCCTACCCTCAATCTCCACCTCGGACATGGAGGGGTTGCGCTCCGAGAAGAACACCTCTGCACGCGATCCCTTCGCGTACACGGTCCCGTCCTTCAACTTCAAATCTGCCGAGAGGGTGGTCTTCTTGGAGGCGGTCTTGTGGACGGCGACATGGTGAAGCCCAGCAAGGATAGCCTTCCGCTCATCTGACCCCGTGGGGAGGGTAGAAGCAAGGCGGATGAGGCGTTTACGGTCAGATCCAGTAAGGGTCTTGGACATGGGTTGTCTCCGGTACTTGACCTTATCGGAGCGATAAGGAAGCTACCGGCGTTGCCGCCGAGAAGCCATCAAGTAGCGAGCGGCAACCCGCGATGCTGATCGGATTGGAGGACGGTACTCCTCATCCGCGTCCCAGGGACCGTAGTGCCGGTTCCGTATTCCGTTGATCAGCGCGTCTTCGGCGGTGTACCTCTTCATCTTGCGCGGCTTGAACTCCGCGTAAAACTCACGCTTCGGCCAGCCGCGCTTGGTGTAGCTGGGGTCAGGTTGACGGCCAAGCGTCTCCCAGATCCCCTCAACCGTCTGCCAGTCAAAGACGCGACCGTCCTTCCGCTCGATCCAGGCGTGAGGACCAACCAAGCCACGCACGTTCCCGTGAACAACAATGTCGTCAGGGGATGATCCTGGGCCTTTGCCATCCCACATGACAGCGTAGCGGAAGCACTGGCCTCCGACGATGCACTGGCCATCCGAACTGGCAGTTTTCTCTTTTAGGCGCACAGAGACCGACGACGGGGCTGCTTCCTTCTTGCGCTTCGGGTCCGCATAGAACTCCGCTCGGATGACGGTTGCATTGACAGGGGTGGTCAAGACCTCCCCCTCATAATCCCCCCCACCTGTGAGGAGACCGACAGCATCCCCCCATGTCAATCGGGCCACATCTTCTTTGTGTCTCGTACAGAAAGAGATGAGCCTGTCCACATCCACAATGACCTTTTTACCGCTGACCTTGGCCTCCCCCACGGCACTTTGAAAGTCAGTCTGGTCGGTCGGCCCCACAACAGTAGCAAAGCCACTCGCCCTCTTGAGGTCTGTAGACCAGTAAAAAACCTTCCCCCGACCCTTACGGGAAAGGATGTCTCCGACACTGACCGTCTTCTCGTTGTCTGTGATCCTACGTCCGTAGTACAGCGTGTAGGAGGACTTGTTCACATGGCGGGAGAGCCAGCCTTGGAGTTCCTTGCTGCCTTTCCAGATGCGGTACATCACATTCAGATTCTCGTACTGCGCCATCCCGAGCCAGTGGGTCAGGCTTGCACAGAACGAACCAAACGCTTCGGCCCCCTCGGGTGAGAGTTCGCTGAAAGGTGAGGACGCGACCCTGCACTGACCATCCGAACTGGCAGTTTTCTCTTTTAGGCGCACGGAATGAACCGTAGGCTTCCCCCCATAAGTAGAAAGGTCTACGGGGTGTTGGAACACCCACCCGTCTACGCCCCAACAACTCTCCACAATCTTGCGCTTGGGATCAATCACCACGCCGTGGTGATTTGGCCACTTGACCCAGTCACCTTTCTTCGCCTTGCTCCAAGGGATGGGGGTGTTCCAGTCCAGTTCAAGGTCGCGTAGATTGCCCCTGCTCACGCCGTGCATCTGTTCCGTCCGCAGCGTGGCGTGGCTGGAGCAGTCATAGTAGGAGTAGGTGGTAGGAAGCCGTTGGACCTTTACCGCCTTCAACCCGTGCTTCTTCCACTTGGCGATGAACTCCTTGAGAGTCATCTTCCCACAAGGGTCTACGCCCTCTTTCAGTGAGCAAGTCCACCCTTCACCCGCCGCTTCCGCCCTATCATGCCAGAGGGAATGGTAGTCTTCGTCCAACTCCTTTATCAAAGGTGAAGAGGCATAGCGATCCGCTACCCGAGCCGCAGCGAACCGCTCTGGGTTCATGCGCTTGTATATGCCCATGATGTAGGCGTAGTTCTCTTCCTCGCCTTTAGCCGCAGCGATGGCCTTAGCCTTCTGCCACTTCTCCTCATCAGCTTGAGTCTTTACGACGTTGGTGGGCATCTACCGACTCCGGCGGGAGCGGGCAGCTACACGCTTGGGTGAGGCACCCCGAAAACCAATCAGTTTGTCGTCGCCGCCGACCGGATCAATCAGACCCTTCACCATGTACTGGGGAGGGACGCCGTGCCATGGCCCCAAGGGGACAATGCGGTCATTCTTCTTGGCATCGCCAGCTTTGTACTTCTTGAGGTTGCGAGGCTTGAAAGTCTTGTAGAACTCGTCCTTGGGCCATCCAGTGTCCCGGTACTCCTGCTTCCCGAGTCCCTCGCTGAAGTACCACTGGAGAACGTCGGTCTGCCAGTCAAAGACCCGGTCTCCGCGCTCGATCCAAGCGTGTGGTCCTCGGAGTCCTTTGATGTTGCCGTGGACAACCCGATCACTCCCTTTCGCGTTCTCCGTTGCCCATGAAAAGCATTTGCCACAAGCGATGGCTTCTTTAGCGAGGCTCGCTACTCGTCGGGCGGAAGCACCCCGGCTCGCTCGGACCACCCGCAACGCCGAGGCCGGGATGTTACCGGCGTAGGCAAAGGACTGGATGGAAGGGTAGTCATTCCAAGGGTCTTTCTCCCAGTCGGAGAGGTCTGTCTGTGCGGTGTCAATCTCAAAAACCGTGATGGGTTCGTCCTCGTCGTACATACCGGACTGTTCCAGATACATCTCCACATAGCCGAAAGCATCGGTCGGATCACTGGTCGCGTAGACGAAGCCGGAGGAATGGTCAAACCACAAAGAGGTGGAGGAAGTCCCGGGTTTCAGCCCACCGCTTTTTATCTTCCTGACGGCATCCCCAAATGAAGCATGGTAGAGCTTGCGTGGAACCTTGACCGCAGCACTGCGTTTCTTGCCCCCGGGATAACGCACCAGTTGGTCACGGAAGTCCTTGTCACGACCCTCAAAGCCGTTGCGCTTGTACCAAGCGATGAGCTTGGACTTGTTCAACGCACCCGTCTGTCCCCCAAAAGGCTTGGCGGTGAGCTTGAGGATGACCCCATGTTTATCCGCCATCTCGGTGATCTGCTTCAAGACATAGGAGGCCATTCCCGCCCCCTTTTTCTCCGGGGACATGATGGTCTTGAACCAGATGTGAGGCTCCCAGCCGCCCCCTTTTATTTCTTCCAGATCAGTGAGGATGATGGGCATGTCTTCGCCCTCCCGATTGCGGAAGGACCAACCCCGGCTGTTTCTGTCCATCGGGTTCTGCCATGTCCGTCCCGTGTACTCGGACATGAATCCAGAAGTGCTGGCCTCGCGGGGTCTCATCTTCTCTCCCATCTGCTGGGGACGGGCCGATAGAGGGGGTACCGACCTACCGGGGTTCCGGTAGGGGATGGGAGAGGTGCCCGTGAGCCAGAAATCGAAGTGGGTCGAAACATCCTACCTCGTAGGAGAAACAGAGATTGTCCTCCCCCTTCGGTGTTGTGTGGAAGTCCGCAAGAATAGGATTCGCACTCTCCTCCAGCAGTTCCACGAAGAAAGGAACTTCTGGGAAGTGGTGTTCAAAAGCCAATGGGTTGAATCCCCTAACGCCCATCGCGCCCCCCTCACCAAACTCGACGAGGCGGCCTGTGTGATTGCCGACACTATCGAGGATGTGGTGGGGGAGGAGTTCCTCCAAGGGTTGAAGGGCTAATCACCTCGGCGGCGGGAACGCATCTCCGTCAAACCCTCGTCGAGCTTGGCCAATGCCACATCCTGCTTCAACAAGGCCGTAGAGATAGACTTGCTGTTTTCTTCGATCTGATCCCCCAGTTTTGTGATGAGTTCATCCCGGGTGGATAGGCATTGGCGTAGTTGCTCGGCTCCCTCGCCCCGCACTTTATCAATGACAATGTCATAGCGTTCCCGCATTGTCTCCACGCGCTCCTCGTGGGCACGTTCAATCTCACGCAGTTGGCTCTGGAACTTCTCGACCATGTTGTCGAGGCGCTTTTGCATCCCTAAATGCTGCCAAATGAGAAAACCACTGAAGATACCGAGGGCACCAAAATCCAGAAGTGAAGAAAAAAGATCATCAGGCATCGCACATCATCCCCATCGAAGGGCCAACCCCACCCACGAAATGAGCGATGTCAGGTCTCCTGCCCCCATGAGAGGCGATAGACATACCAGTGGACTGCTGCGGGCTTATCTGCATGGTGACCCCAGAGAGAATGATCCCACCCCACCCCCCAAAACGGCCCTCATGGAGCCTTGACAGGGAGAGGGGAGGGCGTGACCCCACAAATGGGGTCCGTTGTTGTATGAGGTGCAGCCAAAAAGCTGACCCCAGCGGGGTTACCGGATCTACACAAATCCCCGAGGACTCAACACCCCTCGTCCAACATAGGGGCCAAAGGCTGACCGGACGCCGCGTCCGAATCGAGGCTGCGCCAAACCACGCATAAAGTGAGTGGTGCGTGACTTCGCTTCCGTCAGTTTATCCCACTGGCTCTCGGCGTTCTCTTTGAGGGACTGGTACTTGCTCGACTTCTCGACGTTCAGGGAGATGCCGCCGATACTGTAGTCAAACTCGTTGGCCACCCAGTTATAGGTCAGTGCCTGTGCTGCATTGACCAGCGCACCCCAGAGGAGCGCGGCTTTCCACGCAGGCTTATCTCGACAGATCATGTCGATGGTTCGCAGTTCCTCGGTTTCGGGGGGCTGCATGTTCCATTTCCACAGAGCCATCTCCAGATACTCGTAGAACTCCTCATCGGTCCAGATGTAGCCGAAGACCTGATTGAAACACCCGATGGTCCCTTCGCCCTCGGGGGGCATGAACCTATAGTTGCGGTCTGGGTTGTTGTCCCTTGTGAGAAACCTCATCTTACGGATGAGATCGGTGACACACGCGGAGTGGGTGTCGGTGGTGGTTTCCACAGCGTTGGAGACAATGCCAAACTCTTGGACCGCGCCCTCCTCGGACGACGTTGCCGTTTCACGGAACCGCCATCGAATACGATAGTCGCCCGGAGCGGAGGAGGAAGGAACCTGAAGGCTCGCGTAGAACTCCCCCACCGAGGGGTTGACCGGAGTACGGGTAGCACTCCCAATCAGAACCTCGGCCGTAGTGATCGGGTCCACATAGTAGATGGCGTAGGAGATAGAGAAGGCGTTGGTCGGGTTTCCCGAGGAGTTGGACAGGTAGATGTCCAAATCCCCTCTGCCCAGTACCTGCCCTTGGGTGAACACCACACTCATCATACACCTCCGCCTAAGACTTCCCATAGAACCCTTACCGAGCAGAGGACGGTAGGGGTTCTATAGGAGCACAGTGTCCAGAACCTCTTGGAGAACTTTATGTCCGCCAACATCACCCCCGGGGAAATGAGCGAGTGGTGTCTCTTCCTAATGGCTCTGCGAGCCTACGAAGAAACAGGCCGTACTTCCCCTAAGAGACTCCAGAGAGCCCATAAGCTGGTCCGCACCGGAGCAGCCAACATCGACGAAGGCTTTGCCAAGTATTTCACCCCACTGGTCGAGGGGAATGTTCTCTTTGCACGGTTCAAGGGGCCTTTGCGACAGGCTATGATTGGCAACGCTGTCGCTTCGGCCTCGGCCAAGGGACAGTTTCTCACAGAGTTCCTCCCAGCCCTGCGCCCTAAGAAGGATGTAGTCCTCACCACGTTTGCCGAGAGCAGAGCCGCCCAAGCCATCCAGAAGGGGGCTTTGGCCGCTGCCGAGGGAGATGCCCAATCGCGCCTCCAAAAGCTCGCTGTGGTCCCCACAGCAGCCCGGTTCCCCATGCACCGAAAGTGGCTCCGAGCCGTAGCAGAAGAAGCTGGTTCTGGTGGCGATGTGGCCGAAGAAACTCTCTCCGACGCGGAGACCGCGCAGACTATCGGAGAGGAACTCCGGCAGACGGAAGCCCGCCTGCTTCAAGTGGACCCCCTCACCGAAGAAGGGGCGGACCTCCAAGAACAGAAGCACGACATCATCGACCGACTGGATGCAGTAGCGGAAGAAAGCGAGTTCCCGGAGACTGTGTTCTCGGCTGCTGCTACTGCCGCTGCCCAACCAAAGGAATACCTGACCTCGACGGGCCGCGCCCGAAAGCTCCTTCCCGACAAGGAAGCAGCCATGATGATCCGAGGGCGGGGAGTCATCGCTGCCGGAGCGGGAGCCGGAAAGACTTTGACGCTGGCGAGCAAGGTCGTCTACCACATCAATGAACTGGGGGTTCCCACCTCCGCAGTCGTCGCAACCTCCTTTTCTCGGAAGTCGGCTGCCGAGTTGCGCCGCCGCATCGAGAAATATGGGGCCGACCTCGGCGATGACCGCACAACGGGAGGCTTTGGGACAACCCACAAAGTCGCTGGCCGTTTGATGCGTGAGTACGGGGGGCGGTCGCGGAAGGCCATCAAGGATTCCGGGCAGAACACCCTCGTCCGTTTGGCCATCGAGCAAGTCAAAATGCCCGGCGGAGGGTCACCCCCCGAGGCTGTCAGCTTCTTCGCGGGCCTCGACGGAAGCGTTCCATCACAAGCAGATGTGGACTCCCTCGATTCGGCTCCGGGGATTGGCCTTACCTTTAAGGAAGCACTGGAGCAGGCCGCTGACCGCCGGAAGGACCTCCAGTGGAACGAGTGGCTCTACAACTACTTGCGCGGGTTCTTCGATTCTTCGGATCAATGGCACTCCTTCAAGATGAGAGCTTCCAAGAACCTCACTGATCCGCGTGGGTTCAACGATAAGAACAAGAACATCATCGACGAGATCTTCGGCCACCTGAAGGTGGACTACGACATCTGGAACCCCGAGAACAAAGACCCCAATCTCTCTGGATCAGCCCGCACAGCGGCCAAGAAGGACAAGGACAAGGGGCTTCGCGAACGGTACGACTTCTTCTCCAAGCCAGCCGGTGAGTGGTTCAACCTCGGACTCCAACTCACTCGGGGGGAAGACGACGCCGAAACTCCCATCCCTCTCGGAGAGTTCAAGCAAGCCATCTCCAAGCTCAAGGGGAAAGCGATCTCTCCCTCCGAAGCATGGCACATGGACAACGTGGACAAGTCCCACGCCGCTGTATACGCCGCCTATGAGTGGTTGAAGGGGCCAAGAGGGGAAACAGATTTCCAGAACGGCGGGGACTTCGACGACCTCTTGCTCGATGTGAGCAAGATGATGATGATGAACCCCCGCGCACGAAATGCCATCCAAAGTCGCTTCAAGGTGGTGCTGGTGGATGAGGCTCAAGACCTCAACCGCGCCCAGCATGTGATGTTCGGACTGATGACCGGCTACCTCGACCCGGCCAAGGTACCCAACGTCGCCTCGGTGGATCGTGTGTCCGAGATGGCCCGTGACGACGGCAACATGACCGCCGACACCTACGTCTTTATTGGTGATGACAAGCAAGCCATCTATGAGTTCCGGGGAGCCGACCCAGAAGCCTTCATCGACATGAGTGATCTGGTCGAAGGCAGCGCCGGGTTCACGACCCATGTGTTGGAAACCAACTTCCGATCCGGCAAGAACATCATCGAGGCAGCCAACCAACTGATCTCGCACAACCCCAAGCAGATCCCCATGGTCTGCAAACCCAATCCCGAACGGATGGATGAAGGCGGCGTGAAGGTCATCAAGTTTGACCCCACCAATGGCCGTGATTTCAGCGAAGCCGCCGAATGGGTGGGGGAGCATATCGCCGAGATGATGGAAACCATGGCCGAGGGATCAGACGCCCCCGGCTACGATGCCTTTGGGATCGGTCTCCGCACCCGAGCGGAAGGCATGGCCTACGGGGTCGAACTCATCAAGAGGGGGATGCCCTTCCGCTCTAAGATCAACTTCTTCCGTGACTACACCACCAAGGCACTTCTCGCGTGGCTCACCATCGCTGATGAAGGTCTGGACGGAAACCCCGACCGCATCAATAAGGCGGTTCTGGAAGCCACAAGCAGCCCCAAGTCCAACCTTGGAAAAGCCTTCAACCAACGTGTGGGAGAGCAAGCCACGGGCAACTACATCGAGTGGTTGAGAGACAATGGAGGGAGGATCTACGGGCCACGGAGCAAGTGGAGCGGCTACGTCACGGCTTTCACCGACAACCTCCTCAAAGTCGCAGCCCTGAAGGGGAGTGGCCTCTCCGCCAATGAGACTCTCTTTGAGATCTTCGACCTCACCGGCTTCGACGGCACCAACATCAAAGACAGCCTCATTGACAAAGTGAGAAACGACGGCGAGAGGATGGCCGAACTCATGGCCAACTCGCCGAATGGCGTCGTGTCCGAGGAGGACTTGGAGGCCGAGGCTCTCGCTCCTGTCAGTCCCTTGAAAGGTCTGCTGGATTCGCGAGGAGATTTGCAACAGGCGCTCTCCTATGTTCGGACTCTGGAAAAAGCCAACGAGAAGCTGGCTACCGAGGATGAGCCGGGGGAAACCACTCCCGCCATCACCCTTGGCACCATGCACTCATGGAAAGGTTTGGAAGTACCCAACATGATCATCCCGATGGTCGGCGGACGCTTCCCTCGCTTCGACAAGACCTCCGATGAAGATATGGCTTCCGAAAGGCGGCTGGCCTACGTCGCCATCACACGGGGAGAGGACAACGTGTTCGTTCTGGACATCCCGACTGCCCGCCAGAACAAAGACGGCACCATCACGGTCACCGAGAGTCCCTTTGTCAACGAGATGTGCGTCCCCCAACTGGAGGCCGAAGGGAAGATGGCCACCCTCACCAAGCAAGAGCTTGAGGAGATTTCCGACGAGGAGTTTGAGGCCCAAGGTGCCGCACTGGATGCAGAGCTTGATGCTTACCTCGCGTCCCCCGAATCCATGACCCCACAGCGGAACATCTTGGCTTCATGGGGCGGCTTGCTCTACACCAAAAAGAGGAACGCATGAGCTACGTCCAACTCACCCGCGACGAGTTTGAAGACTGGCTCGACTCCCTTGGCTTCCGTGGCCAATGGAAGATCAAGCCCGGACGCGGAGGGGTGTACCAAATCTTCTTGAGTCCTACCGTGATGATTGAGATCAACTCGACGACTGGCTCCCAAGGAGCAGTGCGAGACAAGGGCAAAGCCTCTATGAGTCTGCGGCTCGTGTCCCGCGTCACAGGCAAGACCCTCAACAAGAAGGCGATGGGGCAACGCTACTTCGCCCGCACTACCAACTGGCGAAAGAACTGGGCCAAGGGCGTAGACCGGATGCAGTCTACCTACGACAGTTCAAAAGGCTGGTACGACCAGATCGCCCGCATCGCCGACCGCGATGCCTACCAACGGGACATGGTCCAGAAGATTGAAGACATGCCGGGCTGGGATCAGGATGCCTTCCTCCAGAGCCTTCACGAACGCCTCTCCAAAGGGGGAGTCCTGACTGTGAAGCAGGAGCAGGCTCTCACCAACCGCCGAGAACGACCCTCCCGACCGGAACGGCAAAGCCCCCCGCCTCCCGCAAGCAACACCCAAGAAGTCGAAAGGCTCCGAGAGCTTTACCGCCGAGCGAGAGCCAGCCGCGATGACTGGACAATGGACTTCACCACCTCCGTCGCCAAGCTGCTCAAAGCGGGACGGCCGCTGTCTCCCCGACAACAGCAAATCCTCAATGACAAGCTGGACCGTTACCGGCTGTCCGAGGGGCGCAGAGCAGCCCAGAACTTCTACTCCCCCAGTGATGCCGAGGAAGTAGAGAACTGGGTAGAAGATTTCGGCATGGTGAACAACTACACGCCGGGAACCTGTGACCTCAACCGAGGTGACTGCGACATGATGAGCAACGTCTTTGCAGATTGGTTTGAGGATGAAACAGGCGCACCGCTCGACCTCTACGCCGGAGCAGGGTTCATCCCCCCACTGGGTCAGGATGCCAACGACCTCTGGATTATGATGTCCGGGGATGAAGCCCACGAACGAGGAGAGAAACCTCTCCAACATGTAGTGGCCCGATGGGGGGATTGGATCATCGACCTCACCGGACGGCAGTTCGGGTCCAAGTACAAAGCACCCGTCTACCCCTTCTCCGAGTTCAAGCAGCGGTGGGCCGAGGTCCGCAAGACCAAGCGGGCTGACCGCCAACTCAACAAACTGCGGCGCATGATGCTCCAGAACTCAAGTGACTGGTAGAGCATGAGACAGCCCATCGACAACTTGCTTGGCATCCCTTCTGGGATCACTGCGCGTGTGGCATACCGCCATAAGGACGCAGCCCTGCGAGACTGGCTGAAGTGGATGGTCCAACCCATCGAAGTGCTCTCCAAGAAGTACAAAGGGCTGGTTCGTGGTCCCTTGGATGACCTCGTTGACGAGATCTTCCGGGACATCACACCCAAGATCGTCAAAGCCGTAGGCGAGCAAGAGATTGACGAGGACGTTGAGGAGTATCTGGCGGGAGCACAGGAGGGTCGCTTTGAGGCTGTCCGAGGTTGGTTCGCGGATGCCGAGGACAACCAATCCGAGGACTACTACGCAGGCTATGACTGGGGCTTCGCCAACGCCAAGGACTGGGATGGCAAAGACCTCCCCACCGCTGTCAAACGCAAGGTGGTGCAGGAGCAGATCAAGGAGTTCAAGGGCGAAGTCACCGAACAGATGATGATCGCAGCCTTGGAGTCAGCGTGGGCCTCGGTGAACCCCCGCGAAATCTTCAAGACCGTCATGCGGGCTGTGAAGCAACACGGCTGGAAGATCGGCCTCGTCTACGCCGTCGGTGAGATCATCGAGAACGTCGTTCTCCCGGCAGCCCTTTCCATCCTCACAGGCACCCCCATCCCACCCGGCTCATTCGCGTGGCTCCCCCTCAATGACATCGTGTTCGCTGCGGTCGTGAAGCGACTCGGACGCAACAACGAGGTCGATGACTACGAAGAAGACGGGCACCTCGATTGGTACGAAGCCCAGTACGGCGCAGTCCGGCTGGCGAGTGTCGAGGCCGTAGCCTCGCGCTACATGATCGCGGGGAGTTGCCCCGTTCGGTCCATGGCCTATGGGGGTCTGCCCTCGGCCGGAGGATTCAACGCCATCAAGGAGTTCGGGGTCGGTCTGTCCAACGCTTTTGAAGCCGCCCACTGTGTGCTGGGATCGCTCGGAAGACACCTCGGCAAAGAACAGGACCAATGGGAAGGAATGATCTCGGTCAGCAAGGGCCATCTCCTTGAGGAAGTGGGGATCATCCGCAAGATCCTTAAAGAGTACACCCGCCCTATCTACCGAGACCAACTCTCGCTGGACGACCTCTCCCGCTACAAAGAAGAATACCGAGAGCGAGTCAAGGAGAACATCCATCAACAGGTCGAAGACATCCTTGATGCCGGACCTCGGCTCTCGGCTCTCGCTTCTAAGCTCGGCAAGCAGTTCACCAAGAGCTTGGAAAAGGAAGGCTACCCTCCGCCGTGGGCCGACCTCTCGGCAGCCACCTACCGGTTCGTCGAAGCACTCGCCGATGCAGCGGTCAAGTCAGTCAAAGACTTCCCCGAAGTGGGTGATCCTTTCAGTGCTGCGCCCGTCAAGCGTGCCTTCGGGCAGATGGAGAAAGCTCTCAAAGACCTCCACGCATGGAAGCGTGCCGCTTCTCGGGTGGCAAAACGACACGCCTTCGTCTCCAACCCCATCATCTACCTCAAGAAATACCTCACCCAAGAGGACTGGGAAAAGGGAGCCGAGGTCGCTGACGACAACGAAGGCCACTTCATGCAGTGGCTGGAGGAGAACCCCGATCTCGTTGAGGACGTACCCGCTCTCCAACAGGCCATCGAGAGCGGCTACATTGATGATGTGTGGTCACTGCCGCCGGAAGTTCTGAAGGAATACTTTGGGGAAGTAGAGCACGCTCTGTCCGGAGAATCATGGTCCCCCTCATGGCTCCACATGAACTATGAAAAGGTGATGAAGAACCAGTGGATGATCCACTTCACTGATGATGCCTATGGTGTGGCGTGTAGCGGCTTCAAGTACGGGATGGATGATCTCACCAGACTCGGACTGACAACCCACTTCAACGACTCGGCCAAGCCGGGCGGCTACAACTTCGCCTACGATCTCAATGACTGGGAACGCTTTGCCGGAGGGCGCTGGGGCTTCAAGTACGGCAAAGAAGCTGTGCTGTTCAAGGCCAGTGGGGTCAAGGTCTGGCACCACGGCGACAACGAGTATCAGGTCATCTTCGCAGGCAACACAGCCAAAGACATCGTGCCTCTCACCGAGGAGGGATACTACGGTGGCTGGTGGGCTAACGGCATCGGAAAGGGTGGCCGAGAGGAACACGACTCCGAGCAAGGAGATGGATCGTTCGACTCACTCTCCCAAGCCGTGGACTGGGTGGTGGCCAACTTCGGCCAGTACAAGAAGTTCCTCACATGCTGAACCCCCTCCCGGCACGAGTCGCCAGACGCCACCGTAAGGCCTTCGTCGTGAAGTCCATCGCCGCCCTGCTTCGTTACCTCCAAAAAGAAGACTGGGAGAAAGTGTTTGAGGTGGTACAGGAGCGGGATCGTGACGGCAGCCCCGAACAGTTCGGGGAGTGGATTGCGGAACACTACGGACCCGGAGGCCACGGCAAGAGCAGTGACCCCGCTGTTCAACAAGTGCTGGACGACCCCGATCAGATCATGTCCCTCTATCCAGAGGACTTCTCCAAAGACACCTACCAAGACTACTTCCGATTGGGGGAGTGGGAAGACCCCTCGTGGTACCAACGCGACCATGAAGCCCCTTCGTGGTTCAACCTGACCAACCCCAAGCTGTTCAAGAACCAGTGGGTTCTCCACTACACCAATGATGCGGAACAAATCGCTCAACAGGGGTTCAAGTACGGAGCCGATGACCTCTCCCGTCTGGGAGGGCGGGTGTCTAACGCTCTCCAAGAACAGCGATCCAGCGGCAACTTCAACTTCGGCTACAACACCAGCAACCCGAGCCAGTACGAGGCAGGTCACGGGAAATACGGGCGTGAAGCCGTACTCCTCAAGGCCAGCGGCGTAGAGGCATGGCACTCCGGTGACGGGGAGCAACAAGTCATCTTCGCAGGCAACACAGCCAAAGACATTCTCCCCATCACCTCCAGCAACTACGGGTCCGGTTGGCTCGTCGGGGGTCTCGGTAAAGGGGGCAGACCCGATGGGGAGGGGGATGCTTTCCCCACCCTCATCAAAGCAGTCGAGTGGGCGAAGAAGAACCACGCTCAATACAAGAACGTCATGGCATCCCCCAAACGAGTCGCCGCCCGCTACCGGCAAGCGGCTATCCTTACCGCCCCTCCTGCCATGGTTGACGCCGCCCGCTACTACTTCATCACCCGCTGGGGTGCTGGAGTGTTGGCGGAAGTGAAGAAGAAAGAGCGTTCACAAAAGGCACGCATCCGGAAGATCCAGAAGATGCTTCAGGAACAGAAGGCTTCCATCGCGGCTGCGGAGAAAGCTCTCAAAACCGGGAAGCCCTTTGACCTCTTGGTTTACCATGCACCCAAAAGCGGGGATTTCAACAACATCCGGAAAAGGAAGCTCCGTTACACGCCCGGCGAACAGACTACCGACTGGAGGGGGGAAGCCGCGTTCCAATGGGAAGTCGATAAGCCTTTTGAGGTTCATTATCTGGAGTTCAGGAACGAGGCCCCCTATCTGGAGTCCCTCAAGGAGTACGACGAGGTAGGACCAGTCTATCTGGGCCATGTAATCGAGGCCGTCGAAAGAACCCTCCAAGGTCTTACGGACTTTGCACAATCGGTCAAACAAGAAACCGCCAAGCGGAAATCCCATGCCAACCTCCTCTCCGCCCCCAACCGAGACCGCACAGAATGTGAGATGGACCTGTCTGGGTGGACCCTGTGGGAACGCCGCATCCCCGATGCTGCCGAAAGGGAAATCCGCGAGGAAGCCCTGAACGCAAAGAAAACCCTCCAAATGAGGTTCGACGCGCAAGATACCGGAGAAGCCGACGGCGGCTTCTCCGCCTACTGGAGTCCGAGCAAGTGGATGGTAGTGTTCGCGGGGTTGAGCGGCTATTGGTCAGTCAAGGAGTTGCTGGGACGGCAGGGAGAGGTATCCACCTACCAGTTCAAGAAGTCACTGGTTGAACTGGACCGCGTAGTGAACCATGAGATGGCCCACTACGCGCAATCCGTACTCAAAGAGCTACTCGACCTCCCCGAGATCGCGGGACACCCCGGACTCTCCGACCCGGCCTACGCCAATATCCACGGCACTCCAGCAGGGAAGGAGTGGGCAACGTGGGATGCACAAGAACAACGCTGGGTGGACCAACGCATCCCCCACGAACTCCGCGATGTGGAGTTTGAGGCCCGCCTTGGAGATGAAATAGATAGATTTGAACGGGGACTCAAGAGAGTGGATGAGACTCTGGAACGGGACGCCTCCAAAGGAAACCGAGATCCCTACTATGCAGCCGAAATGCTCAAAGACTACTTCGATATGTTCACCAGCCGATCCCAGAAAAGATTGGATGTGTGGGGGGCAGACCCTTCGCCGTGGTTCGCGTATCTCCGTAAGAACGACTCAAAACGGTACAGAGCAGCCGTAGCCAAGTTCACCGCCGAGATGGACCGCCGTGGGTTTATGAAACGGCTGAAGACGAAGACACGCCTCCCAGTCGTGGTGCCCAACCACAAGGCATGGGGCAAATCGATCTCCCGAATGATGCCGTGGAGAGATGGGTATGAGGCGGAGAAAAAAGCTCTCCAAGACTACGCCCGTTTCATTGACGGACTCTCCCTCGACCAACTCCGCAGACACCGCACCCTCGTCAGGGATACCGGCGATAAGGAATACTGGCTCACCCCCCGCTGGCAAGACCACCTCAAAGAGCCATTGGGCAAAGAGGAGATGGAGGAACGCCGAACCGAAGGCGCACGGATTGAACACCCGGACATCCGACGCAAAGGGAAATCCGCCCGCCGGGTAGCCGCCCAACACATCGAAGCTGGACTGCTGAAGCCCCCGCCGGGATTGGCGTACCTGCTTGGGGCCGGACCCAAGCAGGTCATAGGAGGCTACCTCCGGGAGAAATACCCGGACGACCGCAGCTTCCAGAAATACACCTTTGTAAAGGGAAACAAGGCCACGGTGTCCTTCGATCTTGACAGGAGGGGGCTGGCTGGCTGGTCCTACCTGCGCCGTGCAAAGGTGTCGCCAGCAGAGTTCTTGGCCCAAGTCCTGTTGGAGAAACCCGCACTCGCCAAACTCCAAGTGACCATCGACTTCAAGGGGCGAGGGAGTGCCGGAGGCTACTACGCCGAGGGAAAAAGAACAGCCATCATCTATGTCAATGCCGAAACCCCCGCCATGTCGCCATGGAAGGCCCCCACAGATCAGGAAGTGGATAAGTGGGTGGAGGCCGTAAAAGACACCCTCCAACACGAGTTGCTCCACTACACCCAAGCACTGTTGAGTGTGTTGGCTGGGACAAAGGCGGGTCTGCCTTCCCCGAAGATCCGAACTCCAGACGACGGCCCTCACGCAGAGTTGGAAAAGATGGATCACCTCACCAACGAGGCGGAAATACAACATGCGTTGAGAGACGCCGAGTTCTACACGCGCCTCAAGGACGAGGTTCGGATCTTCAACCGTAAGTCCTTTCCCCACTATGCCGCATGGGAACGCGCCCGAAAACTCTGGGTGGCGGGGACAGACAAGGAAACGATGGGCGTTCTGGGGCGTCGTTCTCGTTTCTTCTTCCGGGTCCTGAAGGAAAGGGCACCGCGCAAGTGGCAGAAGGCAGTCAAGGAGTTCATGTCGGCCACGGAGTCTATGGCCCCGGACGCACCCAAGACCCCCATCACCCTCCCCTCGGGTGGGACATCAAGCCATAGCTACACAGGGACAGACAGACAGTTGCGCCGGATGTTGGGCGACCCCAAACGCCAGTTGCGTGCCGAAGTACAAGCGTTCCAAGACCGCGTGAAACAGGGCAAGACCGAATACGAAGCGGCATTGACCAAGCTGGAAGAACAAAATCGTAAGGGAAAAGAACGCGGAAGACCCCCTCGGGATTTGGGGGAGTTGGACTACCAGAACCCCGCACTCCAGTTGGACGCTGCTCGTAAGCGTTGGGTGGGGGGGCCGGATCGGGAGGACCTCCCCCCTGCGTTGGGGGATGCGTTTGTGTTCCCAAGCTCCTTTTTCAAGGCCCTAAAGCAATACGCCCCAGACCAGTACGAACCGCTGGCCAAAGAGTTCTTGCGAGCCACCAAAGGAAACCCCAGCCGCGTAGCTGCCCGCTACATCACCGCCGCTTCCCTAAGTGTTGAAGAATACTACGGAAAAGCTGGACGCAAGGACCACCTCACCCGCTATGAAAAGGGAACCATCCCTACCAAAGACGCCTTGAAGATTGAACCACCCCGCCGCTACCACGGAAAGCGGAAATGGCACACCAAAGGCGGCGAGCGGTACTTCGGAAACTACACCGAAGAAGACTGGAACGAGTTTCTGGAAGACATCCGCAAGAATGGTATCAAGACACCCCTCTGGATTCAGAAAGACCCCGGAGAAGACGCCGCCCTCATGGAAGGAAACCACCGAGTACAGGCAGCCGACCAACTCGGCATCCGAGAAGTTCCCGTCTACATCCGCTAC
>Ga0208299_1001545_pt1 | contig 16948 bp, 17 predicted proteins | sample 15_taG_FD_184089 | JGI IMG/M metagenome (GOLD analysis project Ga0208299, IMG submission 184089) | Marine viral communities from the Subarctic Pacific Ocean - 15_ETSP_OMZ_AT15312 metaG (SPAdes) (version 2) | ecosystem: Environmental > Aquatic > Marine > Oceanic | place: Pacific Ocean | collected...
TTGTCGCAAAAGAACTAAATTTATTTTTGTTGCAAGATACATTTATTATATTAGCCCCTTTTATGAGTACTGCGCCATGTCGATGGGAATAATCAGACTGAAAAGAAATACGTTTTGCTAAATCTACATATTTCTTTTCTTTTCTCGATAGTTGCCTTGTTTTGGGTTCACTCACCATACAGAAATAGTATAATTTGTTGGGATAAACAAGTCAAGTGGAAAAAGTGGAACTATATAAATTGCAATAAAAATGCCAAGAATAAGGGGACTAAGCGGTTTTTTCTTCGTCATCGTAAAAACCGTCAGCATTACCAGTCCTTGCGTCAAACTTTCTTACAATCTCTTCATCCATAATTTCCAAAACTCGTGTTTTGAACTTTTCATCTTGAAGTTTTTTAGTCCACGTGGCTTTCTGAAACTTTTCACCTGTTCCATCGGCATATCTAAGAGTATACCAAGCACCTGAACGTTCAATGTAATCGGATGCATCAACAGCGTCAAACCAACTCTCTTCATCGGCAATACCTACAGTATCACCCCATAAGATTTTAAACTGGCATTGTCGTCCTTGAGAGCCAAAGCGTGATTTCTCAATCTTTACTTTTACTGTATTGCCTATTCTATAACCCTTGTCGTCTGTAACAAAAGAAATTTTTGCTTTAGGACGAGTGAGCCAGATACGCAATGAATAAGCATAAATCATAGCTTTGCCACCGGGAGTGACATATGGGGTAGTCATTACCTCCGAGGGAGAACGAGTAATATTCGTTTTCAGTTGGTTTAGAACCAAAAATGTAGATTGGCTCGTTGCCAACGGAATAGTAAGCTTGGACATACCCTTTGCGAGAATACGCGCCTTTACAGCCATAGAGGACTGTGGGTTAAAGTCGCCTTCGATGTCTGAAATGGCGGGTGTGAGTGCCAAACTGTCCCAGATGAACAACATTTGACTGTCGTTTGATTTTAGAAGCTCTTCGATTGATTCTAAGACGAACTCAACCGATGTTGCTGGGATATAGAGTAGCTTCTTGGGATCACAGCCAGATCTTTCTACAAACTTGTTGTCTAGTGCTGATTCTGAATCAAAGTAAACGACGTCGATCCCCATCCGTTGGGCATTACCCGCGATTTGAGCAGCCATATAGGATTTACCGCTAGCTTCCAGACCGGCAATCTCTGATACTTTGCCAACCGGGATACCACCCATCTTGCCACGGCAAATAATGCCATCCAGCCAGCGTGAGCCGGTTGGAATCCACTGTTTTACGATTGTGGGGTTATTATCGTCTGTGAGGTCAATAGAGACTTCTTGTCCTGCTTTCTTGTTGATAAGCTTTCGCATTTGGTCGATTGATAGGCGACCAGCCTTTTCTTTTTTCTTTGCCATTTGATTTCCTTATTTAGCCACTTTGAAAGAGTGGACGCAACTTCTAAAACCGGCTTTGTCCATTTTGATTTGGACGGTTTCACCGTAATCGCACACCTCTAATACATACTTTTTACTTCTTTTTAGAAGGTTGGTTATGTCGCTATTGTCTGACCAAAAATAAACATAACCTTGATTGATATCGTGTTTGTTGGCGTTGATGCAGCTTTCTGCGTCTGGACCGCCGCCTTTGCCTTTGAAGCGTCTGGCTATGGCAGCTACTTTTTTATTGAAATCGGGGTCTTCCCGTTTGTGAATACTTATTGCGCTCATTTTTACTCCTTTTAGCTAAAATACTTGAACGTTTGGATGGTCTGTTTCAGGAGTTTCGATTTTGATCAAACCGAATTCATCGTCCATGTTATGCCAATCCTCATAAAGCTCTTTTAGGCTAGCTTTGATATTTATCTTTTTGATTTCGTATTGAGGGTTAGTATAGACATCATATTTGAAGTGTTCTTGACCACCGGAAACCATCACTCTTCCGCAGTCACATTCTCGTAAATCGTTTTTCGTCCTAGAAAAAATAATGGTGTTGCATTCCTTGCACTCCACAGCGTTAACTAGCAATTCTCTTCTCCTTTGTAAAAAAGTTGGGGCACCTGTAAACCCGTGCCCCCCTGCGGTGTCAGATTAACCTAGAAGCTCAGAAAAAGCCTTGTCAACCTTGGTAGCACCAGAGATATTAGTAACCTCTGCACTATCCGTACCTTCTGCCTCACTAGATTGTAAGAAGCGGTCAAGAATATCTTGCACCTCTTCTCCAGTGCGACGTGATGCGGTAAATACCTCATCAAAGTCAGGTACGCTCTCCAGAAGCCCTGTCGCCTTCTCGCTATCTTTATGAAGCGGTGAAGACTTACGACGAGGCGTAATCTTGGTTTCTGGAAAAGAAGCTCCAGCGGGTTTGGTATAAGTAACTACCAAATCAGTACCACTTTCTGGGTCAGTGACATCTCCATATTCTGGATTGAGCACCAAACCGAGAAGGGTCTCATAGGCACGTTTACCGAAGCCCCAAACCTTTACACCCTCGCTTTCCTCACCGCGTACAACTACCGCTGCGAAAAAACGCTGACGTGCGCCAAGCTTACGAGCCATGCGCTTAGATTCTTCAGAACCATCCTTCCAAAGTGCTCGCACATAACTATCAAGAGGACAATCCTCTCCAAAGTTACGCTTGGGCGAAAGGAAGCCCTTTTCATCGCCCACCTCATAGTGGAACCAGAAATCACGGAAAGGGTCTCCGTCTGCGGGAGTTACAATACGGATTGTCTGCTCCCCCTCTTGAGGACGCCAAAACTGATTGTTGCCGTCGCCACCCTTGTTCTTGAGTGCTGTTTGACGAGCACGCATTTTATTCATATCAATAGCCATAATAATATATTTCTCCTTGGTTTATTTTGGTTAAAGTCGCCTTGACAAATCTTTCAAGACGCTAGTTGTTGTAATAAAGTACTACTTTTTTCACAATAAGCAAAAAGTTCGTCATACTCAGTAGAATATACCGAATAAGTTGTTTTCATTTTATCATGATCGATATTACTTTTTAAGTTCCTCTGAATAGTTTGCATTAGATTTTCATCTTCCTCCAACCTTTTCTTTGGAACACCATAATAATAATTTTTTTCTCTTGGAAAGTCAAGCGAAAAGAACATTTTTTCTTCATTATTCTCATTATCCAATAAACCTAGCGTACTTACACGGGCAGTATTAATACGAGTGGTAGTCGTAGTCAATACTGGCTGTGTATGTTCAAAAACGTTTATCATATGGTAAGTCGAAGTAATCAAGTTATTCATGGTGTCCCAACGTTTCATTATTGGAACAGGGCCCATTATATCAGAAAGTAATTGATTGTCAAGCAAATAAACTCTTTTAAATAAATCTGAACGGGCATATTCTTGGAACACGTTGAAAAGTAAGTTGTTTTGGAGTTTTTTATCTCCAACTAACTCTGTTCTTTCGGGGATAATATACATAACTGTAATGCTTGTATGATCTTTGATTTTTGATAAGATAGATAAAGCAGCGCCAGACACCATACCACAACTGGTGATAAATAATGTTTCAGGCATCACCCCCTCTTGTAAGTATTTTACTATACCTCTCGGCAAGTTTTCTTCATACAGTTCCGGAGATGCCTGACGCTTAAGACCAAAAGAACTCTTGGTCTTTCTTAGTCCTTCATCTAACTTGATTATTTTATATTGTGGGTATTGTTTGAATTGGTCAGCAATATTACATCCTGCTTGACCTAAACCTATTACGGTTTGCATATTTTCCTCTCTGGAATATTATAAGTTTCTTACAGTTTTCCGAGCCACTCCTTGAACTCGCCGCCGCGAAACATGGCTTTCAGTTCCGGCGCAGGGGATACCCCTATTTTGCCGCTTGTGCCGACCTTCATAACGGCTCTAAAAAGCTTTAGGTAGTCTTCTTTTCTGGTAATCTTAGGAAGATAGGCTCCAATTGCTTTTAAAGCCTGAGAGCCGCCTTCTAAGCCGCCATCGCCAGCGCCTTCCGGTGCTTCTTCTGCCGGTGCTTCTTCTGCGGGTGCTTCCAGTTCTTCTTTGATAAGCTGTTTAAGATAGGTTCTTGTAAGTTTCATAATATATTCCTTTTATTTGATAAGTAGCGCTTTCATGTCTGCCCAATTTTTGCCACCTAGACAACTGACTTTGAAATTTCCAAATCTAGTATTACTAAATAGTTGTTTAATCTCATTAAACTCATATTCTTGTTCAGTATGCAAATCGATCATAATACTATCATGATTACAAAATTTAATAAAGCTCTTTTTGTCTCGCAAGTATTCCCAAACTTTATACATTTGTTCAAATACCAAATCGGCTGCAGTTGACTGTACCAGATAGTTTACAGCGTGATCTTCGTCACACTCTATTTCACGTCCATATGGGGTAATTACTTTATTTTGCTTATAATACAGAGTTTTGAGTTTTTCCCGGTCGTAAATCTTACTAACGTTGTCATCCTTGTTATTGGGGTTATAAAGCCACGCAAATATACGTTTTTTAGCATTATCGCGATCTTTTGCCCTAGTAAAGACATGCTTTAGGTTCCAATCGTGGAGGTCTTCTTCTGGTTGTTCTTGTCCAAGCAAAGCTAGGGCTACTCGTAGCTCGCATGCGTTGAAGTCCATTTCGAAGAGCCAGTTATTATTTGGGATAAGAATATCACGATATTTCTTTGCAATTGTCATTACAGGAAAAGAATTCTTTTTAGTACTTAAGCGCCCTGTAATGGTTTTGGTCATGTCATAATCTATAAATGGTTTATTTTCTGAAATAAGCTTGTATGTGTTCTTGTCTTGCACTGTTAGTTGGATTATCTTTGATAAATCAAGGTTTAGATGTCTTTGCCTGACGTCTGCTATGACTTTATTTATTTTTAATAGCTGGTCGTAGTTATTGGGCTTTTTGTATTTCGCGAATACGCTTTTACATATATCGTTCTTGATTTCTGCCCACGTCGATAACAGATGACGAGGCATTACTTCGTATAAGCATATTTTGTCTAAATCAAGTCCCACTTCTTGACACGATTTGATGACTGCTTTGATTTTTGCCTGTGTTTCGTTATATGCTGTTTTTTGTTTGTCGTTGCATACTTCTTCCATAGAGGCGCCTAGAGCGTATATTGACGCATATTCTACTTCTTGATCTCGCAGATAAGAAGCGTAAGACCAAGTTTGGGTGCAGGTAGGTGTTATATTTTTATGGAACTTTGCTTCTTTGTATACCATGAAGCAGTTTTGTTTGTCGTCGAACGTTTGGAAGAGCATTAGTGTCCTGTATAAAATTCAGTTACAATTTTATTAATTGAAGGTTTTTGTTTTTCATTAGGAATCATAACATTATGTTTTTTAGGAGTCAAGCTTTTTTTAGGAGTACGCCAATCGGGTCTATGTGTCTCCATATTAAATATCTTTACTGGGCTATAAAAATGCTCCAATATGTCATATAAAGCACTAATATCACTGCTAATATTGCTCTGTTTTTCTAATCGGCGTTTGAATATTCTATATTGCTTATCTTCCTTTACTTTAAATTCATATTTTAACATCTTTTCGAAGAAGTTTATAAAAAATTTATTAGTAAATTTTGGATAATTGTTAATATCAGATATATCAGCATCAAAAGATGTTGTATTATTGCTATTAGAAGTTTTATAGTTATTTATATAGTGCTTTTGATATTTTAATGATGCGTAGTGTGTACCAGTAACTCCATATTTATAATTCCCCACATCAGCATTCATATTTTCTGAAGGAACGTGAATAATCAAATATTGCATTTTGTTTTGATATTCTTTATACCCATAGATTAGCATAAACTTGAACATAGAGAAAGCCGTTGATATAAGTCGATCATAATAGCTATTAAACATATTATCTATACTATGGATAAAATGTTGTTGCAAATAGCCATCAATATGTGTCCATTTTTGTTGCAAAACGCCAGCAGAGTTGCGAATATATTCGCCTGATGCTTTTACTTTTCGTCCGCTTTTCATCGGAGCAGAATTTAAATCAGCTATAAGCATCCAAGGTGCGTTTTTATTAACCCTAAAGCCAAAATTAGCCGCAGTGGTGATATATTTGGCAAATTCTGAATCTTTGAAAAACGCATTTTTGCTATTATCATTGTTGTTGTTTTTATTTGGTAAAAGATTTATAGCCAAACCTGTGGCATTGACTGGCGTTTGTGGTCCTGCAAAGACAGAGTATAATGTGTTTAAGCGTTTGCTGCTCATGGCAAATTTTAAGTATTCACAGATGTAAGCTTCAAATCCTAATATTGGCTTTTCTTTATCAACTATATATTTGTTAAATGCTTCCACGAATTGGTAGCTTTTTCTCATATGTTCTTTTTCGGCATCAAAAAAACTATCTTTAGCTTGGATATCTCCCAGAAGGTTGCCAATGCTGGTTTTATTATGAGATATAGCACGCTTCATAAAAAATCTAAACTCGTGAAATGCCTGCATTACAAAGTCAAAAGTTACCAATTGGGTTGCCGTTGGAAGCTCTAATTTGTTAGGTTTAGGGATATATAATATTCCTCTTTGGTTAACTTTTCCATAATAAGGTACATCATACCATAAATCGATATGATTGTTGTTGATTTCGTGAAAGATTTGGGTTGTTTTGATTTTATACCAATTTCTATGTGTATATAACGAAGCAGCACCTTGGGTATTATTGGCTAAGAAATCTGGTGTGTAATTAGGCATTATAATAATTAGTATTCTCTGTAAATATATATTTGTACATCGGGATTATGAAGTTGGGATTATAACATCCGTTTCCCTTTCATCAATAACTCGATTGCCGTCCGCATCTGTGCCCCATTGGTCCTTGGTGCCTTCGGGTTGATGAAGTGTGTCAATATATCGATTAATATGATCTTCGTGAAACTGTAAAACAGCTGCTTTGTTTTCAGTGCTATCAATCACACTCTGAGTTTCAGTCGATATCGTTTGACCGTCTTCTGTTAAGGCTACCGGCTTACCGGCAGCTATAGATGTAAGTCGTTGATGTTGGTGATCTTCTAAAGAATATTGGATTATAGCGTTTATTTTAGAAGTAAACGACTCTGGCGTAAAGGTGTGCGATACTTTTGTAATCCCATAATAGCCATTTGCTTTAAATTGCCGTCCGCTTCCTGCTGTGATGAAAGGTCTTAAGTCTAAATATATGAGTTGCCCCATATTAAATAAAGGGAATGCGAGTGTTTCTATATCAGCTTGAAATATAACAGGAGGAAAGCCACCGGATCTCGCTCCTATTCCCGTTTGCATAGGTTCGATTTCAGAACGACTTGAAGAGCGTGACGGGTCAAAATATATCGCTGTTTTTGTGTTTTCATCAGCGATGTCTGTGACTTTTACACTTCGCGTGATTCCTTTAGCTGTACCTCCTAGATAAAAATGAAATATTTTATTTCTAAAATTACTATTATAGTTTCCAAAGCTAATGTTTCCATTTTTAATATCATATCTCGTGTTTTTAAAGCCATATAAAAAATATTGAATCTTGCCTCCATATGTTCCCACCGCTGATTGGACTTTAGGAGACGTGAACCCTTGATTAGAAGAAGCCCTAGCGCAAACTGAGAAAGCGGCTCCAAGGAATTTTTGTACCAAATTATTAAGAAACTCATAAAAAGAATAGTATTGCCTTTCTTTTGCTACGACGTCGCGAGTAAAAAAATTATTTAATTTTGTTAAGGAGATTGGAAGATAATACAATGGAAAATCGTCTATAGTGGGCATTGTACTATCGCCGGGTGGAGTATATCCATCGCCGCCGCTGATGGGCGATCTATAAGAAACAAGACCAAAATCTACATTGAAAGCATTGCCTACTTGCTCTACTATATTTTCACGTAAAGTTTTAGCTTGCGTGCCAGTTTCAAACGAAGTATCTTTCAAGTCCAATATATTTTCTAATAATTGACCCAAAAATACATAAGGTATTACTTGCCATTCATCATTGTCAAAAGTTCTAGATGACCATGAAGGCTTTTGATGCATGCGAACATAATTATATGCTTTTTCGGATGTTGTGTGACTAGCGGCAAAAGCGCCGTCTAATCCTGGTGTACGGGCTGCAGCAGCGAGTTGCCATTCTCGAATATGTTTTCTTTTTACGTAAATATACTTTATATCATTGGTTTTTAATAATTCAAAAGCTATGTTTTTTAATGCCAGAAAGCGTCCCATTTTTGCTTTAGCAACTTGACTATTAATAGCTGTCTGTATCATATTTTTTCTCTCTGCTATCACGTCGGCGCCTGCTTTTGCGCTAGCAACACTAGAGCCTTTAGTGGCTTCTATGCAGTTTTTTCTTGATGTTTCATTTGTCGACGTCTTTAAACAATCTAACAACTGGTCGGTTACACGGTTTACTGCGTTTTGAAAAGCGCTTTTTGATTGGCTATTCCAACTTCTGTGCCATCCTTCGCCCAGCCTATCGGTGATTATATTACGTTGTGCCATAACTGCTTCTCTAAATAAGCTTCGGTATTTATCGTAACCTTCCGAGCTGGCACTCGCCACGTGGAAACCGACAGGTTTCGTCAGCAGTGTGTTCCACGTGGTGCCTGCACCAGTGATAGACTGGCTATGTTCCATATTAAACAACTTTGTTACTAATTTCTCTGCCAAACCATGGTATACGACGGAAGAACCATGAGTATCTAAATTGCTAGCTAGGTTTTTTAAAGAATCATTAACTGCTGCAGCATCATTGCGAATCTGCAAAAATATATTATTTGCTGAAGCTAATACGTTTGCCCCTGGTCCACTAAGGGTATCGACTATCTGCCCCCTATATTGAGCGTTAACAGTTATAGAGCCATCTTGTTTGAGATCAAAAGTGTACTTAACCATATGCGTCTTCAATTTTAAAGCCATATTTTTTAAACCTAATCCACCAGTTATTTTATCATTGGACTTCCACCCCAACTCAAAGTCAATTGTCCTAAATGCTTTTTCACCGCCCGATACTTCTGCTGTTGTAGCTAGTAAAAAGAGTTGCCTATATGGTTCTTTCATCATTGTTCTTATATCTTGGAACAAAAATACAGCGTCGACTAGAACAATCTTTGATGTAGCAGAATCGATTCCTTCATACTTTATGTTGATGTTTTGTATCCCGGCGCCGGTTCTTCTACCGGTACTTTGAAAATCTAGAATATTTGCCTCTGCAGCACCAAACCCCACAAAATCTCGCAGATGATCTGTATTAAATATTGCCTTTTTGCTTGTGTTATTTCCTCCCCATCTCTTTGTTTCATATATGGCAGCATAATGGGCTAATTGCGCCGTTTCAGCGGGGGTTATTTCAAAGAACTCTTTAATCTTTTCATGCAATAAAGTAATTTTATTAACATATTTAAGATTTGTACTATTTGTAGCAGCGTCTAAAGGCTTTAGCCCAATTTGTCTTACGCTGCCATTGGCGCCAGTGCGGGGGGGCGGTAGCGATCCTGCGGCGCCTTCATATATTACTTTAGCTTTTTCTAATAAAAAACATTGATCATCGATATATGATAACATTTTTACCGCATCACCCACAGTTGGTGCAGTCGTTATCGTTGATGTTGGAGTTGAACCAGCAGCTGCGCCTGCGGCTCCAGCAGCTGCGCCTGCGGCGGCGGCGGCTTCGTCTAAGCTTTTTTGGCTCGCGACGTCTGCAAGTGCAGCTTTCCAAGCCTCATGCGCCTCCACAAAAGGCTTTCTTAATTCTTTAAATGTATCCTTATCAGAATATTTAAGTGTTGACGGACCCGTGTCGTTCCATTCGCCTGTATTCCAAAAATGCCGGAGAGCTTGCTTTTGAGCGAGAGTGAATGATGCAATGAGGGGTTTTCCACCGGTGCCGCCAGATGCTGGGCGGTTTATAAACTCTTCAAGTTTGGCTTTTTCTGCGTCATAAGTAGCCTCCGCCGCCGATTCTATAGCTTCTAATTCTTGCAGTTTTGCGCTTTTTTCACTCATATAAGACTACCTTACTGTTTAAAGATTATAGCAACCCAAATCCGCTTAAAACGGTTTCTAATGGTGTAGGTATAACGACAACATCTCCAGGTCTAAAGTCTGTCTCTAAAGGTCTAAAGTTAAACCATGCTATTACCCACCAATATTGTGGGTCTCCATAAAATTCATATGCTAAATTAAAATATTTGGTACCTGTTTCCCAAACTCTAGTATTTCTTTCAATGTTAATCATATCTTCTGGGGAAGGCTGCTTTAAAGTGGGAGTGGCATAATGATTAATTTGCTTAGCACCTCGTTTTCTGAATATAGCAGATGATACATAAGAGTCGGCTGTGTTTAATATTTTGGTCTTTCCGTCATATCTTGATATAGTCACAATATTATCCTTTTATTATTCTATTGCGGGTCCGCAATCGGCATTGGGATCCGCGAGGCATTCAATGCGCCGACGTCGCGCCTCAATCTTCATATGAAGTAGATCGATTTGCTTTTCAGCAACTCTCGTTGATGTATCAGTACTATAATCAGCACCACTCTCACCTCCTAAAGACCCTTCCCCAGTAAAGTTGGGATGTGGCTCGGGGTAGTTGATATCCCGTCCTTCAAAGGGAGCCTTTACCGGTGGTGTGATAGCCACTCTTGGAGAGTCGGGTGCGGACACTTTCGTAACCGGCAATGCAGCTTTTGTGCCCATAGTGATTTGTGGCGCGTCGGCTCCCTCGTTGAGCGCTCCCGCAGGCATGTTGTTCATTTGAGGGGCAATCCGCGTGATATCCGGACCGCCACCCGAACCGACTCCTTGGGGTTGAACTGCGGCAGCTTGAACATTTGCTGTTTTTGCTGCATTTATGGCTTGCTGACGACTCGCCGCATCCTGCTCTGCTTGAGTTTGATTTAGATAAATTGTTGTATCCGATGTTCCTTCGGATGGCCCACCATTATTTGATCCGGGTAATGTTACTGGGCTTCCATATGGATAAGCCGTGTGTTCTGTACCGTTTTTAAATCGCACGGCGTTGCTTTCTATAACATTTCCTATCATTCCAGCATGCAAAACTTGGAATCTTAAAACGACATTGACATCTGAAAAATAGAGTTTGTCTGCAGCTGCGCTGAAATATTGAGGTTGGTCTTTTGCTTGAAAGCCAGGATTAATTTGTAATGCGCCGTTTATATATCCTTGTAGTTTTCTACCCCCTCCTAAAATATTTAAGAAAGAGAATTCAAAATATGGTGGCGCCGTTAGAAGTTTTAAGCCGCCGCCGTGCGATGCATATGTGGGATACTGCCATTGTATTAGCTTTTGTATTTTAGCCATATTCAAAGCTGCCTCTGATTCATTATCAGATATCACCCTAAATCCAACAGTTAGTTCGCGAGTAGTGCCGCTATAAAAAGAAACTGGGTCCATACGACCATAAACAGAGGTGGGAGACCATTTTGGTGTCCAAGAGTCTGTAAAATCAGTTATAATACTAGAAAAATATAGGGGCTGTGCGCCTCTAACGTGCAATGCTTTAATATGTATACGTTTAAACGAACTTTGATATTGGCTTCCAATTGGCATACAATAAATAGAACCTAACTAAAAAGTAGACTAAGCTTATCGTTTAAATAGCTTTCAATAGTGTCGCCATTGGTACCGGTACTATCTGTCATATTTTGAGCGAAGTTTTGAGTTTCGATTGGTTTGCCGTCTTTACCAACTAGATTAACTGTTAATTTTAATTCTGTATTGCTACTGCCAGTGGATAATTTATCTCCTGGGTTTAACGCTCTTTGTGTTCTGCTCTGCAGCCGCTCGCCCGAAGGTCCGTCACCCACTATTGCTTGCGGTATTGCCTTACTAACAAAGTTGTTTCCCGGTGCAAAGCCAGTCTGATTTTGTGAACTGGCTTGTGCTCTAGATGGATTGCGAGTGCCTTCAGCTTTTTCAAAACCAGTACCCGTCCATGAAGTATTATCAGCGATGTACATACCAGTGGCAGTCGCTGCAGCGACACCGGCAATTCCCCAACCTAACGGTCCCATTCCTAAAAACCTACCTGCTCCAGCGGCTTTGGCGCCCATTCCGCCCATGCCGCCCATACTACCCGCAGCTTGGGCGCGGCTCGCATTCATGGCTGATAACGCTAGCTTATCATATTGACCGGCGGCAATCATAGCGCTAGCGCCTGATTTAGTGAGGGCGCCGCCAGCAGCTGTTGCTGCAGCAGGAATTGCAAAACTAAATATTTTAGCTATAGCCATACCAACTAGTTTCATAGCGCCTAGCCCTAATAATAAAGTACCTCCTGAAGAGAAAAACATTGTTAAACCTGGGAACGCATTTGCGACATCAGATATGCCTTTTTTAAACCCTTCCCACGCATCGACTACTCTTTGGATTTGAGTAGCCAGTTTATCTTGAGCATTAGCTAGCTTTTCTTGCGGAGTTTCTAATTCTCCGGTGTCTTTTTGAAGTTCCTTCATAGCTTCATCTGCGCTATAAGTACCTGCGGCGACTTCTTGCATTTTTTCTAAACTAACATTTCCAAATTGCCTAATCTGTTGTTCGGTGAGACCCAAACTATCTTTTAAAGATCTCATTTGAGCGTAATTTAACTTGTCCATTTGGATTCCGTTAGCTTCCATTTGTTCTCGAAGCTTAATAAATCCTACCAATGGACCCTCTTGCATTGTCACGTCCATTAATTCTAAACCATCAATAGTGGTGCCAAAAACAGCGTTCATCTTTGATGCAGCATTTAACGCTCCTTCGAAGGTAGTAAACTTTTCCATTGTGCTTACCATACTATCCATCGAAATACCAGTCATTTCTTGTACCTTGGCTAGCCTTACAAACTGGTTTTCTATATCAGGCAAGCCAAATTTAGCCATATTATTCGTTTGCGCGGCTAAGTCTTGGAATGCTTTGTTGACATCCATATTTAAGTTTTTAGCTGTTACAGCCAAACTAGCAGATAGTTTTTCAACTTCCGGTCTGGTTTTACCAAAAGTTAGCATCATAGATTCTACAACGCCACTAGTTGCTGAAGCGGATACACCTAATCTTCTTTCTAATGTTTTTGATAATTCAGTTAAAGCATCTTGATCTTTAGAGCTTGACTGACGGAAAGCAGCAGATGATTTAAACATATCGCGATAGGTTTTTTGTAGCTCATCTCGCGTAAATCTAGAACCCGCTGCCAATGTTTCCATTCTGCCTTGAAAGCCTTTCAACTCTCCCTCGTACAATATGCCTACGTCACGAGCAGTTAGCCTAGATTGAGCGTGAAAGTCTTTCGCTACTTCCCACGGCTTTCCAAATACTCCGTAGTTTTCCTTCATAAACTTTACGCCTTCTTTTACGTGTTCAAAGGCTTTAAGATATGCTGAACCCATAAGATTGGCAGCGCTGAGTTGTTTCATTGTTACTTTTAGTAAGTTTTTAGTCATCGATTCGCCAGATTGTAGCGCTTTGCCTACATCTTTGGCGCGTTGATTGATTCCAAACCACGTTTCAGCTAGGTTTTCTCCTAAGCTAATGGAAGTTTCAGTGGCTTTGTTTATCTTATCGTATTGTTTTTCTAGAGCTTTTAGAGGAACAAGCTGCGCTTGTAATTGCTGAATAAGGATATTTCTTTGGGTTACTTCTTCTTCGGTGGTGGCTTTGAGATTTTTGGCACTCTCTATTTGAACTTCTAAAGCGCGAACCTTTTCGGCATTTAAAGAAGCTAACTGGGCTTCTTGGCTAAAGATGCCTTCATAGTCTTCGAAACGCTTTTGCATCGTTTCGTGAACTTTAACCATACTCTCAGCTAAACTTTTCTCTATTTTAGCTAAATTGTCAACGAAGGATTTGGCACGTTCGGCTTCTTTTTCAGCTTCTTTTTTTCTTTTCTCTGCTTCTTTATCTATAGCCATGTGTTATACCTTTATGTTAGTGGCCATTTTAAACCGGTGTCTTTTTCAAAACTATATATGGCTTTTTCTAGTCTCATTTTGTTGTTTCGTACACGGGGATCTCCAAGACCATATTTTATAAAGGCATCCATATAATTTTTTTCACCAGCGATAACGTCACTAAATCTATCCAAATCGCGTTGGCTACCTTTGATACTAAAGCTTTTTTCATAAGTACTAGGAGCATTTAAATGCCACAAAAGGTATTTTATATCTGCAGCAAATTGTGCTACATACGATTCATTTATTTTATTTGATTTTAACTCTTCTAAGTCTATTGTGTGGGACACTAACATATTACAAACTCCTATAAGTATAAATAGTTTATAGAATGGAAACTGCTATCGTAGATTTTTTTGAGATTTGTTTTGGGCTTTTTCCATATAGGCTCTCTCATCTTCTTTTTGTTTAAGGGTTCTTTCAACAAACCAGCGGCGAAGTCCTATAGGCAAGTTATATAACTCTGTTATAGACCAGTTTCCAGTATAATTCATAAAGAACATTTGCTCATATATGTTTTCTATATAATCAGAGGTTAGGCCAAAAAAAGCCCGCATCAAGCGGAACCCCCATATTTGCAGTTTCATTGCAATTTTCACACTCTACCATTTGAGTCATGTCTAAGTCAGGCATAACGGCTGTATAGGCTTTTTTAAGCATTGAAACATCTAATATGGGTAAAGATTCAATTGCTCGCGTTATGTAAAAAGAATCGGTTTGGTCGTTGATCGACACCACTATGGTTTTCAATAAGCTTAAAGAACCAGCAATCTTGTTATTAGCTAGAACGCTTTCATCTTTAGATGTCAACAAGCGAAACTCAACTACAATATTACTTTTCGGTAATGGTAGCTTGAATGTGTGATTTTCTGTCATAGTAATAGCTTTTACATCTATTATTTCTTTCGTTTTCAAATTATCTAAATCGAACGAAGTAGAAAACACATGCTTACAAGCCATACATTCCACTTCTGTATCATATTTTGCACCATATCCATATACTCTAGAAGCCACCAATAACGCATTTTTGTCTCCTACTAGTAAATCTTCTATTCTGATATTTTTGTCAACAATGATGCTTTGCAACATTTTATCTAAAGCAAGTCCTTTTTTCAACAACGTTGCTGAAGTTAAAATGTCTTCCTCTTTGGCTGTCATGTGTTTTATCTCTATTGAAGTTTGATTATGAAGAGGATGACCAACTGGATAATGTTTGCCTGCGCTTGGCAAATTGATTACTTCCGTTGGGACAACGAAATTAAAAGGACTTGCTGCTGTCATTTGCGTATCTGGTGCAACCGGTGTTGGTGGTGGCGTTGATGTGTTCGTGTTTTCAGGAGAATCTGTGGTGTTGTTGAACGCTCTATCTTGATTTCTTGACATATTTACCTCTTTTTGTTGATACTATATAATAGTTTTATTTTTAAAATGTTTTAAACATTGCGTAATCATATCTTAACGTTAATGATATTGACATTATCTCATCTGCTACATAATTAGCTTGACCAAAATTAACTTGCGATATAAATGGATTAACCAAAGACCACTCTTCTAAAGGGTTCCCTCGGGCATTTATTTGTGTAAAGCGAATATCGCCGCCTAGCGCTGCGGTGGAAGAGCTTTTTTCAAGTGCTGATCTGGGCGCATTGATATTGCCGTTTTGGTATCCGGCTAGTTTTAGCATATTCCACAATTTTAAAGTGTTATTATCATCTTTATTCTCTGCATCAGTTATGACTATCTCGATTGGATTCCAAGTAACTAGTCCTGGTCTGTATTCAACATCATTAAGCCATATGTATTCGTTAACAGCAATTTCAAAAGATGGTTTTTGAAAAGATCGCAGACAATAAGTACGAATGTTGTGATAACCATAGCCAAATGTAGAATACCATCTAAAAGATAGTTTTGGCTCTGCGCTTACATCGTTCCAAAAAGGCATTTTGCGTTCCTACTTATATAATTGGCTTATTGGTCATTACTCACTACCAAGTATCAATTGAGAAGGAGGTGCAACGCCAACAGCGCTAGTTAAAGTAGCAAAGTCAAAACGTAATGTTACAGATAGTATTGTTAGTTCTTCTGAAGAATAGTCTAATTGACCAAAATCTACACTGGTGAAGAAGGCATTGTGTAAGTCCCAATATTCTAAATCAGTACCCTCTGCATCAACTTGAGTAATTCTAGGTGAGCCAATCGCCTCTTTGAAAGAGAATTTGCTCATAGAACCTCTAGATTTTTCTTCAGTCGTGGGAGGAGTATAACCCGAAGTAACAAGCATATTTGCCATCACTGAGGATTGATCAGGAGAAATGGGATCGACAAAAGTAACATCGATTGTATTCCAAGTAATTCTACCAGGATAGTAAAAGGTATGTGCTACATACTGGTGTGGTATTTCACTAATCGCAAAAGAAGGTTTCTTCACTGTTTTTACAGCATATGATTCTATCTTATTGTTATTACTTGCGCCTGCTAAGGTGAGGTACCACCGAAAGCTTCTTTTAGGTTCTACGGATGCATCGCTCCAAAATCTTGAACTAGACATTTATTTTTTTCTCCTTCTTTTAATAAATAGTCAAATTATATTTTAATCTTCAAATGCGGCGCCGGAATCCGTCAAAATAAAATCAATTGCAATATACTCAATTGCTCTCGCTGGTTTGATAAATACTTTAGCATACATGATGTTTCGATCAATCAAATCAGGTGTAGTAGTGGTTTCATCTAAAACCAGCTTAAAGGCAGTAATTCCCAATCTTGCCTGAACGCTGCGTAGGAACGGCTCTACTTGTCCTCTAAATCGGTTCCAAGTAACCCTAACGTTTTGATCAAATAAGATTGTAGCAGCATATCTAGAAATTTGTCGTTTTAAGAAAATCAACAAACGTCTTACATTAATTCTACTTAAAGCAGATGCAGATGATTGCAGGGTCTTTTGACCAAAAATTACAATACCTTCAGCAGGGAATGATGCAATTGGATTGACATTAACTTCATAAAGCTTATCTCTTTGTTTTGAAGTTAATTGTTGGTTAACGCCAACAACAG
>Ga0208299_1001548_pt1 | contig 16942 bp, 16 predicted proteins | sample 15_taG_FD_184089 | JGI IMG/M metagenome (GOLD analysis project Ga0208299, IMG submission 184089) | Marine viral communities from the Subarctic Pacific Ocean - 15_ETSP_OMZ_AT15312 metaG (SPAdes) (version 2) | ecosystem: Environmental > Aquatic > Marine > Oceanic | place: Pacific Ocean | collected...
AGAACCTTTTTGTTTTCTGGGATATTATCTAAATAATAACGCATCAAAGAATAAATAATTAGGCTTTTCCCAGAACCAGTTGGTGACAATAAAGAACAACGATTTGTATTAATCGCATGTTGAATGGCATTGACTTGGTGTTCATGTGCTTTTATTGGTTTACCCAATGCGTTTGGTTTTAAATGGTTATCTACGTAGGAACGTATTGTTTCAAATTTAGCGGAACGTAATCCTGTTTGTATAAAATCGTCAAACTCATACCCTCTATCATCACAAAATCTCTTTAGGTACTCACGCAGACCGACATATAGTTCCTGTGTATGAATATTAAATAGTTTTATTTTTCCATCCCACTTCCTGTTTCTGTATGCCGGCATGTATTCAGCACCAGGCACTGTAAACGTGAAAAATTGGGACAATTCCTTGATGATACTTCTTTCTTCACACTCTACTTTAAATGTTACATCATCTTTTTTAACGGTTTTTATCATTATTAGAAACCACCCGAAGTAAACTTTCTCCATTCAATAGCATTTCTGATTTTCCAGTGTCTTGTGTTTAATTCTTTAAGAATTTCTTCCAAAAACTCTAATATCACTTCATGATAAGCAACTCTGTCCCCTATAATAGACAGTTCTTTATCAGATTCTAGGTATATATTAATATCTTTTTTAAGAACATTAAGTTGAAAAGGCTCCCATTCTAGGTCGTCCATTTCTTCCTTGCTCATTTTACCAGTATAGTATTCCCACTTAAGACGGTATAGGTTATTCTTCTCAGAAATCAACTTTCTTAAGATGAGTTTTTCGTCTTGTAGTAGATTTAAATACTTGTTATGTAACTGGGGCAACTTCATTGATTCTATGTCAAGTTCTGTGCCGTCTACAATAGAATCTTTCTCAGCCATTTTTTTAAGTTTGTCAAAATCCATACACATTCTCCATAGTATTTCTAGGATTTTATTATATCATGATGGCTGGACTAAATCAATATTTTTACAATTTCTTAACTGAGAAAGAATTGTAAGAAAATGTTATATCAAAACTTAAGTTTTCAAGGTCTGTAACAGCACTATCAAAATTGATTTCGCTTAATGAAGATGGCCAGCACTGTTTGAAGGTAAATTCTACATTAGCGTTCATACCATTAGTTAATACTAACAGTCTTAAGTCACATCTATGGTCATCATCATCAATTATTTCTAGGTCATTATCAAGTTTTGATATGTCCCTAATCCAATCGTGCATACCTCTCCAAGTTTCCATATCTTCGTCAACTAATACACGTACAGTAAGGGCACCATATGCTACGTTACCCCCTATTTCTTTGTGTATTGCCATAGTTGTGGTGAAAGGTATTTCTTCGATTTCAAGACTTGGGATATTTACTGCTTGACAAAAATAAGTGACAGCAGGTACTCTACTAACATAAAACCTAAAAGCAGTTGGATGTAGGTAACTGCTGTTGCTAGGTTGTCTTAAATTTATATCAGCAGGTAAAGTTGGTGGAACGCCCGGCAAATCACCCGCAGTTATTCCTGCAGTTATCGCCATATTACTTTAGACCTAAAAACCCTTCTGCACTAGTACCAGTTGCTCTAATTCTGGAAATTCCAATTGGATAGACAATACCGGCCGTCAGGTTTATTTTACAGTTTGTCCCACCGTTACCATTGTGCATGGGGTCAATATAGGCGGTGCCACCAGTATTAACTATAAAACCTTTATATCCATATTCACCACTAGTGTCGTGCGGGGTTATTGTTTCTACTCTATTATACATGTCATATGCCATTTTTATGAACTCCTATCATATATTTACTAAAACTGCTACTAGGTATTTATACAAAAAAGGGGTGTTCCAAAAAGAACACCCCAATTTTGAATTTAATAACTATTTAACCAAAGAATTATGCGGTTAGACCACCATGTAGTGAGTCAACACGGAAAATTCTGTAGTATTGGTTACGACGATTTGAAGCACTACTGCTTGGGTCTGCGTAACTTGCACCTACGAATGGGTTGTTTACCAATCCGTATCGAGTTTTGAACCCGATTTTTGGTTGGAAACTGTTTTCACCAACCGCACGTACCATTTGTAGTGGGACGTATGGGCAGTAGAACATTCCAGCATCGTAAGCACCTGAACCTCGATAACCACAAATTACGTAGTTAATTGAAGCGTATGGGTCAACATAAACTTTAATGCGACCACCACCGATAGTACCTGCAAGGGTATTACCCATGTCGTCTATATTCAAGTTACCTGCATCACCACCTGATAGTTGCAAGAATCCACCCATAGCGAGTGCAGATGCAACATCTGATGAACAGATTACGATATTACCTTTACCACGACGAGTATCTTTAGAGATTTGGTTGCATTCTCTTTCGATTTGGAAGAGAAGACCACGGAAGCGTTCTGCACTCCATCGACCATCTGAATCTAAAGACACGTCGTAAATACCACCAATACCACTTGCTGTTGCAACACCAAAGTTGGCTGCACTGTTACCCAATGTATCTGAGTCACTAGCACCACAGTAAGTTAAATCACTGTTTTGTGCACCGAGTTTAGCACCAACATATATTGTGCGAATAACCTCTCGGTTGATTTCAGCAAGAACTTGGCTACTAAGAATATTAGCAAGTTCAGTTTCTGCATCAAGACCATGAACTGCTTTCAAATCTTGAGCGAGTTCAGTGGTGTATTCTGCTTTCAAAGCACGTGATTTTGCTGTAACTGATGTACGAGCAATTTCGAATGCCATTTGGTTGAATGCAGTTTCACCTTCAACAGCAGTCGTTGACATACCTGAACCAGGCTCGGCAGCATTTGTGGCACCAAGACCTTGAGTTGTACCTGCACCTAGTGGGTCAGTACCGTCAGCACCGTAGGCTGCAGTTGAACCACTGAAGTCAGTGTCAATATTAATTGGCCATGCTTCTGTACCACCTTGACTTGTGTATTTTGCTTTCATTGCAAAAATAAGTCCAGTTGGTCCAGTCATAGGTTGAACACCGCAAACATCGTAAGCCATTAAGTTAGGCATTGAACGACGAACTAGTGAAATCAATACTGGGTCCCAAGTAGCAACACCACCTGTAGTAGGTGCAGCCGCAATTTTGTTTGCAGGCTGCTCGAAGAGCATACCATCCTGCATCATTGCTTGTTCTTGGTTCTCAAGCAAAATTGCTGTTACATTTCTCCGATAATGGTCTACAATTGGTTCACAATCATTGTGGTCCAAAATTGGTGACCATTTTTCCTTTAACTGCTCAGCAATAGCAGTAGGGTCGGGTGCGAATTCATTAAGTATCATTTAAATATCTCCTCTAATTGATATAAGTTTTTTTAACTACTAATTTATATATAACAAAAAATTCTCTAAAAAGCCATCAACAATTATTAATAATTGTTATGTTTCGCTTCTCTTTTCATATACTGTGAATATCGTTTCATATCTGGTGTAGCAAATGCGGGTTCTCTGCTACCTTCTAACTGGGTATCTACTTCGTTCAGAACATTGACACTACTTGGGGCCGTTTTTCTTCCAAAGTATGATTCTTTAAGAAGTTCTAATTTATTTCTAAATTGGTCAACTGTGTCATATTCAAGACCTTCTGCAAGTTTCCACAATTTTTCTGCTTGAGTATCAACAAGACCTTCAGAAACTTCAGTAAAAGTTTCTGAAACTGAGGCATTGCTTAGTTCTTTCTTAAGCACAACATTTCTAGAAATTTCTTCATTTACTTTACATTGTAATTCATGAATTTTTTCTTCCAGATTCTTAACAACATCGAATTTTTCATCAGGCATGTCAATGTAATGTGCTTCAAATAGGTTTTTAAGACCCATCATGAAACTTTCAGCGATATCTGATTTGATACCACGGTCAAGTGCTACTTGATTTTCTTTAACCCACTCTTCTACTACGTATGATAGGTAGTCATCGAGTGAATCAGTTAAATCTGATTTATTTTCTTCAACAATTTCAGAAATTCTATAATTTGCTTGATTTTCAAGTGTTTCAGCAATATCTTTAACTTTTGCTTTTACAGCAACTTCAAAAATTGTTCTTGCTTTATTTTTAAAACTTTCTGATAAACCGTCTTCACCACCAAATAGGGCAACCATATCATCTGATTCCCCAATGTTACCGATGGCTGAATTGATATCAAGTCTAACACCTTCTTTTTGAGGTTGACCTTTAATTTTATTGGTATCATCCACATCTTCATCGTCTGCACTAGAAGGTTTTGGTACATTTTTCTTAGCATTAGGTGCTATTTTAGCCTTCTTAGTTTCAGGAGAAGGAACTGTTTCTCCACCCGAATCTTTTTCAGCATCATAAATGACATCATGTGCTTCTTCAATATCGTCAAAGTCTGCTACTTTATAAGTTTTACCTTCATAATCAAACTCGTCTTGTTTATCCTCTAAAGCAACCTTTAGGGCTTTTTTTAGACCTTCATCAATTACTTTATTACCTTCAAGAATTTCTCTTGCTAAAGCAACTGGGTCTTTTCTACTATTGGACATTAGTAATATCTCCTTGTTTCGTGTTTAAAACACATTCTATATACACTAATATGTATAAAACTTATACCTTCGACAAAAAATCAACAAACGCATATAATATCATATCCTCTCTATCTTTTTTAGTGAGAGCACTTTCAATTAATTTTTTATGGTTTTCAATATCTCTAGACTTTAAAATACCATTATCCCAAACCCATTCTTTCCCTTCCATAATACCATTTACAAATGCATCAGGTGCTGAAGGGTCAGAAACAATATCAACTGCTGACAACATAAAGTCGTCTTGTACTTCGTTGATACCATTCTTCTTTTTTAATGAACCCATACCACGTGAAGAAACGCCAACTTGAACACCTTCATCAATAAGGTTCTTTACGATTTTACCCATTGGGGTATCCATGAGTTTAGCACGACCATAGACATCGTTACCATCTTCATAAAGTTCAGTAATCATATGGGATACACGGTCTAGATTGACTGTTGGTCCCTCTGGATGACCGAGTTCACCTAAAGCACGTTTCTTACTCACGTACTCTTTGTTATAACGCTTTACTTCCTTCATTAGGATATTATTAGGATAACTACGTCCGTTCTTATTCTTCTTTTCAGACTGCATAAACACACCTTCAATGAAGTAGTTAGAAGGCAATCCATCCTCAGCATTTTCTTTGACGAGTTTAACGTTGTCTAAATTTGTTTCTGTAATTAAAAACATTATCCTTGACCACCACCGCCCCATGGTCGATAGCGTGCCCGTGTAGCATCTTTACCACCACTGTATGGGGCAACGCCTTGACCTGGACCTGAGTTGACATTACCACCAATTGTTGGTGTTGGGAGTCCCCATCGAGCAATTGCGATAAGCATATCGGCCATATCGACAACTCCATCGTTATTTAAATCTCCTTCCACGTCATCTCCTTGTTGACCCCAGTTGTTCATCACTGCATCAATGTCGGACTGATTTGTTTGTCGGCCGGCTCCTGCTGGTAGTGGCATTCCACCCAAACCATTAGTTTGTTGATTGGTGAAATCACCCTTACTAATTTGTGATGTGCCACTAGAGCCCTGAGTTTGTAAGTCTGGTGCAGGTTCACCAAACAAATCTAACCAATGGTTAATAATGTAAAGGATATCTTGTACATCTACAACTCCATCACCATTGGCATCACCGTCGTCCATACCGCCCCCAACTTTCATTCCCCAATTTGAGGCGAGGTGTGCCATAAATTCACCAACATTATATTGACCACCACGTTTTTTCCTTCTAGATGATTTACCTTTGTTACCACCACCAAGTAATTTCGCCATTGCCCCTTGCGGGAGCATTGAACCTGCTTGCTCATTTAATCGATTATAACCGATACCTCTAATATTATTTAAAAATTGTCTGTTCTGAATAGTCATTTCTGGTATTTCCTTTGTTTTACCTTGTTTTGCTTTCTTTTTTTGACACGGAATGCATATTTTTTCTTCACCAACACCCTCATCGTCGTTAGCAGGGTCTTTCTTCCATTCTTTTTCTATTTCGTTAAAAAAATCATCTTTTTTACTATCTTCTAAATCATTAGGACTATCTACACCATATTTCTTTAAAGTGCGGTCAAATAGTGCTCTATACGCTTTTTGTTCTGGACTTTGTTCTGCTTCACCCAAGACAGGTACAGCATTTTCTGGATTGAAATTATTCGATGCTGAATTGGGTGTAAATCTTTTAATGGATTCCCCAATTTTCATATACAGCATGTCTTCTATGTTGCTTTTGGCACCATATGCGTCACCATTTAGCAGATTTTCTATAATTAATTTAGCATTCATATTTTTGTCCTGTTTTTTTTGCTACCTACTAAATTCTGATAAGAAAACTCAATGACTTCCTTAAACCCAGAACTATTTTTATTTATCATCTTTTCAAGTTTAATCCTATTTCTTTTATTTAGTGCCTCGTGAATTGCTAGAATTGTTGTTGCTATTTCTGGCTCTACCTTTAATGAATCACCATTATCAAAAATAATAAGAGATGGTTTTTGAGATTCAACCATTTTAGTAAGGGTATTCAAAACTGATTCATCTGTTGGTGTGCTACTCTGCATTGCCTTAATTCTTTCTGCTTCCTGTTTTTTAGCAACGGTAAACATTTTCTTAGCAATTTTGTCTATTTTACCAGACATTTTATTAACTTTCTTTTCAAGGGCCTCTCTGGCAGCGAAACTCAATTCATTTTCGTTTCTACCTTTAAGAAATTTCTTCTTGATTTTATCTCTAGCCATTTTTCTGGACTTAACCATTAGTTCGTCTTTGGTTTTTCGTCGTTTCTTTTTTCTTTTTGCACTAACAGCACGACGTTTTGCAGTTTTCCTTGAGGCCCTTGCAATATTTCTCCGCCCCTGAATGGAAATTTCATTTATCATTGAGTTGTCAAGTTTTATCTGGTCACCTATTTTACCAGTAAATTCACCCGCATTCAATTCAAGTACGTATTTTGCGGGTGTGTGGGGATATTTGATTTCTTCGTCGTGAGGTTCTAGTCTTTGAACCTCAAGAACTGTACCTGACTCAGTTATCCATATAACATCTAAAGGGATATGGGTATTTTTCATCCAAATACCGTGTTGTGCTGATTCATCAAAAACCAATAGGATACCTTTATTATTATCCATCGATTTTTCATGCATAAGACCATTTTGAAGTGATTCTGGTGTATTAGCGATTGACACGGTAAAAGTTTTACCACCAACAGTCATATCAATCGCTTCAAGAAAATTTACAGATTCTTTTACCTCAACTTTTTTATCTTCTTCTTTTGATTCAATGTCTTTTAAACCCTTTCGCCCTCTCCATAAGTCATACTGTTTACTTTTAATAAATTCCTTTGCATGTTTTTCTGCTTTGATTGGGCCGGGGAACATCTCCCATCTAACATCATCAAAATAAACCGACACTGGTTTATTTTTACCCACACCGATTGTTTTAATGGTAATCAACACACCACTTTCTTCAAATGATTTTAAAAAATACTCACGGTCAAGTGCAGGGTCAAGTGTCGGGTCTTCTTCTGTACCTTGTACATCTTCTTTGTCTGGTGGGTCTTCTTCTTCGACCATTATTGTTTTTGAAACAGCATTTTTTACATGGTTAATATATGACAAAGAAACTTCAGCAAGACCTTTTTTGGTAATGTTTTCTGCTACAGAAAATTCTTTATTTGATAATGCTTCTATAATATCTTTACTGTTAAACATTGTTAATTAGTATCCTTCATTACCATCGTCGGTAATAATTCCTTCTTCCCTTTCCTTTGCTATTTCTTTATCTAGGTCTTTCATTTCTTCTTCAGATTGTTGCAAGATATTCTTTCTTACCCACCCTACAGAATAATATTTACCAATATAGTCGTTAACGTCACGAAGAATATTCATTCTTTCAGTAATAATCTCATAGTCTTTTAATTCTGAAAAATGATTGTCACGAACGAAATCAAAGGAAATATCAACAGATATTTTTTCCCAATCTTGGTCAGTCATTATACCTTTTAATAGACATTGGGTTTTGAGCATTGTTTTAAACAATTCACAGAATTTGTTACGAAGTCTATCAATGTATTTCATGAATTTAACTTCATCACGGGTGATTTCTGATGCTCGACCCATACTAAACTGTTCACCCAATTCTAATCGTGTTCTAGGAACATTTAATGCTTGATACAGTTTCTTTTGGAAGTATAAAACATCATCCATTTCACCTAGATTTTGTCCACCGTCTAAAGTTGAAATCTCAGTTCCTCTACCACCTTCCTGTCTAGGTAACCAGAAATCCTCAAGCATATTCATATGTTTTTTATCATCACGAATAGCACCTGTGCTGGCATCATATACCAGTTTATTTCTATACTTATTCATTATTGAGCGAACATATTGTTCTGCTTTTGTCTTGGGGAGTTTACCAACATCAATATAGAAAATCCTTCTTTCGGGGGCACGTGATATCCGATAAATAACCACGGCATCTTCAATCATACGAAGTTGGTTTAGGGGTTTAATTGCTTTATGGAGGTAACTAATAACTTTTTTGTTACTTGCATCGTACAAACCTGAAGTAGTATAGCATACTGCCTCTTGAGCAATTCTAATACCAGTAGATTGCTCTGGTTTCTCTTTATAGATGAAATATTCTTCTGCTTTTTTAATGACTTCTATTTGTTCAGAAGCATTTTTACCTTTTTTATTATCCATACCCTTTTCTAATTCAATGACCTTTTTGATAAGAGTAGGTTCTACATATCTAACATCTAGAATACCTTTTTTAGGACTTTTAGAGTCGACAACCATATGATAGTATAGTTTACCATCAATAAACCATCTCCTAAATATTTCGAAACCTTTATTAGGAAAATTTAAAAGATGGTAAAGGTATTCATATTCTTCATGGATTTTGTCTTTGATGTTATCTGATAAATCCACTTGTTCCAGTGATAACTCAACACTTTTCTTTTCACGGTCATATACAATTGATTCATTAACAATGTCTTCAACAGCACCTTCCACTTCTGGATGGAGCGCCATTTCTCTGTACCTGTTAATAAATTCAATTTCCGATTTTACTTCATTATTAAAATCGATATATGTACCAAAATAACCTGCACCAGAATCAATGATTGTAGAACCATCTTCTCCTTCAGGTTTAACAAAGGACTTTAGTTCGTTCCTTTTGTCTTCCTCAGTCTTTTGGTTTTTTCTTCCGATACTAAAACCGAATAACTCAATTGGCATAATTAAACTTCCTTTCTATAACAAAAATAAGTATTTATTTTAATTACCCAACCATGACAATATGTCATATTATTATCAATTGCCAGGCGAGGCTGCAATACCTTTTTCCACACTCACATCGGTGTCTTGAGTAATAAAGTATGTGTACTGTAGTGTAACTGTAAACTCTACTAGGTCTGTGCTATCATAAGAAACATCAATCGCACCAACCTCTGAAGGCCAGCAAGAGAAGAACCTATATGATTTAATCGGTTCTCCAGTTCTGTCTAATTGGTCTATATTCCAATCTGGGAATAAAGGCCCCTTCAGGTTCAATTCATCAGTAGCAACATTGTCGACTGTTTTGTTTAGGTCATCCATCCATTTTTCGAATGCATTACGAATTTCAAAATCACCATCACTTACAAATGTTAATGACCACTCAGCATATTCCCTGTCGCCAGGTAATTTAAGTTTTCGTCCTCTATAAGGGACCTCGATTGATGTGATAGTGGATGCAGGCAGTTGTGATGCCTTGCATAAAAATCCTACTTTATTTGGTAAAGTTGTATTCCCAATATTACCCATCACCCTAAAGAGATTTGCTCTTACACCACCTTTTGCTAGTGCATTTTTAAAGTCATCTATACGCATTTATTGTGTTCTCCTAGAATTATTTATATTAACTTTATGAACCTATCTCTGTGAAGTCTACACCTTGTGAGGTCGCTACGAATGTCAAAGTGATGTAGTTAATAGATTTAATAGGTTTAATGAAGATGTCAGCGACAAATTCATTCCTGTCTACCACTGCAGATGTGTTATTAGTATCATCACAGATTACCTTGAAGTCAGACAAACCCCTTCTCGATTGAACATCCCGAAGGAATGGTTCAATCATACCCTTGAAATTAGAACGAGTAAATTCGTCGTTTTGTTCAAAGATTTGGTATTTGGATGCTGTTGATATTGCTTTTTCAAGGACAATGAACAACCTTCTGACATTCAATCGGTCGAACGCACTTGGTTTAGCAAGAAGTGTTTTATCACCCCATAATACTGTACCTTCGCCAGGGAATGCAACTACTGGGTTAACTTGTTCTTGATAAAGATTGTCACGATGTGCTTTACGTGGATTCCATGATAGTTTAACTACATTTCGTAGTTGACCACGGTTGAATCCCGCAGGTGAGAACCACGTTTCTGTTTGTTCATCAGAACGTACCGCAAGACCTGCAGTATCAGCACATAGCGGCACCCATCGATACTTGTCACTATAACGGTCGTACATGTACTTCCAACCAGAGTCAAGGAATGCATATGAACTGTTCTTGTTTAACTGGGTATCTCTGTAATTTATGACGTTAGTTTCACAAGATGATTCGTCAAGAGGTGTACTGCTTGCTATTGTATCTGCTTTTTCGGGTGAAAGGAATACTACACAGTCTTTTCTGGTGTCTGCAAGGTCAACCAGTGCTTTTGCAAGGGTTGGGTTAGCAGGGCCACCTAGTAAAACACTAACATCAACTGTTTCTGTGTCGTAGAATAAACCGAAGTCCATTGTACCACCGCTTGCGGCAGCAACAGTACCCGATGTTTCACCAGAACCACCACCTAAACTTGCGGTATATCCACCAGTTGTACTACAAAACAATACATCATAAGTACCACCACCTACAACAAGGTCAGTACCCCAGTTTTGTGAACCACCAGAAACTCCAAGATGTTTATTTGCAGAACTTCCTGCTTCATATGGGTGTGCTAACCACCAGATATATTTTGATGAATCATTGATTACATCTTTATAATAATTACTTGTGTTATCTGCGTTTCTAGCGTTCGATGCTTTTGATACAGCATTAAATGTTTCAAGAACTGTGCCTTTTGTACCAGTGAATTCACCATCTTCATCAACAATTGCTACGTTTACACCATCATAAACAGTATCGCTTCCTGTTAGTGTGTTTGCCCAACCAGTTGTAAAAGGCATATTAGTTGTGAAATAATCTACATATGTCCAGTTTTTATAAGCACCTGCTGATACACCATCTTCCGCAATACTTGCTGAAGCACCAGTTGTGTAACCACCATCCCACCAGACAACTTTCAAAGTGTCGCCCATTGAGCCAGGATATTTTGCTTGCCAGTGTTGACCACCAGAACCACCTGCGACCGCATTGGAAGTGTTCCAACCCGATTTCTGTGCTGTTAACTTTACTACACCAACATCAGCGGCTGATGGCCCCGATGAATTAGAGGCATATGCACCAGTGCTATCAGTATTAACTGTTCTTACCACTTTAAGATTACTACCATAATTCAAAAAGTTTGCGGCTGTAAACCATTCTTCATAATTTGTTTCTGTGGGTTTACCAAACAACTGTTTTAGGTTATTTTCGCTGTTTACAGTCACAATTTGACCCGCAGGCCCCCACCTAAAGTGGCCCGCAAAACCTGCTATGGTTGAAGATACCGCAGGTATATAACTGGAAAGGTCTTCTTCCTTGACTACTACGCCAGGGCTTACTTGAAATGCCATACTTCATTCTCCTCTTAGAGTCTTTATTTATGGTTTATAACATAAACCATTAGTATACTTTTATGTGAATATTTATACCCTTCAGTTTTTTACCAAGAAATACGTTCATCGTCTGGGTCATGAAACCAAACGTTACCGTCGTTATCTATTTCAATATCTTTCATGTCGTCATCTTCATCATTCGAAAAACCAAAAGGTGCAAGGGATTCTTCCATAGAGTTTATTTTATCTTGGAACAAGTCCTTTCTGATATCGACATCTGACATATCTCTAAAATATGGTTGAGATGTTAACCAACCAAACAGTACAAGAGTCATCATCAAATCATCATGTTTACCTGCATCTGCTTGAAACGACTGTCTTTTTGATACAAAGGTGGACATTTCGTTAATTACTTCATAATCATTGATTATCAATTTGTCGTCTTCAATCATTGATTTTAAAAAAGAACATCCAGTTCTCTTAACAGTTGCTGTAGTTTTTATACCTAGTTTTGACCTAGATGACCCAAATCCACCACTGAGTTCTTGTCCCCTACCCACTTGGTTAGCGGTATACAATATATTTTCGTATTCTAAATCATAACTTAAAATATCGGCTACTTGTCCACCTATGTCATTAATTTCTATTAGACAGTAAGCATCGTTATATTCTTTTAATATTCTACATAAAAGATTCGGTAATACCATAGGTGCCATTTCGTTGTTTCTAAAAGTAGCAACTACTTTATACGGTATCTCTGTCACATCCACAATTGTGAACGCATGATAATCTATACCCTGACCACGTGAAACATCAACACACATTGTGTATATTCTATCTTTTTCTGCTTTTTCATAAATGTTTACCCCATCTGATGAAGTCATCAAAGGTTCTTTATATACAAGACACCTTATTTTAGATGATGAAATTAAAGTATTAACAGAACCTATAAAATCGCATTCAAACTCTACATTAAATTGCTCTTTACTAGTATTTGCTATGGTCTGTTGTTTCCATTTTTCATCTCGGCCGGGTACTTGGTCCCAAGTTACTTCAATGGGTATATACTCATTTCTACCATCAACAGCATCAACCCATAATTTATAAAACATGTTCATACCTTTAGGAGTTGAAACTATCAATACTTTTGTACTTTTACCAGAAGAAATAGTTGGATATACTGAACTAAAGAAGTCTTCTGCAACACCGTGTGGAACGTAGGCAAATTCATCTAAAAATATCATATTAAAAGAACCACCTCGAACGGCACTAGATGAAGTAGCAGATGCTATAATTTTAGAACCATTTTCAAGGTCAATAGAACCTTTGTTCCACTCTTCAATTCCTTGTTGTAACCACTTAGGTAGATGTTCATAAGCAAGTTTTAGTCTATGTAACAACTCCATAGCAGTCGCTTGTTTATTTGCAAGGATAGCAACACGAACGTCTGAGTTGAAAAGTATATAATGAAGGAGATATGCTATGATTGTGGTACTTTTACCAGTTTGTCTAGGAAATTTACATATTATAAATCGATTATCATGTACTTTATGTAACATGTCTTCTTGGAAATCCCAAGGTTTAAACTGCACAAGACCTTCATCTAGGGTAACAATTTTAACGTAGTTTTTAATAAAATACAGAGGGTCTTTAGAGCATTTTACATACTCTTTTACCTGTTCCTCGGTAAATTCTTGCTCTACACCAGTACCTTTAAGGTTATGATTCCCTAGATAGGTTCGATTTTCCTGATTTGCCATCTATCACCTCATATTCAGCATCTATAGTATCTGCCTCAGATTTAGAGTCGCTGATTAATTTTTGTAGGTCTTTAGTAGACCCAACATATATAGCGTTATTAGTAATACTATCAGCATTTTGTTGTGCTTTTGTATTTTCTTTATTCAAGTCTTTCATCTTTTTGTGGATGTCTAACAAATCACGGTTAGCATCTGCAACAGTTTTTATCAATTGTGATACAACTTCATATGCACGTGGACTTTCACCTTCTGATGCTACATTTAAAATACCATCTATTGCACCTTGACCAGTTTCAATAATATCCCTAAGATTATTACGTACCAAATTGTAATCAGACTTTTGGTCTATTTCTTCTTTTTTCTTAGGGTCAACCGTGATTTTTTTAATAGGTTTTTTGGTTATTTCTTTATCAAGGTTTATATCAAGAGCATCTGCGATTTTTTCATCAATACTTTTCTTCTTATCATTATCACTCATAAATTAGTTCCATCAAGACTTATACCATCTTCTCCAGTCATACCATAAACTCTAGTTCCCACAGTAAATCCAGTGAAGGTATCCACACCAGAAGATGCACCGCTTGGACCCGTAACGCCAACAGTAAGTTTAGACATGGCTGCGGTTGTACCAGACATACCAAGAGATGTACCATCGTGGTAGAATGAATTTGGCTCCCAGATAGTAGCAATTGCTGTTTGAATGGGTTGGCTTTCTTTTGTTGGACCAAACACGTTAGATTTTGCTGTGAACGACATGTCAAAAGAAATCAATCTTCGTGCATCAAAGTCACCTTCATAGTCTTCACTCACCTCTACAGAGTTAAGAATAATAGGGATATCAACAGACTGATTGATGTCATTAAAATTAATAGTAACAGTAAACTCAGGGGTGAAATATGGTAAAATCTGCTCCATAATACACAACCCATCTTCCATAAATTTTACCATAGCAGTAACACTGAATTCAAAGTCATAAGGTACTTCTACATAATTTGTATATAACTTAGTGTTATCGGTGTGTCTATACCATCTTTTTTGCATGGTATTTTTCTTTCTATTGGGGTCATAATGAATAGCATTCATTTCAAAACTTAATCTTGGTAGAGTGACTTCTACATCATTAGTATCATCTGCAAGAGAGTTGGACTCTCTAAGTCGTCTAACCCATTTTTCTTTCGGTCCGTAACCTAAAGGTACACGAATCTGAGATGTGGTATCACCATCAGCATTAGTTCTTACAACATGAATATTGTTGAACAGAGAACCCATTGCTACTGTGAGTTTTCTTACTGCTTTGTTATAAAAAATCTCAAACATTAGTAATTACCCTCTGAGAATGGGTCTTGGTCAGTAAAGTCGAATATATCATCTGCTTCAATTTGGAAATCCCTATTATCGGAATAGGTGTCTGTAGGGATGACAGTAGTAGTTGATGGTGATGCTGTAGAACCGACAACTGCATATCCACCACATTGTCCTGTGACCCCAACCAGTCCGATATTACCAGATTGACCTGCAATTTGCATAACCTTAGTAGAAGATGTCCATTTGATAACTTCTGCGGTGTTGGTTGAAGTAGCATATGTTGCATTATCAAATATATATTCACCAGTTTCAAACGTACCAGTTACACCACCAGTCATAGTTAATTCAACAACATAATCCATCCTGTCGGATTCAATTTTATCCACGTTTGTCCAACCAGTATCGATATCTTCTTGACTGTATTGGAATAACTCACATGAAAGTTTATAGGTATATAGTTTGTTTAATTGGTAGAATGGGTTTTCATGTTCTACGAATTTGATTTCAAAAATACCCTGTGTTTTGGGAAAATAAATCAAATCCCCCTCTCTAGGAGTTAAAACAGTAGGTACTACAGGTGTCACCTCTTGTGTAAATCTTTTCTTAGACAATACCAAACTCATCGAATCCCTAATTTCAAGACCAAATTTAGAGATAAAATCACCTTCGCCCTCAAATCCGTCTACAGATTCAATGTACATTTCCAATTCTATCCCATTGGTGAACTTAGATAATACATCTTCACCAAACAACTCGTCTTCTTTAACTAGTGTTCTTGGTAGATATATAAAATCATGACCATGAATTTTAATCATTTCTACGGTCAAGTCTTCGATTACATCTTGCTCACCTTTTTGGGGTTTAAAATGTGGATTTATAGCCATAAATTTAACCCCTTTTATCCTACACTGAAGTCTGGTGGTAACTCATAGGTTTCTTGCACCTCTTCTTCTATTTTTTGAATTTCTTCTCTAGCCTCATCCAAAATCCTCTGACCATTAAATTGGATTCCGCCAGGCAATTGAACACCTTCAAATTTCGATAAGTTACTGCCCCATGTTCTTTTAAATAATGCAGTAGTATATTTTTTTAATAGTCTATCATTATAAATTTCTGTATAAGTTTCTGGGTCTAACTTTGAATACGCTTCAATTATTAAATAGTCACCAGAATCTAAATCATCACTCCAGTTAAAATCACCGTACAGTCTATTCTGTACTTTATTAAATCGTATATTCTTTTCTGGGTCTAAAATATCTTCCAACATATCTAAGTGTTGTTTGTTTAATGTGTAATTTGTTAATGTGCCTGAGGTAAAAGAACCAAAGAAATCATTCAATGCGAGTTGATAGGAAACATCGAAGAGATTTACTGAGTTTACAGCGAGATTGAATAATTTAGTTACAGAAACTACATTCGAATCAACAGCATCCATGTCTATATAACCATTAGTTATATCACTGGATGTTACTTGGTGTTTTAAATATACTTGAAGCACACCATCAAAGTGGTATTCTTGGAAGAATTGGATAGCATCATCAAGGTTGTCTTCCATCTGGGAATCATCAATATTAATTTCGATGACAGGATGACCCAACCTTCGCAGTGAGTATTCTTTAAGAGTCTGTCTTGAAGTAGGTGTTGCCATATTTTATGCCGGATTCCTGCTATCATATAATGTTCGTAATTTATGAACAGAATCTAATGCTCCTTGGCTACCACCAGTTCCTGCTATATAGTCAGAAAGAATTCCATCTCTAATCACATCAAATGCATCATCGGCTATGGACCACTGATAATAAAGAGTAGTAAACTCAGATACATTACCATTATCTGGTGTTCCACCTGAAATAGCATTTATAGTAAAAGAATCTCCGTTGGAATCTATTATTACACATCCACTTATAGAAAAATTCGCATTGGCAGTACCGTAAATAGTGTGGTTGTTATATATTTTATGTTTTAACTCATCCATGTGGGTAATGGTGTTGGTCAAATCCAGTGTATTACCACTTTCATTATATACTAAAGAAGTATAATCAATGCCTTGGGTGATAGCGTCTATT
>Ga0208299_1001550_pt1 | contig 16934 bp, 7 predicted proteins | sample 15_taG_FD_184089 | JGI IMG/M metagenome (GOLD analysis project Ga0208299, IMG submission 184089) | Marine viral communities from the Subarctic Pacific Ocean - 15_ETSP_OMZ_AT15312 metaG (SPAdes) (version 2) | ecosystem: Environmental > Aquatic > Marine > Oceanic | place: Pacific Ocean | collected...
ATAACGTATTATTAATTATATCCATTTCTTCTGGAGTGATACCTCCGCCTATTAGGATTTCTTTTCTTGCTGGTAGGTCTGCAGTAGCAAGCTCCCTAATCTGTTTAGTACTAAGAGTTTTGCCTGTCGCTTTAGCTATATCATTTTGGAGTGTCTCTATTATAGACTTACTTACACCAGAAGACATTCCTTCTGTAAATTCTATTAGCTCCTGTAGTCCAACAGTGCCACCGTTCGCCTCCACCAAGTCGTTCAGTGCGTCACTATTTACATCTAAGTCATCTAAGAGAGACCAAGGTGTAGGCTTAGTTAAACCAACTAAAGCCTTAGCCTCATGTAGGTTCATGGTAGGGAGGGATATGTCAGCGTCTAAGACACGGCGGATTAAGGCCTGCCCTTCAGGGCCCAGCGTAGCAGCAACCCTAGCTAAGTCTAGGTTCTGCTTAACTAACTCTCGTCTAGTCTTAATTGTTTTCCCTGCGAACGCCTCTAGTCCTTCTGCTAGCCCTAGATTTTCTAGCTCTCTCTTTATGTTGCTGCTCAACCCGTTGCTGAATGAGTCGGCTATAAACTCTGCTACGCCTCGTCTAGCTTGATTGGATAGGGCCAGTGCTGCAGAGTCTGGGTGTATTTGGAGTGCTCCAGTAACCATACCCTCTAACTGCTCTGCTAATCTAGCGTGTCCTATAGGATCCATGTCAGCAGGACCTCCAGACGTAAACTTCTTTATAATCCTATTCCAAAGCTGGCGGAAGTAAGTAGTAAACTCCTTAACAAAAGATTTTAATCCTACCTCTTCCAGCGCTGCTGTTCCTATCTTAGTCAGTGCTGAGGAGGACACTATGGACAAGAAGTCGTCCTGGTTTTTCATCGCTGACTTTGCTATGTCTTCATTTACATTGAAGTTCTTCATAGCCCACTCAACAAAACCAGCCTCCCCTACCTTATCAATTAACAACATACGGGCCATTCTCATCTCTTCATCAGACGCCATACCCTTAATCGTAATACCTGCAAGAGCTCCCATGTAGTTAACTGCCTGCTCTGTTTGTAGATTAACTACACCCCGCACTAAAGTTTCTGCCTTCAGTGCCCCTGAGTTAGCGCGCATCTGCTGCAAAACTTTAGTGTTTGACTCTACTAGCTTCGCTGCTTGCTTAAAGGATTCAGGGTTATGACGGAAAGCTTCTCGTAACATCAAGACACCAGACTCGTTTATCTGGTTAGACTTGTACAGCTGCTCAATAGTTGACCTAGCCTCTGTCGCACCTTCTACGTAAACGTGACCATCTCCTACCCAAAAGTTCTCTGGAACTAAGGTATCAAACAGAACTCGTTCGCCTGGCTTAACACGTATCCCTTTCAACACAGAGGAAGCAGCAGCATTAGAACCCCGCTCTATCCCCATCTGCTCCAAAGCGAAGTTAGTCACACGCGTCTCGAAAGATCCTTGTGTCTCACCCGTAGCTCGCTTTATTACGTTATGCGCGAGCTCGTGACCTAGAATAAAGTCTGCTAGGTCTTCAGTATTTCTGACTGCGTGTATTAGTCCAGGGGGGAACGTCGATCTACTACCATCCATGTGCATAGAACTTAGCTTACCTACCACCCCAGGAGAGGTCACGTCGTTAAGATAATCCAAGAGTTGTTTCAAACTTTTGTTATCTTTAGAGACACGTATTTTCCCTTTAGCTGGATCCCAAGCTCCTGTCACATGTTGCCCACCGACCTCAATGACTTCGTCTGTAAACTCTACCTCGAGCCCCGGATACTTATAGTTACCTGTATCCTCCACTGTCCTCGTAAACAACTTCGTTTCAGTACCAGGACTAAACTCAGTTGATCTAGCTACGTCGTGGATAACTACGTCTACTACACGCATAGAAGATATTCCGTGCTTTCCTCCATGCTCTTTAATAAACTCGTGCCACTTTCTCTGACCAATCGCTTCTTGTACCTCAGAAACGTGCGCCAAGATTGAGGCTATTGGGTCCACAGTGTACGCTTCAACCTTAGGCGTTCCGTATAGAACAGCGCGCTGATCTTCTATGAGCTGTAGTACAGGCTGCACAGACGGATGAGCGCCTTCTACCCTAGCAAGATCTGTAGCTAGGGCGTTTAAATCCTCTATCGAGTATGAGCGGTTCAGTCGAGTATTAGCCAGCTTAGCGGAGACAGAGCCCTTTAAACCAGGCACCTGCTCTATCGTGTCTGCCAAGGCTGTTTGGATAGCCTTAAACTCTCTGCCTGATGTAGCTCGCTGTAGGTAACCTAGAGGAAGCGCATACGCACCCGCTAGGTTATTAGCATTCATAGCATTTAAAGTAATGTTACGTACCTCATCTAGCACATCAAACAGCTCGTGGGCCACGGTGTGGCTTCCTCCGTCTGCTGCAACAGATAGCGGTTTTATGATTGCGCTTTTGAGCATACCTCCTAGCGCATCTACATCCTCCATCATTCCCTGTATGAAAGATTCTGGGATACCTCTAGGCATTCCAAATCTTGTTGCAGCCTCTCCTTGTAACTCAACGTACTGCCTTATCGCAGCGTGTCTGAATTGTATCCTACTGAATACAGAAGCTAAGTCGTCTAGATCCGCAACCTCGTCACCAAAAGCTTGCGCAACATCTTCGATTCCCAACTCTTTACCAGTCCCCGCTTCTCTCGCTATGAAGTTAACTTTCTTCTCATACGAAGGGACAAGCTTACTCTTATCCAGTACCTCAGGAGCAATAGGGCGGTACTCCTTCGCGGCCTCTATCTCTGCACGCATATTTTTTAATGCGTTTAAGTCGGCGTTTATTATTTGAATCTGCTCTTTGGTAGCTAGAGTAGTTGTATCTGAGATAGCTCCTTCCTCTAGTATTCCCTCTAGTTCGCGCTTTTTCTTAGTTAACTGCTCGGCAGTAGTTCCCACAGTTTCCGCGTTTAAGGAGGCCAAAGGAGTTTCCTTAAACATCTCGTGCCCTAACTTAAGTGACCGGGCAGGTAGGTTAGCCTGTATGATAGTAGTAACCCCAGCCCCTGGACTCTTAGGATCTACCAACCCTATTCCAGGTATCTCTAGACCAGGAGTGTACGCCTCTGTATAAAGAACCTTAGTTTCTTCAAGGTTGTACTTCTGTATCAGCCTCTTCTTTATACCCTCCTCCACAGGAAGCCCTCTATGCAGCCTACTTAAAAAAGCCAGATCTCCTTGTTCCGCTATATCAAGCACCTCTTTAGGTACTCTAGCTACAGGAACACTAAGAGCATCTAACAGATCTTGAAGAGCAGGGAGATCCTCCATATTTTGACTCACCACCCCCTTTAAGAAGTCTATCTCTGAGTTCATTCGGCCACCGAAGAACTCTTCGAACTCCTTATGCCACAACTTGAGCGGCATGTCTGGTCTGTCCAAGAAGTCAAAGAAGGATTGTAGCTCTCTTCTATCTATCTTCAGCGCTAGTACCGAAGACACTACCTGGTTAAGTAGTTCGGGATCTTTACCTGTTACTTCCGCTAGTTGTGCCATTTTAGAGAACATCCTAGTCCCTAGTAACTCAGTCTGTTGGGAGCCAGAGGACTCCAGAACATTCCAGAAAGTTCGGAAAGCTTCCGCTCCCTCAATGCCTTGGTCATTATTGAAGAGCTTTGTCCAGAACTGCTTCAGAGACCTACCATTCTGGTACGCTCTAGATGTAATGGCAGCACGACTAGTGTCTAGCTCTAGGGTATACCCAGGCTGCTCTAGTGTTTTCCACTCTCTCTTCTGTAGTAGGTCTGTAAGCTCTGCCTTAAATGCTTGCGGGGCATCCGCGTGCTTTCCTACACCTAGAAATTCTAGCGCCTCTCCTCCAAACCTTCTGGCTACTACTGTCTCAAAGGGGAGGTCTAAATCTTCCGCCTCTTTCATTAACTGTGCAGTCAGGGTTTCCGCATGCTCTTGAACAGATACTCGGTTATCTGCCAGACTGACCCTTTGTCCCCCCTTTAATTCCACATGCGCGGAGGTAGCAATACGCTCCGCTACAGGATGCTCTAGGCGAAGGAACTCCTCTGAAGACATGGCGTTTACCTCCCCGTCTTTAAGATACTTAGCAGTTACGTTAGCCTGCGCCCCTTGTGTCCAGCCCTTCCCGAAATCAGCTAGTGCTTTCTGTGTTGCTTTTGAGGTTTTATACAGAGGAGATAACGCTTTAGTACTCCCTAGTATAGGGTCCACTACTCGCATAGTGAGCTTAGCAGGTTTCGAGTATGCAGCTCGAGCTGTGTTGAAGTACCAGTTCATCCAGCTGCCATGCTTTTGGAAGTAATCAGGGGCTAGTTTATACATGCCCATAAAGTCTCCGAAGATAGGGAGACCTAGCCCCATCTCTCTTTTCTTAGCCTGGTTTGAGAGGCTCTGTAGAGGCTTGTCTAAGAAGTCTTCTGAGACATTCTTAAGCATCTTATTCAGCTGCCCTAAGTCAGTAATCTCTTTCTTAGTTAGCGCCTCTCCTAACTGCGCACCTGTTGGGTCCAGGAATCTTCCGTTACTCAACCCGTGCTCTATGCTACCTCTAAGATCTCTCAGACTAGTACCCTGCATAATCTGATCTGTAGATCTCAAACCTGTGGTAGGATTTATGACTGCGTCAAAGTTCTCTGATCCAAGGTTAGCAGCTCTATGGAAGACTGAGGTAGTATCATCTATTGGCAGTACGTTCTTCTTCTTTATACCTCGCTTAGCTGCGGCCTTTACAGCTTTCTTTGTGGCAAGGCGCGCTCCTCCTGTGAGCGCTAAGTTTAAAGCTTTGCCTCCTTTTGCAGTAGCAGTCAAAGCGCTAGTTAAGAACGATAGCGGATCGGTGAATACTGAGGCAGCGAATTGGGCGGCGAAGCTATCCCTGCTCTCTTTGCCGAACACCTGCTCAGCCGCCCAGTCAGGCATGACGTCATTCTCATGATCAAAGAACACCCCCCATAGAGGAAGTAAAGCAGGGTCAAGGATACCTGCCTTACTGAACAGATCAACGTCATCCTCCTTCAGCGCTCGCCACACACGCCAAATTGGTTGTTGAAGCATACCTAAAGTAGGATTTAGGACTCTATCAAAGAACCCTGGAGTCTGCGCTTGCTGTGCCTTCGCCACCAGCCCTGCTCCTTTTCTATAAATGTCTTGGTAAACCATTATTTATTGTCCTTCCTTCCTTCCTAACACATTAAACCTATTCCAGTAGTCACTGTTAAACTCTGGTGTATTAAGCGCTTGATTAATTATCTTACCTGTCTTGGGGTTACGTAAAACGACTATGTCCCTACCATGAACACCCACCTTGATTTTGTGTATGTCAACCTCTAACTCGTCAGCATCGTAACCCAGATCGTGTCCTTCCAATAGTAGGTTCACGAGTGCGGCTCTTTGCTTGTCTGCCTCCTCATAGAGCATCTCCTCAGTCACGTCTTCCTGAGGCACACCATAAAGCTGGGAGTAGGCAGCTGTATGCCTAGCCCACTTAGTGTACGGACTACTGTCTCCCCTACCACTATACGGCCTCCGGTTTCCTTCAAAGTCAAACTTAGGAGTTTCCGCAGCGTCATAGGAGTAGCCATCCTTAATGAAGCCCATTCTCATACCTGCAAGGTTATCACCGTCAGTAATATCACTCACTTTAAACTTAGTACTAGTCCAGTCTAAGTCTTCGTATTGATTCGGAGTGACGGTCTCCTTTAGAACTTTCCCATAGATTCCCCCTCAGCGATACCAATCTGACTGAAACCCATCTGCATCGCCAGAGAAAAGGATGCTCCCTTCCCAGCTTGCTCAAACGCCTGTTTCCTATCTTTCTCATCTAACCCCTCAGCTATAGCTGAGCTAAGTCTCTCTGTGCGTTCACTTAATCCGATTCCCTTCGAAAACTTGTGGAGGCCACTGAAGTCTGATGCATCCATGTCCGCACCATACTGATACACCTCTACGCGAGTTTCTGGATCCAATTGTTGTAGGGAGTTGTAGTAACCATTAACCCGATCTCTCACAGCGGGACTCCTTTCCGTCCACATGCTTACTAACTCAGCCTGAGTCACCTTCCCCCCGGACTTAAGTACTGCAGCAGGTATAGCGACTTTTAGTACGTAGGCGTTTACAACAGTAAAAGGCTCACCCTTCGGATCCCTCATCACCTCTTGAAATATCTGAGTGGCTTCCTTTACACCCTCCTTTCCAAATAGCGCATCATAACTCATTCCCCCCTCTCCAGCTTCTAGGTTTACTTCAGCACCACTAGGACCTGCTACTCCAGATGTGAATGGGTCCATGTAGTCCATGTTGCCTGTCAGCGAAGCCCAGGAGTATAGTTCGGTGGAAGAGTAGGTCTCTCCTCCTGCCTTAGTCTTTCCAGATATGATATTAAACTCCTGGTGTTGGAGTGTTTCAGCTAGATACCTAGCCGCTAAATTCTGCTGGGAATTCAGATTCATCTCCTCTAGTAGCGTCGCTTGGGCTTGCGGGAAACCCCCTTCTACTCGATAACCCTCAGCCTTCGCTGTTTGCCCTATAGTTTGTGCGTCTGCAGTTGCGTCAGACATCTCGTACAAGTAAGCCTGTGAGTTTGCTTGCTGCTTAGTCCAGCCTCGATTCAAAGTACCCGCTCCCTCCATGAGGATGTTGTGTATGTATGGGATGTCGTGTTTATTAAGAGCATAGTCTACAACACCGGGAGTAGGAACAGAGTTAGGATCTATCTTACCATCAACTCCTCGAAGCCTCTCCATTCGGTTTATAGTAGCATCGTGACCCCTTATAACCTCTACTTCCGCTTGAACATCTGGAGGCATCTCGTTATACTCTTCCGTAGTTAGGTTATTAATTATGGCAAGAGCATCAGGGTTTACATTCGCCATGTAGTAGTTAGATACCGCTAAGAACTCATCATTTTGTAAATCCGTAAAGGTACTAGCCTCATCAAGATCCATCTGAAATGTGTTTCCCCCTGTTGCACTTCTAAATCTACCCATGAAGTGATCTTCTAGAATATCTTGTTCGGTGTGTGGGTACATTTTCTTAAGTCCACTCCTCTGGCCACCCATGCCACCTCTGTTCTCTATTGCCTTACGTTGCTGCGGAGTTAAGTACTTCGCTACACTACTACTTATGTCGCTATCACCCTCACTAACAAGCCAGTCTACTACTTTGTTATAGCTAGCTGAAACCTCAAAAGGTATGATGCTCTCATTCTCTGCGTCTAGAATAAAGTCTGTACTACCGTAAGCCTTGCCTGAGACACTGTCTCCTCCAGTAGCTGACATTATCTGCTGCTGACCTTCCTGTGTCGATAAAGCCGCCCTTCTAGTAACCTCTTGTTGATTACTTAGAGAGATACCTCTAATATCCTCAATCGCCTTCTTAAATGGGCGTAATTGCTGAGTCGCTCTGTCCCAGCCACGCCGTTTTACAGCCTGCTGGACATCTGGCGGGAGATTCTGAAACTCAGTAGTGAGCATGTCATCAAAACGCAGGCCGGATAGATCCTCAATTAAGGCATCCCTGTACTCCTCTGGTTTTATTTTGTGGCGCTCATTTATGTCCTTATAAAAGGCACCACTCTTTTCCATAGGCAATCCGAACTTCTCTTGAAGCTCTTTGTGGCTCCTTGCTGACGCAGCAAAATCTTGTCGAGACGCCTCAATTTGACCTAATGTAGGCTTCGTGTCAAATCCATCTAAGCGATTAGCTAGTTTAAAGAATACCTCCCCATGCTCCTTCCAGTCAGGTGGTGCTGTTCCGTCAACCATGAACGTATTAAATACCTGCTCACCATACGCCTCTTTAATATCATTAAGACCTGTCACGGCCATCCACTCTTCTAATGCCTCCTGTTTCTCTGGAGTCATTGTAGCCTTAATACTCAACTCATTAGTAACAGCTGAGAGTGTTCTTCTCGCAGCACTTAGGTTAGCCCACGCTGTCTTATGCTCACCTGACCCAGTTACAAGATCTGCTGCAGTACGCTCATCGGCAGATCCCCTCCCACTTTCTCCAGCTGGTAACTGCCCAGCCCTCGACTTCATTACATAGTCCACATTTTCCTCAACGGTTCTATCCTGAGCATTCTTCCAAGATGTCTTCTCTCCCTCCACTGTCGCCGCTTGACCTTGTACATCTACGCTTGCTTGACTAGCCGCTTTCGTCTGAGCTACTCCAGGAAGAGCTTCCGTAGGCTTCCCTCTATCCGTTGTTATTCCGCTACTAAATAAACGAGAGCCTCCGTATTGTGCAGTTTTATGAGCTATAAAATTATTCTTCTCATCTGTTATGAGAGCCTGCTTAGCTGCTTCGTTTATATCCGTACGCGCCAGTATCGGACTCTCTATCGTACTCCACTCAGCCGACTCGTTTTGGATTTGCATAGAAGCAAGCTTAGCATCGTTAAACTCCTTCTGACTCTCGTTGTCCGCCATAGACAAATCCATTTGAGCCATCATGCCCAACATATTTGGGTTCTTAGCGTTAGCTCTGTAGTTAAGCATCTGCTCATTTGAGAAGTGCCCACTCTTTTCCATGTAGTTTAATTGAGCCTCTAAATCCTCAGCCTCCCCTATCGACGCAAATGCTCCCGCGAGTTGAGCATCGTCATAGTCTGCCAATACCTCCATTCCTCCCATCTTTGCTATGGCATCCTCAGAACCAGGGTTATTCTCAACAAAAAGACGTAGCCTCTTAACCCGCTTCATCCTAGCATCATAGCGCTCACGCATCTTCGTCTGAGCATCTAGAACACTAGGGAGATTGTTAGTTTTATTGATAACATCAAACCCACCGACGAGGCCAGCAGCCAGTGCCTGTGCCATAAGCTGCCCCCAGTTGATCGTACGTCCTTCCGAAACATCTAGTTTATCCTGCGTCTCCTGAGCTTGATAATCCTCAGTAATAACGTGAGGCTTCTCACTTTGCGCAAACCGATCTTGTTCGAACGCCTCCATCAAATTAGCTTGTGGATCCTCCTGCTCTAGATGCGTCGTAGCCATCGTAGCCATCGTAGGTATGAAGTCATCTGGAGGCACGGCATTGAAGCCTCCATTATACTCTTCTAACTCACGAGCTTCGATTCTAGCCGCCGACTCAGCGAGTTTCCTATCTCCTATCGCTTGCAGTCTTTTAGTGTGTCTCTCCAACCTCGCATAGTCTTCCTTGCGTTGTGCTTCACTTTTTACTGGGTCTTGTTCGTATACCATAATATTTATCCTTTGTTAAAGAACCCCCCCTCGCCAAAGAAGGCACCAGCTCCTGCGCCAAACATCCCTCCTGCTAGACCTGAAGCTACTCCTCCGAGAAGTCCGCTCATGAAGGTAGGTTGGTTAGCCATTTGTGCTGCCTGAGACATCATCTGCGCGTGTCCCATGATAGCTTGTGATTGAATTCCAGACGTTGCCTGGATTTGTGCCATACCCATGTTGCCTCGGATCTGACCTTGTTGACTTATGATCTGCTGCAACGCCTGACTGTTCCGTTGCTGCTCTTGTGCTCTAGACTGGATGAACATCTGTGTTCCCCTAGCCCTAGCCTGGAGAGATCTATCTGCCGCCTGGAACTGCGCTGCTCCTCCAAGTCCTGAGGCCATTCGTGCTCTCGATTCACCAGCCGCTGCCTCTTCTCGGAAGCCCTGCTCGAGGGCAAACTCTTTGAGTGGGTCACGGAAGCCTCGCTTCGTGCGTAAGGTCTCCTCTTCTCGTTCGAAAGGCGCTAGGGTTGCATCTTGAAGAGCGCCGTATTGAGCTTGCATCCCTGGCAACATGCCCATCATCCGCTCGTACATACTACCTGCCGCATCTTCCATCCCTACTCTTGCTGTATTATCTGTTAACAGTCCCATATTAGTACTCCACTATTAAATTAAAAGACTCTCCCGCCTCAAGGTCGCTGATAACGCTCAGCTCGCCGCCCTCATTTTTAAGGTCGGATGATACTCCATCTGAAGACAAGACACGCCTAGGCTGTGCTCGTCTTGGGTTGTCTAGAACTACGGGCTCCCCTGGGCCACGGCTGAGACCTTTGATAACCACGTTACCAACCTCGCCCCACGAAACTCCGTGGTTCAACGGCTTCCCTTGTACGTCTGTTTTACTTCTCATTTGGTGAATTAAGTTCTAGGTCTATGTAAGAGAGGGAGGTACTTTCAGGTACTCGGTTGCGTAGTATAGCGCGTACAAAACGTCCTCTCATATCTGCACCTACTATAACCTCATTAGCAGAGACAGCTACAAACTGAGCGTCTACTATGGATGCCCGCGAACCTACTACAGGGGAAGCAGAGATACCTACCTCAACTCCGGATCCTTGGTGTAGGCTGACATTTGCCCCTGAGGTAACTGTATTATTGCTTTGACTATCTATGTAGCCTGTGTCTATCAGCATGCCTTCTGATGACGCGCCAAAGTATATGGTGCCGTCTTTATCTTCCCCCAGCCCTGCTACTGAGGCCACCTCTACATGGTCTCCTACGACTGCGGTTACGCGTGTGTCTATGGTATTCCCGTCTTCATCTACGATACCTACGCGCATGCCTAGGTTAATCCCTGTGATGCTCGAGCTACAGTCAAATCTACTATTCGAGGTAGATAAGGTTCCTGCACTGTGAGACGTTGTATCGCTATCGACGTCATCTCCGTAGACTGAGGAGCTGCCTTTTGAGTACGAACCACCTGTGTTAACCCAGACATCTTCTCCACTACTGTTGTCTGTGATAGCTATAGCGTCTCTCTTCTCTATTGAAGTTTCTCCTGTAGGTAGGAACACGCGTAAAACATCCCCCGTATTCTCATCTATAATAAACAGGCTCTGTAACGTAGAGCTACACGCGAGACGTACGTTACTGTGGGTAGGAAGTAAGTCTTGGAAAGCCGCGCCCATATCCGCAATCTTGAAATCCACTTGTCCTACTCTATCTATGGTCCAAAGTCTACCATTAAAGGCGTATACAACACCTGTAATATCTAACGTAGTTTTAGGACTATACGCTCCTACACCTCCTCCAAACGGGAACTCTGTCTCATTACCTGGCGCTCCTATAAGCGCTGTAGTCCAGTTATTACCGAAGAGGTATAGAGTGTCTCCAGTAGATCTACACGCCAGTAACTCCCCTGCGCCTCCGCCTGCAATCCGTGCCTCATAAGTCAGACTAGCTGGGAAGGTCTCCCAACCGTAAGGACCTGGCTCTGTGTAGTAAATTCTGTTGTTCTCGCCTAACACACCTAACATACCTTGCCACGTGAAGAACTGTTTAATATCTTCAGGTAAAGAATACACTGTGTACGGAGCAGCGAAACCCAGAGAAGAATCTAAGGTGTCGTCCATAAAAGATTTTGTTCCAGCTAGTATCCGTCTAAGAAAGAAGAGCGGCGCGTAGCGTACAGCGTCTAATGCATCTTGTGTATCTGACTCTAAGTCTCCTGGTGGTATCTCCCTAGTCAACGTCCTGAATACTTCTATGGCCACGATGTCGTCTCGTGGAGGGAGTGGGAAGGACACGGCGTCTCCTGTCGATGTTCTCTCATCATAGATAGTAACGTCGTCGTCGAATGCCAGTACCTCGCTTCGAGTACCGTAGTTAAAAGCTCCTGCAGTTTCGTCTTCAGGTTGGAATTGGTAATAAATAGTTGTGTCAGCCGCCTCCGAAGAAGAGAGCCTGTCGTTCACTTTCCAGAACGCGGCACCAGGTATATCAGTAAAGAATTTAGAGGGCCCCTTCTCGTCCGACCACATACGGAACTCTCCTATATAGGTAGTAGTCCGGTTGTTTGGGCCAACATCAGTGTGACCTCCTAGGGTTATCCAGTTAGTACTGTCGTAGCCTCCTGCCTCTACCGGAACAACATCCCTACTTATCTGTTGGTCAAATATCATATTTCCGTTGATAGCTAGACCTGTTATTATAAACTCCCCTGCAGTACCTATCTTAATCCCTATAGAGAACATGTTCCACTCATCGAACTCGTTTACAAATTCCGCGTAGTCAGAGAATAACTTATTGAGTTGAGGATCAGTCCCTGCCCCGGAACTTACGGAGTGCGCTAAGGTATACCCTACGGTACCTGTCCCTGTGGAGAGCGGATCGTGCGTCTGAAGTACGATGCTTCCGTCTCCCTTACTCGTGTAGTAGAGGGCCAGTGGTGCGTCCCCCATCTCGTGGTCGTTGACCTCTCCTATGATCAGGATAGGCTGACTCTTCGTGTCCCCATAGCCCGGCGTCTGCGTGAACGTCATAACATCATCGTCGGTATATGTGTACTTAACGGTGACGTTATATGGCTTCCAAATGATTGCAGGAGATTCGAGATCCGTGAAGGTGTTAGATTCGTGGGATAGATCCTCGAAGAACATGTAGGTGTCCATCTTAATATCTAAGTCTAGATGATGTCCAGGTCGGCCCGCATTTCTGAGGTGACCGTATCCCTCGAGGAGAGACTTTGAGTAAGCTCTTGACCAGAGACGGAAGTGGAAGGGGTGACCTTCATTCTCCCGCATAGGCCAGGCGCACACGGAGACTATCCACTCCCACCAGTCTGTGGGGTCGGTACCACCACCGAGAAGAAGGTTCTGTGTTAATAAATATGTTGTTTCCGTTCTGTGTTGGTGGAAGTCAGCCCAACTCGTAGACACCTGACCGTCTGTTTTTATAAAGGGGGTAGGACACAGTGCCCAGTGTACTGAGAGGGCAGATACCCTAGTAAGGTTAATGGCAGTAGACCAGCCCTCGAAGAAGTTATCCTCTGTGTAGGCTGGAACTTCAACAGCGAACACACCGCTAGCCATCGAGTTGTCAACTCTACTAAGGAGATCCATGTCTCTTCCTGTTAAGGTAGTGAACGTACCCTCTGTAGCATCGTGTACGTATACCTTTAAGGCGTTACCACTTCGGACTACAAACAAGGTATAGTCGTGTGCGTCTATCCACAAGCCTGCGTCATTCGTGAATGTTATAGGCTTCCAGTTACCCCAAGGCAAGTTATGCCCTAAAGACCCGTACGTGCCGGAGTAATCCGTCCCCCCTCCAGAGACATAGCTACGGTTTCTATACTCATAAGTCTGGCTATTCCTACCTAAACCTATTACTAACCGCCCAGCTCCTGATCCCGTTCCTGTTGTTCCGTAGCCGTTGAAAGTGCTAAACTCGTCGCTGGGATAAGCATTGTACTTCACCACGTCCGGTCCTGTGGATATCCAAGCCGACATGTTAGGCATATTAGCTGTACTATTGTTGCTCAGGGTAGTGCCTCCCCCCAGCCCGAACACCCCTATGTCAGACTTACCATTAGTGTTCGAACGGTTCGCATCATACTTGAAGGAGAGTTGAACTGAGAAATCGCTATTAAGGTCTACGACGTTTGAACCTTGGATCTCCGTCCTATACCCTTGGCCAGTCGGAGGAGTCACTCCGTTAGTGTCCACGCCCTTGAAGCCTCTGTCCCAGACAAGCTCATTAGATTCCGCAGGGTCGAACTCCTCTAGCTTAGCAGCTACCTCTATGCAGATATCGTCCCCCGCAGTAAATGGGTTAGCCGTCGTAGTGTGTGCCTGCATAGACTCTGTAGTGCCCGTATTTGTCTTACCTGATGTCTGGCAAAACTCAGACCCCCCACCTGCATCAGACCCTACGATAAACCGTCCTGCTAAACCGTTCGTTATAGCTGCAGAGTCCGTTCTCTCCATAGGTCCGTAAGTTCCGTCACCTGTAACGTAGCGATACCCATAACTAGCTGCACCTCTCAATGCCCCTGGAGCAGATGCTCTAACGGATACATTCCTTGCGGGGGCAGGGACGCCGTATGGGCGCACTGTCTCTGCGCTCTCGTCTACTATGTGGCCTACTTTATTGCTAGCTATGAGGAGCTTATCTCCAATTCGTAACGTGTCTGCATCAGACTTAAGTTGGTGAGACATACGCTGTACGCCTCGGGTTAGTCCTACTATCCCAGCCTCGCCAAGAACGTGTCCGCCAGCTACGCTTACATGTAGTCCGTCTTCTAGGGGACCTAACGTGTATGTAGGTGTAGAGCTAATACTTGAGTGTATTAAGGGCCACACTGCTGTATTCTGTGAAGACTGATCTTTAAACTCCTTCCCAGTTAGGTAGATGATGCTATCTCTGTTGACAGCTATATCTTCCTGTATCCACTCTCGGTACAGCGCGAACCTAGATACACCTCCGCCTAGGTTGGTTGCGGCAGTTTCGGTCGCCTCCGCGCCTACATATATCTTCGGTGGGTTACCATAGTCTAGCTCTGGGGGGACGTATTCAGCAATAGCACCGAAATCCTGATCTCCTTTCTCTGCAGCAGTATCTACTCTCAACATACATTGAGCATTCTCTGTAGGAGAGACAGCTTCACCTGGTAGAATACCGAAGAATACAGTGTACTCCGTGCCTACAGCTAGTGCGACGTTGCCTGGTTGCTGACCAGTAGTAGTAGTTTGAGTGAAACTATTAGCCGTAGACGAGTATGTTATAACACCCGCCGTAGTCAGCTTCACCTGGAACCAATCTCCTGCGTCCACGAGGATTTGCTCCGCGATACTTGGATCCTGTAGAGGAGTAAACCTTATGAACCCTCCAAACCCTACCTTAGGGTTGTTATTCCCAGTAGCAGAGAAGAAGTTCTCCATCTCTGCTGTCAGCTGTACCCGCAAGGCAGATGTTCTGCCGTTGAATAGATACTGCCCGGAGGCTATTTCTGGAGGGGACGGGTCGCTGAATAAAACGTGGTCTGTCTTACTGTCTGGCGCAACCATTCCTCCCTCAGACAACTTGAAGTGATGCTTAAGACCAGAATCTGCTGGTGTCCTATCCTCATGTAGGTTACCTATCGCGGTGTCGTCTAGGTAAGAGGTGTAGATAGTAACATTAGATATGATGTGTTCAGAGTGTACCTCCTTATCCTCTGCAACGACGCCGCTGCCTAAGAGCTCTACTACGTACTTATCTCCTGGGACAGTTAGAGTGCTGCAGTCTAAGGAAATTACCTCCGCGCTCGTCGTACCTCCCTTAGTCTTGACCCGCAATATCTCATTCGAGTGGTCCCATTGGAATACGAGACTATCTGTAGAACTTAGCGCTCGTGCTGCGCCGGTGGACGAATAGACCGTAGTACTGCCATCAGACGCCTTCATCTTCAACGTCGTAGTATCAGCATTATCTGCCGCAAAAAGCTCGAACGCCTTCGCCGGTGTCGCGAGAGAACGCACTGTTATTATAGGTAGTGCGGTAGCATCCGCGTGAGTTCCTGCATACAATACCCTGTGAAGGCCACCGAAAGTCAGAGAGCATCCAATACTCCAGCTCGCTGAGTTACTAGTTAAGTGCGTAGACGGATACCAACAAGACCTCTTGTCTTTCCCTACTATCATAGCACCCAGGCTGTTGGTGTAGTAGTCCTGACGTATCGTGCCTGTTCGACGGGTAACCGCTAGTATATCCTCCGGCGCTACCTCCTGCTTTAATAAGACAGCATTCACATCTCCGGCAGCCTGAGCTGCTCGGTTCATCGCGAGCTTATCAAATCTAAGGTTAGCCACTATACTTCGTCGATCTTCTTGATTACTAGGTCAATGTTGTTAAAGGTTAGTGTTGGGGTTGATGCATGAGACTTAGCCTCTATGGTAAGTACATCACTAGCCGAAAGGCTTTTAAGAACACTGAACGCTGCAGATGTTATATTCGTCGCGCCTGACGTTACAACCTGAACTGTTTGAGAATCTTCGTCTTCTGTACCACCAATAGATAAGGCTATAGATATAGTCTTAGATGCGTCAGAGGAAAAGTTACAGTTGAAGTGAATCTCATAGACACCTGCTTGGGCCACTGTGAGAGAGTCGTAGTCGCCTGCGACAGTGACCCCGTAAGCTGCTGTGGAGGAGTCAAATACCGTAAGCTTCGCAAACGAAGTTGAAAGCGCCTGGGCTGCAGTTGCCGCTACTAGTTTAATGTCGCCGTATGCTCGCGCCGTTAATTGCTGCACGCTTACCTGAGTTAGAACACCTGCAGAGGCATCGTACACAGGAACTTTATCCCCTGTGCCGTCTAGCGTCGCTGGTGCTGCTGTTAATCCGTTTACTTGTACCATGTTAGTCTCTCGCTCCTGTTTTTAAAATTGATAAAATCTCGTCTGTAACGAGAACTCGTGAAGACGCTTCTAGGCCTTCTCCACCTGAACCAGAACCACCTCCTCCGTCTGCTGTTGAATCGTCGTCGGTGTCCTCGAGACGGGTATAGTAGTCGCTGAGAAACTGCGTTCCCTCTCTACCCTCTGCTGCCTGCCAATGTTTATTTCTCCAGTGGGCTACATCAGGATACGAATCTACGCAGTCTTCAGCCGCCACGTAAGAAACAGTGAGGATAGCAGCGTCTGCATCAGAGCCTGCCGCGTTCTCTAGAATCTCTGCATAGACGCCGTCTCTTGCTTGGATAACACCACAACAGAAAGAGTCTGAACCTCCGTCTGATCTAGTACATAATCCGAGGAGATGTGTAGAGTACTCGGCTCCAATCTCCGTGTCGTCTGTAGTTGTATACAGGTGGGCCACTACGTTCTTTTCTGCTGTGACCACTAAAGGAGTTAACTTAGCGAAGGTTATGAAAGATCTTCCCTCGCTAAGTGTGTATCTACGGTTTACTCGAACCGTTATAGATACCGTCTGTACTGTACCTGGGTGAAACCTTATTTTTTAACCCTCACTGCTCGATCAGAGCCAACGGCCCGGATTTGGTTTTGAGTATCCTCCTTAGACTGCAGTGCCATACTAGCTTCCGTCTGACTGATCGCACCTGACCAACCTAGGTAGGCTACGCGTGCGCGCTCGAGTATTGCGTCTAGCGCTGCTTCTGGGACATTAAATGTCGTAGAGCCTGTACTCCTATCTTTAAAGTCGTGACACTGTACAGACACAAGAGTAGCTGAGGTAGGAGCTGGTACAA
>Ga0208299_1001551_pt1 | contig 16925 bp, 15 predicted proteins | sample 15_taG_FD_184089 | JGI IMG/M metagenome (GOLD analysis project Ga0208299, IMG submission 184089) | Marine viral communities from the Subarctic Pacific Ocean - 15_ETSP_OMZ_AT15312 metaG (SPAdes) (version 2) | ecosystem: Environmental > Aquatic > Marine > Oceanic | place: Pacific Ocean | collected...
AGCCACAGCAGATTCAAAAGCAGTCACAGCACAGAGCGCAGCAGCCACAGCAGATTCAAAAGCAGTGACAGCACAGACGACAGCAGACACTGCCAACAGCACAGCTAACACGGTCAATGGCCGATTCGGAGGCCCCGGTAATCGACTCACCAACACTTACGCCACGAATAACCCACCAGAGAGTGTTGGCTACAGTCAAGCACCACCGACGAGCCCACAGACAGGAGATATGGTTCACATCGAGGGCGATGATGAGACACCTGGTGGCCTTTGGAGATATACTGGTATTGGAACTGGCGACCCTTGGACAAGTGCTACACAAACGGTGGCAGGTGTAGATATTCAGTGGTATGACTTTCAATTAGGTCAAGAGAATTTTGAAAGCACCCTTTGGACTGCCAGAGGCACCGGCGCACCAGAGTCCACTGAGAAATGGCCCGAAACTGCTGACATGATATTTGAACAAGGAACCGGTGGTGTTATCCGATATACAAACTCTTTCTACGGGACAGGAAATGTCAATAGGTTTAATAAAACTGGCTTGGTTGTCCGAGAAGGCGCCGGTGGTGTTTTTACTTTTCGACAGCCATTTTACGGAAATGTGAGGCTGCATATAGAATACATGACAACAGCAAAATCAGGTAATACATATTCAAGAGATTCCACTCCTGCTAGTGATCCATATATGTATGTTCATACAAAAACCAACGACACCAACTGGGCATTTAATAGTAGTTACAAGTGGTATTCTCAAGGTTCCCAAGTTTCAGATCAGCTTGCTGGTCCAGAAGGGCATGAGTATAGTTATTCCTCTGGCGTGTGGCCTAATCAGAAAACAAAGTATGTAAGACATGCGAGGATGTTTATCGAAAAGACCGGAAAATGGTATCTGAAAGTCGGGGCTCTAGACACTCACAATAATCATAGACCAATTATCCACCGTATTGGTATCGAGGGCTGGGTTCCTGCGAAAGATTTCGATACTCAAGCAAAAGTATTTGAACTTGGCAGTAATGCAAGTTATAACTTTTTATCTTTCACCGGTCAGCATAAATGTGCCCCGGCCAACCCCGAAGAACAGGTGCAGACTGGAATGATTGTCTCCTCAACTGGCCAGTATGACAATTTTAACTACGAAAAAGAAGAGGAGAACAGCAGAAGACACAAGGTCAATCCTAAAGAGGCTGTTCCCATTGTAGAGGTTTCTAAAGTAGAAAAAGACAAAAAGGTTGTTGGTGTTTATGCCGGAGAGTGGGAGAGAAGCAAATTTAAAAATAAAAGCTTTGCTGTTGCTGGCACTGACGACGCTCTGATAACTCGCTACGAAATCAACTCGCTCGGTGAAGGCGGCATCTGGGTATCCGATGCTGCAGGGTTCCTAGAGAACGGAGACTACATCTGCTCCGCAAACATTCCAGGATATGGAATGAAACAAGATGACGATATTTTAAGAAACTACACAGTAGCAAAGATTACACAAGACTGCTACTTTGATTTAGAATCAGAAGATTACGATTGTAAAGAAATTGAACACGACGGGGAAACATATAAGATTGCCTTTGTCGGATGCACCTATCACTGCGGGTAAATTATGGAATCGGTGTTCGACAAGAAAGTTCTATTATTAGACAGTCGATTTAAACCAATCAGAATTATAACAGTGCGTGGAGCTATTCACCTTCTATTTAGAGAAGTCGCCGAGATAATGGATGATAATTGGGAGAGGTTCTCCGCCAGTCAGTGGCTGGAGAAAACAAAAGATATGTTAAAACAAAATTCTGATATGAGGGTCATACGCTCAGTTGATAAAGCTTTTGCAGTTCCAGACGTTATATGCTTGACAGAATTTAAAATGACTACTCATGCCTCCCGATGCGCATGCAATAAAAAAAATATAGTATTAAGAGATCATAATACTTGCCAATATTGTGAAAGTGTGGTATCATTAGATAAGGCATCTATAGATCATATTTTACCAAGATCTCGCAATGGACAATATATCTGGACTAATGTTGTAACATCTTGCGTTAGCTGCAATCAGGCTAAAGGCGACAAGACCCCAGAAGAGTGGGGGCGCCCATTGAAAAAAAGGCCAATAGCTCTCAAGTGGGACGTAAAATTTATCAAAGAGGTTCACAGTAAGATGAGAAACGAAAACAAAATTTGGAGGAATTTTCTATAATGGCTACTTTTGTAAAAGGTAATTTTGTTAAAGTTCAACCTGGCGTTGATTGGAAATGGGATCAGTGGTCCATCAATCACACCAACCTCTGCGATAAAATATGTACAGTAGTGGACGTTAAATATGAGTCTTGGGTAAATCAACTGTTTGTTGAAGTTGAAAGTAAATCTGGCGAAAGGGTATGGTTCTTAGATCACCATTTGATTATAGTGAGCAATTATGAAGAAATATATTTTGAATCCATACGCAGGTCATGCGAACAATTACAGCGACACGAAAGCATCTGCAAAAAATTGAGAGATGAGATTCTTAATGGTGTCTTCAATCCCTATTTAGATGAAGAAACAGAAACAGAAGCAAAAGATTTGGATGATATTTTTAATGATTGGCAAGAGGTAACAACAAAAGAAGTTATACCTCTTCCCGGCAATGGCGGAACCATGACATCTATTTCTGATCCAAAGATCGCAGCGAATTCTAACAGAAGCAAGGTAAGAAAAATAAAATCACTAGGAAAGAAGATAACGAAAAAAGGAAAGCAAAAGATTTCCGGTTCACTGTCTTCAAGTTGGACCCTCACCGATGAGGAATTAAAAGAGCTGGAAGATTATATCGATGCTCTTCCTGATTCAAATACATCAACATCTTCTAAAGATATTGACATAGATTACGGTTGGGACGACGACTGGGATTGGAATACTGGAAATGGCGATTAAGACTGGCGACTTGGTAAAAGAATGTTTATTTAAATTTGATCGTGATTCCGACAGAGAAGTCTGCAGATTTGGAATCGTGATTGGTGAGTTTAAATTAAATTACCCCCGAGAAATGATTGTCGACAGAATGTTGAAGGTCTGCTGGTCGGCTAGTCCGGACTTTCCTGTTTCTTCTAATATATATTCCTGCTTCGTTAATGAGAAACAATTAGAGGTAGTTTCGTAAATAAAAGCCTATTTATAGTATAAAACTAATGTTTTTTATGTTATAATGGGCTTATATGAAAAATCTCGAAGAATCAATCTACAACAAATTAATTGAAAAAGAAAAGAAACCAAATCCCAAGGACCACACAACTTTGTCCATTGAGGATATGGAAACAGCTGTTCAAAAGGCGGCTTCTTCCAAGAAGGTTGCCGGCGATAAGAAGAAATTTAAAAGTGTCGGTGCTGATGAATACCGCAAACTCCCAACAGTAAGTGACAAGTTCGATATTGTAATGCCCAAAACAAAAGAGGCATCCTGCAAGTATGGCGCTGGTACAAAATGGTGTACTGCTGCTGCTGAGGACAATCAATTCAACCGCTATCACAAAAACTGGGGTATGAATATTTATTATATTCTCCCGAAGAAGGTAGACCCAGACTGGAATATTGCTTCTGCAGAAGAAACAGCTGCGACCGAAGATGAGTTCGCTCACTTTTTCACAGAAGGTAAAGTCCAAGACTTACAAAAGAAATATCCAGCCATCGATGTAACCGCATTGAAAGATCCATCAGGTAAGAACAAGTACCTTGCTTGGATGGCGAAGACTGTTGATGGAATTGGTGCCGCTGAACATGAGGATGTATGGTATGGCACCACCGAAAGAAGTAGAACGGGTGCCACAGCCAGAGTAAACAACGTCATCGATTATTACCACAAACTTCTCCCATACATTGGTCGAGAAGAGAAACCAGAAAAGAAAAAAGAAAAAGGTCAGAGACAAGATCAAACTCGCTTTGACAAACTTGCCATTGTTATGAGCGGAGAGGGTTATCGTACAAAGATGTATGATGCTAAAGATAAAGATGTTGAACTCAAAGATGTCATCTCTTACATTATGCCGACATGGGGTATCGATGCAAAAGAGGGCCTTGATGTTTTTGAGAAGATTGAAAATGTAATCGATGCCGATATGAAGGAAAATCCCAATCCCGCCAACCTAAGAAGAGAGAAGCTTGAAAAAGAAGTAACCCAATTGCGTGATGACTCGATGGAAACTTACAAAACAGAATTTAAACCATTCTTTAGGAACCCGCAAAATGCAAAAGGTCCGTATGCTTATGGTATCATGCGAGATGCGACGGTAAAAGTTGGTTCGCTTGTCCTTCCGTGGAATACACACATATATCTTCCTCTTCCTACCGAATACTTCGGGTATGAGATTCTAACAAAAGATCAAACTTTCCGAGGAAACGACAGAGGACGGATGGATGACTTCAGAAATTTCTTAAAGGGAGAAATGAATCTTCATAAATACCCACAAGCAATGTTTGACTCAACAAGCAAGACATACAACAAGTCAAAAGAAAAGAATATAAAAGATTTACAAGCAGCTGCCGCTGCTCGAACTTACGACGAAAGTTTTCCAAGAGAAGCAACCGTCGACATTGTGGGCGACAGGAGAAAGCAAATGTTTGCACATCTCCAAATGCCTGCTAAATATTGGATAAATGATCGTGCAGGAAACCTTCCTGATGAAGAGCAGGATGAACTTCTCTCTGGTATCGTTAAAGATGTTCGAAACTTCTTTGAGAAAGATATTGACAGTGTTGCAAACGCTGCATGGGAAGAGTTCCAATTCCTTGCAAAGAGGTGGATGGAACAGAACCCTCGCAAGTCACCAGAAGAAGAAAAAACAGAAGTAGATAAAGTCACAGACGATATCATGGATCAATTACCAGAGGAGAGACAAACAATGTCATTAGAAGAAAAGATTTTAAAAAGATTAATGGGAGAAGAACTCCTTTTGGAAGCGGTAGATTATGCACAAGCACAAGCATCGCTCACAGGCAAACCTGCACAGAAGCTCGTCAAGAGTTTCAACTTCGATCAGGGTAAAGACCCAATGGACAATATGTCCAAACTCGTTACAACAATCAGAAATCAGATTATGACAGCTGTCCCCCACGATGTACTTCCTGCTGATATCTCAAACGATCCTAGTGTGACTGCAATAAAGAAAGAAGAGGAGATTGAGGATCGTCGAGCAATCGGCATTATGTGGATGCTCCGCCTTCTAAAGAAAGACAAAGAACTAACAGCAACCTTATTGGGCGATGATCCCACTCATCGGTGGCAAAGCACTTCAAGAGCACTTCGACAGAATTTGGAAAAATTCTTTCAACACCCACGACACATGAAAGTGAGAAGCTTAGATCAAATCCCGAATGGCGATGAATTAGCGAATGTCGTTGATGCCGCACAGAAATCAATTGATGCCGAGAACGACAAGAAGATGGGTGCCGATGCTGGACAGGGAACTGAGTTCTTTGCTGGTGGTTTTAAGACAGATGAGAACGGCGACATTGTGCGAGATGAAGAAGGCATTCCATTATTTAGATTTAGCAAAGACGGCTGGGTTATCGCTGCGGCACATAACAAAGGTGCTGCTTGTTTGCTCGGTAAGAAAACAAACTGGTGTACAGCTGCTCCTGGATTGAATTACTTCGATACATATTATAACGGAACAGATGATCCTTTATTTTTTATTCATACTCCCGCCGATGAAAGAGGCGACGGCGACAGATTCCAATTCGCTTTTGGTTGCGATGACTGCCCACAGTTTATGGATGTAGAAGATACTCCCGTTCGAGGAGAAGAACTTGAAAGACTTCATCAGAAGTTAAAAGATGTTCTTGAAGACAACGGTCTTGAAGACAGATTCGATGTAGTGTTCAACTATGAGCATTTCGATTTTCATGAAGCGATGGATATATTGGTAACAAGCGAACGAGCTAGAATCGATAACCCGCAAGTTCAAATTCACGGAGATGTCGAGGACGATTATGATTCCACAAATCTGAGTGCTGGTTTTAATGTAGCATTCGTTTACAGTTTTGATCCCAACAAGTTCACCCCTGTTGATGATATTCACGATTACGACGGTATTATTAATGTTTTTAACGAAATCACAAACATGCAGGTTGGTGCACAAGAGGACAACTACGGCGATGATGGCCAAGAGAATGTAGATTATGATGCAGGTCACAGTACAATTAAATTAGAGATCGGCGGCTGGCTTTCTTCATGGGCATCTAGCGAAAGCCGCGGCCAAGATTCTATGTACGAAATCGACGGTTTCTTCTCTGATGTGAATAGTAAGATCGACGGTATGTACGACGAGCTAAAAGGAAAGCTTCAAGTTGCCCTTACGGAACTCGGCGCGTTGCCTCTAACAGAATATGATAAATTATTATCTGATGATATTCAAGTTTGGGATGGCGAGCATGCTAACCAAGACGATGAAGACGAGTCAGAACCAAAAGACAAGGCAGAGAGACAAGAAGCCTTCGAGGAACAATTTAAAAATGTTCTCGTTGCCTTTGATGTTGATCTATCTGAAATAACTTTTCAAGGATTATCTTTTCCTCCTCCCGCAGAATTGGCGAGTGATAAAGTATCTATTATTGGTCATTCGCCAAGGAATAAAGATTATGTCTTAAGAAGAGGATTGAATACGATGCAGCAGGTTATAGATAAACAACCCGGACTTCCAGGATTTACCGGCGCAGATGATGACTCGGCATATCTCGATATGTTTCGCAACGTTGTCTCAAGAAACGACATCGTTGGTTTTTTCCATACCGCTGGAACAGTGTGTAAAATAGAAATCGAAATGAAGCTCGGTGTGCTTACCGAGTCTGAAATGGATACCATCGTCGCAGGAATGAAAGTAATTGATAAGCATTTTAAACTATTTCAAATCTCTATGAGAGATGCCCTCGAAAGATACATTAAGATGAACCCTAATGATGTGCGATGGGAGAAAGATAAGGCAGAACCGCCCCAAGATGCTGTCCAGCGGGGAGCGCCTATTGGTGCAAGACTCGGCAATCCAGTTCGAGCGGAAGGAATATCCGAAATCGTTGCTGACGAAGTAACGAAGGCAATGAATGAAATTGAACCTTATCAGAAGATAGCCAAAAAGCAACAAAAGAAAGCTATGGAACTATCTATTAAGGGAACAAACAAATATATGGCGAAAGGCATGAAGATTGCCACAGCAAAACCGGGCAAGTCTGCCCCAACAGGAGCATGAGATGAAATACAATAAATTATATGAGAATTGGAATAAGCATTTGGAAGAAGAAGCGGAATTGTCTGATGAAGGAAGCGAAGAAGTGACCGAAGGTGATCCAGCAAGCGCAATTGAAAGATTCTTGGGTTTCAGGCTAGAACCTGGCCAGACACTTTCTGGCGAATTGAAACGGGCATTCAAAGATTGGAATGCAGAGCGTCTACGGAAAAATGATGCCGAGTTAGAAAAAACATTTGATGTGTCGCCATGGGACAGCATCTCAGAAAATACAGAGGAGAAGCTAAAATGAAATACAACAAACTATATGAGAATTGGCAACGTCACTTGGAAAGTTCAGAAGACGAACCACCTGAGATGCATGACGAGCTTGATGGTACTGAACCCGGTGAAGAAACACATGACGATATTGAGAATGATCATGAGCAAAATTTAAAAACAGCATTGGATAATTTATCCGAAGATTCAGAAGGTGATACAGCAATTGTAAATCTTCTTTCTCAAATCAGCCAGAAGTTAGACGGTCTTGAAGACATCGACACAAGCATTGATTACTTAATCGGCGCAGTGTCTGGTGAAACTGCCCTTTCTGCTAAGATGAAACAAAGCACTTTAGGCAGATTTGCAGATGCGGCACCTCAGTTAGCTGAACTTATCAAGAAGCGTCAAAAATAATTAGAAAGTAGTCTTAATGACTAAGAACATTTTAATTTTCACACTCCTCGTCTGCTTGAGCCACGTTATTTTCTGGTTTCAAGTGAACGGGCAGTTCATGTGGGAATTTTTCAAGAACAATCCTCTTATCATTGCCCTGATGGGTCTTCCATCGGGCTATTTGGTGATTGTCGCGACGAGATATGGCTATGAAGCGTTCAATGGAAGCCTCTGGCCAATGAGAATTATTGGATTTTCCATCGGAACCATCATCTTTTCCATTCTAACCTTCGCATGCATGTCCGAAGGGCTCACTTTGAAGACAATTTTGTGTCTAATCCTCTCAATAGTTATCATCATTATACAAATAGCCCTTTAAAAGAGCATAATGCGTGTTATAATACTACTTACTAACTGTTATGCATGACAAAAACACCATTCACGAGCTTATAAGGGAGTTTTACTCCTATGCAAAAGAGAATATGGGCTTTAACAAGCCTTGTAAGGTCTTTTTGCACGATAATCAAGAAAATGCGGCTGATCCACTAGGTAAATCAGGATATTACGACCCTCAGAACATGGAAATCCACTTATATACTACTGGTAGGCATCCAAAAGACGTTCTTAGAAGCTGTTCTCACGAATTGATGCATCATACACAGAATTGCCGAGGTGATTTTGCAAACATGGGAGCTACTACCGAAGGATACGCACAGGAAAACCAAGAATTGCGAAAAATGGAAGAAGAGGCATACAAAGCAGCCATGTATTTTCGCGACTTTGAAGATAGCCTAAAAAACCAAGGAATTGAAGCTCATAGAGGTAATCAATCCACATTACCCGGTTCAATACCGTTAAAACAACACCTCGGACCCGCAGGGGACCATTCCGGTGGCGGAAAAGGAAACAGATCAGCATGAAAAAGTTTTTAAACAACAGAAATGAGAAATTATTTAATAAATTATTTGAAAAGCAAGGAATCTCGATCAAAGAACTCGACGTCGCTAAGATGACTGCGTGGCAGGCTCTCGAAGAAGAAGACGAAACTCAAGCCTATCGAGAAGCCCATGGTGTTGTAGTTTCCCCACCAGATAACGAGAACGATCCGACTGCTACAGACATAGCTCCAGGCGTTACAGATGTTCCAGACGTTGAAGATGCTGCCATGGGTGATGAAGACTATGAATTAGGAGAGGCTTTGCAAAAAGGTGCCTTAGAGAAAATAGAGAGAGCCTTTAAACCAATAGCACAGACTTTGAAATCTATAGACACCACACCAGAACTCGAGGAATTTTTAAGTGCAATAATACATGGAATTGAAGAGCTTTCCAATGGCGGATTGAAATCGCAAGAGGTTGTTGCGACCTTTAAGAAATTATTAAATCAAAAACCTGATAATAACAGCGTGGGAACAGAACCTACAGATTCAACAGAAGAAATTTAACGAAGTGAGAGCTTCATAAAAAATAAAAAAAGAAAGGTGGTGATAATATTATGGCAAGTCCAAGAAAAAGAAGAGAACGTAAAGCAGCTCGTTTAACAACGACTCAGACGAACACTCAAGAAACAACAAAAACAGAAGTTAAAGTTGAAACTAAAACTGAAGCTGTGGATACCTCTGCGGAAACAGCAGCGGCTGAAGCAACAGAAGAGATCTTAGCGGAGGAGGCAGCTACGGAAGTACCTAAAGCAGTCAAGCCTGAAGCTAAGAAGAAAAGAAAAAAACAAGCAAACAATGCCGGGAGAGTAAGTCTCTTTGGTAGCAAGGAAGACTAATGACTGATTTTGACGGAATGACTAGGAAGTTTTTACTAGGAGAGAGAAAACAAGCCGGCGCCCGCGCCTACTTGGAAGCTATTAAAAAAGGCTTACGAGAATTAAGACCAGCATCACAACGTGAAGCAGTTATGGTCGAAAATATGTTGTCTCAACTCCGTGGTGTAACTAAAGAATTCATCTCTCTACGAGAACAGGTGAGTACTTTGGAAGAGAGACTTCAAATATTAGAAGAAAGTAAAACCGAGGAGTAAATTATGGGTGGTTTAGCAGGGCATATGTCCCATCTCTATGACAACCCCGATCTAACTCTTGGGGAAATTAAAGATATTTTTATTAAAGCAAGTTCGGGGCGTCTTGTCGGCACTGAAAAGACTGACGGTCAAAATATCTTTCTTTCTTATTCCGTTAGAAGGGAAAAACCAGTTGCTGCGAGGAATCTGTCGAATATTAAAGACGGTGGCCTCGACGCAAAAGAATTGGCAAACAAGTTCGGCGGCAGAGGTAATCTCGAAAAGTCTTTTAATGATTCTTTTCGGGCTTTTACCGATGCTGTGAATTCGTTTAAAGATCGAGAAAGTATCTTTGGTCCTGATGCGAATATCTGGTATAACGCAGAAATTCAAGATCCGAGAACTTCCAATGTCATAAATTATGACAATAAAACTTTAACTATCCACAGAGATGGGCATGCTGAGTTTAATAAAGAAACTGGAAAGCCCATGATTGATAAAGATATCAATCCTAACGCAGAAAAGCTAGAAGCTGCTCTCGAAGCTGGGGCGTCTCGTCAAAGGGGAGAGTATAATGTTCAAATGAATGCTTTCAAGAACCTCGACGGTATTAGCAATGATGAAGAGTTGAATATTTCTTTATCTAGGTTGCACAACCTTGGCGCATACCATGGTCTGAACGACAGCAGCACAGTATTAGACTTTATTGTTAAACGATTAGAAGAAACTATCGAAGACAAGGTGCCAAACTTAAATGAAGAGGCCGAACAGCTTTTGATAAAGCGTCTACTAAAGGTTCGTGGTGTCACAATGAGACACGTTCTCAAAGCCACGCCAGAAGGCCAGCAGGGAATAGTTAGGAAATTAATTAAGAACGACAAGAAGCTGGCTGCAGCAGCGATATGGCCATTGGAAGATATTGTTCACGATTTCTCAGTAGAGATGTTAAGAGGTCTTGAATCTGCGTTTGTGCTAAACAACGAAGAAGAAGTAGAGAGACTTAAAAGAGAAGTGTCCACTGCTATTAGCGCAATTAAATCATCCAATGACGAAGATGCCATTAAGATCCTCGATAAGCAAATGAAAAAACTTAAAGATCTTAAAAACGTTTCTACTGCTGCAGAGGGTTTTGTTTTTAATTACGATGGCACGACTTATAAGTTTACTGGAAACTTTGCCCCCATTAATCAATTGTTGGGCTTGTTTAGATATGGTCGTGGAAAAACACCTGCTATGAAGATTGGCCTAGAAGAAGATTTATACTCTGAAGATCGTAAAGCAGATGTGGCTTTTATTCCCGGTTCTTTTAAACCTCCTCACAGAGGTCATTTAAAGTTGATGAAGGATTACTTAAAATACGCTGACAGGGTTGAGATATTAATATCTGAACCAAACATGGGCGGAGACAACATCAGGTGGATTAATTTACCTCCGAGAGAAGAAGGCGAGAAGCCCCTACAGATGATGATCGATGCAGATACTGCAGCTGATTTATTTGAGCATTACATTGAGCTTGAAGGCCTTTCTGATAAAATAACCGTTCCACGAATATGGAACGCCGGATCTAACAACCCAATACAATATGTGTATGGGAAAATTGGTGACTGGGAAAAGGCCAAGAAGAGTATGAATGTTATTCTCGGTGTTAGCACAAAAGACCAAGGCGACGAAGATAGGTTTGCAAGTGCAAAAGAACAAGAGTATGTTAACATAAAAAGCATGCCCTTACCTCCAGATCCAACAAAGCTTCGCGCAAACGATTTCAGAAAGGCAATCGAGAAGGCTTGGTCTACTGGCGACTTAGGTGCCATTACCGCATTTCTTCCCGATGCATGGATAAAACAATATGAAAATCCTGCCGAGGCTGCAAAAGATTTTATCAATATGATTGGTGATTCACCAGTTAAAGAAGGAATCGATGAAGCTTCATCCTGTGCTGGCGGCGCAATTGAAGGGCCAGGTAGTAAGAGAGAATTTGAAGAGACTCTAATTAGAGAAGATGAGGAAAATGGTATGATTGAAAGAAAGAAATTTATTGAAGAACTTGCTCTGCGTGAAAGTATCAGAAGCGTATTGAAGTTAGTTCGCAGAAAAGAACAGTCAAACGAAATTAAAGTTCGACAGACTATTAGAGCAATGTTGCAAGAAGAAGTTAAAGACGTTCCATACAAGAGTACGGGTATTAACGAACTAGAAACATTGTTAAAGAAAATCATTCCCGTTATTGAGCCAGACTATAAGAGCCTAACAACGGCAATTGAGCAGAGAGAATCATATCGAGCGCATATTTTAAATGCTGTAAAGAATGCTTTATCGCCAACAGGTGCTGCAGGTTCAATGAATCGTGATGATATAGGTGTCTTAGATCTTCCAGGTGAAGTAGACGCTGGTTTGGAAGAAGACACAAACGAAGAAATCAACATTGATGTTAATAATTTTGATGACGAAAAGTTTATCGACATTGACGATGCGCCAACAGCTGCAGAAGAAGAAGCAGAAGAGGAAAATAATTTCTCTGTTGATGGTGAAGAGGAAACAGGAAGAAACTTTGCATCAATGACTTGGGATAGAGTTGAAACGAACATTGTGGATTCATATAGAAAATTATCCAACGATAAAGATCGCGAACTCTTCTACGATTACTTGATTGCTAACTTAAAACTTTATTTTGATAAGTTTGAAGATGAGTTGGCTAGTGTTGTCGATGAGCCAGAAAGCGAAATCTATGACCAAGAGAAAGATAACATCGGAACAGAGGAGACTGAAGAGTTTGCTGCTGAAGAAACTGATGAATTAGGCGCAGAAGAAGCTGCGCTATAATCGATTTAAATATATATTGTATATGAGACAAAGGAAGCAGGTGAAAGCCTGCTTTTTTCGTTTTAAGTCGGGGTTTAAGAAAGTTTTTCCATGTCGTACCATCTTTCGTTAAATTCATAGTATCCTGTGGGAGTATAGCGTTCTCCAACAAGCCAGTGAACTTGAAATTCTTCTTGGTTGTTTGGAACGTAGGAAACAACTATGCCGACTAATCCGTGATTATGCATCGAGGTTCCTTTTACGAGGTCGCCGACATCTATATCACGTTTGTTAGACATCTACTCGAGTGCGAGTTCAAATACCTCTTCCACGGTTTCTGGAAAAAAGAATTCTACTTCATCCTTTACTTTTTGGGGAATGTCTTTCATATCCTTCTCATTCTTTGGTGGAAGAATAATTCTCTTAATACCTAAGCGATGCGCAGCAATAACTTTTTCTTTAACGCCACCGACTGGTAATACCAAACCTCTAAGACTTGTCTCTCCGGTCATCGCTGTATCTCCTCGCACTTTCTTTCCTGTGAGGAGAGACACTAGAGCAGTACTAATTGTAATACCCGCCGAGGGGCCATCTTTAGGAACGGCTCCTGCTGGGAAGTGGATATGAATATCAAGGTCTTCTAAAAACTTTGTCTTATCATCTTCTGTGATCCCAAGTGAGTGTGACTTAGAACGAATTAAACTAAGAGCTGTCTTTGCTGATTCGGACATTACGTCACCAATTTTACCTGTGAGGACGAGTTGCCCTTTCCCTGCCATTTTACTTGCTTCGATATAAAGGACATCGCCTCCGGCAGCAGTCCAAGCTAAACCTGTTGCGACGCCGGGATTTCGGGCTCGCATATCTGCTTCCACATCATATTTTGTAGGACCGGAGAAATCCTCGAGATTATAAGAGTTGACCACTTTAATAACACTGTTTGGTGTTTCTGGGTTTTTTGCTACCTCTGAAGCAACTTGTCTACATACCTTAGCAATTTCTCGCTCAAGGCCACGAACGCCAGCTTCGCGAGTATATTGGAGGATTAATTTATTAATCGCAGGGTCTTGCATGATCAGGTTTGTGGATGTTATACCATTCTTCTTAATCTGCTTCGGAATAAGATGTTTCTTTGCAATGTTTTCTTTTTCATCATATGTATAGCCCGACAATTCAATAATTTCCATGCGGTCACGAAGTGGGCCCGGAATTGTGCTGATATCGTTTGCAGTTGCAATGAACAGTGTTTCTGATAGGTCTACCGGCACGTCAAAATAGTGATCCATGAACGAATTATTTTGTTCTGGATCTAAAACTTCAAGCATTGCTGCAGCTGGATCGCCTTTGTGATCCTTGGACATTTTATCAATCTCATCAAGAAGAATAAGGGGATTGTTGACGTTAACTTTCATAAAAGCTTTAACAATTTTACCAGGCATCGCGCCGATATAGGTCCTCCGATGGCCTCTGATTTCTGATTCGTCGTTTACTCCACCCAAAGAGATCCTCTTTAATTTCCTACCAAGTGCATGGGCTATAGATTTACCTAATGATGTCTTCCCCACACCGGGTGGTCCAAGGAGACAAATTATCGGGCCGCTCATGTCGTCTTTCAATCTTCGAACAGAAAGGTATTCAATGATTCTTTCTTTAACCTTTTCCAAACCATGATGATCTGCATCAAGTTGCTCTTGAACATTCTCAATATTCAAATTATCTCTAGTGTGGGTGTCCCAGGGAAAATCTAATAAAGCTTCCACATAATTTATGGTAACGTTATATTCAGCTTGGCTTGGCTGCATGTTCCGCATTTTTTTAATTTCTTTTGTTATGACCTTAACAATCTCTTCGGGAAGGTCGATTGTTTTTATCTTTTCTTTAATATTATTAAGTTCTTCATTTTCCTCGGCAGATTCTCCGAGTTCCTGATTGATTGCTCTGAGTTGCTGTCTTAAATAATATTCTCTTTGATTTTTGGAAATTTCTTCTTTAACTGAGTTGTTAATCTTATCTGATAAGGTCAGCATCTCATGCTTCCTACCTAGAAGCTCTAACGACCTGAGCATGCGATCTACGATATTATATGTTTCTAAAATCTCCTGCTTTTCTGGAGTTGTTTCACCGAGGTTACTGGCTATAATATCTGCTAACACTCCTGGCTCCTGTACTGTCTCTATGAAATTCTTAATACTTGTTGGTAATTCTGGGAGAGAATAACAAATATCATAAGCAGTCACCCTGAGAGTTTCAAAGAGAATAGGAATCTCTTGTCGCGTCACAGGATCGTATTCAATTTCAGGGAGTGTTTTCACTTCAGCCGTGAAGTACGGCTCTGAATTACGGAACTTCTCTATCTCAAATCTCTCTAGACCTTCAATAATCACATTGTAGTGACCTTCTGAATTTTTAGAGAATTTAATAATCTTCGCAAGGGTGCCCACTTCATATAAATCGTCAGTTGTGGGCTCTTCTATCTCTCCGTCTTTTTGAGCAACAACACCCAAAACAGTACCTGATTTGATCACGTCATCAATCAAACTTAGTGATTTAGCTCTACCTACTAAAAGTGGCACAACCGTATTTGGGAAAAACACAGTATTCTTCAAGGTTAATATTGGAAGTATCGTATTTTTTGATTTTTTATTTCCGAACAAGTTAATCTCCTGTGATATATGTAAGTATGATGAAGGACTACGAATCCTCTAATTTTTCTTCATCAAAATATGGGTCTGGATTAAAACCTTTTAACAACTCCATCCAATCTCTGCTGGACAATCCAAGAAAGTTCTGAGCTTCTGCCTTAGAGTGACAGGAACTGAGCGCATACTTTATAATAGCATCTTTTACGATTAAGTCAAGGTATTTGTAAATAGGTATACCATACATCTTTGATCCTGAAGATTTAGCAGCCAACTCTAATTTTAAAGCAATCACCTCTTCTAAATTTAAATTATTAAATATAGCTTCAAATTCATCAGTAACTTTTTTATTTTCTCTTAATACTTTTGAAACAGAATAGTTTTTATTAGTTCCCTGAAAATACTTTTTATTCTTCCAAGTTTCTTTCATAGTATATTCTCTTTACTCTTTTATAGTATATTATATTAATAAATTAATAATAAAATATAAATTAATAATAAAATATAAATTAAATAATATAAATAAGCTTATTTAGCAGATCTGCAAATTCTGCAAGCTTGGTTAGTGATTATACTTTCAGTATAGTTTAGATCTGCTGTTTTGTAAAGCACTTTTTTTAATCTATTTTTACATCTTAAAATGATCTCTAAAAACCCTTTAAAATCAATTACTTACCTAAGTAGCTGTTTTTATTGATCTTTTAGAGATCATTTTTCATTTATTATAACTATCAACAAATTAGTTTAACTGTAGAAAACAGGCGTAAGTACCTGTTTTTTTCGCATGTCGTTTTATCTGTAAGTTATTAATTTTAAACGATTCTTTTTCCTTGATCTTTTCAATCAAGTTGATATAATAGGGCATATTTTAAAACGAAAGGAAACAAAATGACATCAATCGGTAATTTATACATTAAAGCAAAACATAAGAATGATAAAAACTTTCAACGCCTGAGCTATGGCAATGGCGAATATTCTCTAACCACTAATATAATATATTGCTCTTTTTGGCGCAGTGAAGAAAGGAACCAATTAGAACACAAGGTCAATCACCTTAAAAAAGTTTGCCCTGATTATGAATTTGTTATTGCACAATCCTCTAACCAATTAATTTAAACGGAGTATTTATGTTAAAAAAATCTATCATTACCATTTCTTTATTTCTCACCCTCGCATGCGGTCAAGCACCGGAAGTCGTTCATGACGATATTCAGGATTTGTCTGTGCCTGATTTAAATTATCTTGAAATAGCACCTGAGCCCGAAGACGAAGGTTGTCCAAACTTTCCTGAAACTCCGGCTCACACTCCATCTCAGGAAGAACCAGAAGAGCCTCCAGTTGAAGAAGAACAACCCGCTGAAGAAGAGGACCAGCCCGTTGAAGAAGAGCAAGAAGAAGAAGTGCCAGCTGAGGAAGAACAGGAAGAACAGGAAGAAGAACCTCCAGTTGAGCAAGAAGAGCCAGCTGAAGAAGAACAGTCCACCGAGGAGGAAGTAATCGAAGAAGAACAGTCCACCGAGGAGGAAGTAATCGAAGAAGAACCAGTCGAAGAAGAAGTAACTGAAGAAGAACAAATATCATTCTCAGGAGAGTGCGAACTTGGTGGAGATATTTATACTTTCCAG
>Ga0208299_1001552_pt1 | contig 16925 bp, 26 predicted proteins | sample 15_taG_FD_184089 | JGI IMG/M metagenome (GOLD analysis project Ga0208299, IMG submission 184089) | Marine viral communities from the Subarctic Pacific Ocean - 15_ETSP_OMZ_AT15312 metaG (SPAdes) (version 2) | ecosystem: Environmental > Aquatic > Marine > Oceanic | place: Pacific Ocean | collected...
AATAAATCACAACACTTGAATTGGCAAAACTATTATGATGAAGAATTAATGGATTATGTTTATAGTAGATATAGAGAGGATTTTTATAATTTTGGATATACCAATAAAATATAAAAAAAGGCTTGACACGTATTGCAATTATTTCATATATTCCAGTATGATAAACAAGGAAATAATTATGAATTCGTTATATAGGATAGGGGAGTTTTTAACTCTCGTATGGATATTTTTTGTATTTTACTTATTATTGGTATTTGCTAATGTGTAAAATAATTAAAAAAAGGCTTGACTTTAACCAGGGAATTGTGTAATATTATATATGAATTACGGAAACTATACTAACTTTTGGAACGATATTCAACGTCAGACTACTATTGTAGATACTGATGTTGATACTAAACCAAAAATTGACCACATACAATTAGCCGGATATCGTAGGGCTATTGGAAACTTTGTTAACATTGTAACAAACAGAACTGATATTCCAGTTAGATTCCAAGCTAATGGTGATTCTTACACAGACGGAAAAACCGTAACTATTGGTAGTAAGATTGACGAAAAGAATTTTGACCACGTTGTTGGTCTGGCTCTTCACGAGGGCTCTCACATATTATTATCTGACTTTGATTTCTTAAAGAATCTTAAAAATAATACACCACAAGAAATTTTCATAACGGGAAAAGTTTTAGGTTTTGATGAGAATCAAGTATTAGGTCATTTAAAAAATATGTTAAACTATGTTGAAGATAGACGAATTGACTATTATATTTTCTCTACTTCACCAGGTTATAAAGGTTACTATCACGCTATGTATGATAAGTATTTCCACTCTAAAGCTATTGATAAAGCATTAAAGAATAATGTTCTTGGTAATGATTTAACTTATGATAATTATGAAGCTCGTATTATTAACTTTACGAATAAGAATTCTGACTTGGATGCTTTACCAGAATTAAGAGATATTTACAGAAACATATTTAGTAAAGTCAAAAATTTAAAAACTATGGACGAAACATTTAAAGTTGCGTATGAAACTTTAGAAATGATTTATGATAACATTAATGTCGTATCGGAAAATGATTCTGATGACCACGACTTAAATCCAGATGATTTACAAGGTGGTGGTCAAGGTCAAGGTAGTGGAAAACCTATGACTAAAAAACAAGCTCAATCAGCCGCAGCTGAAATGTTGGCTAATGGGGATTATCACGGATACTATGAAGCTCAAAAAGATATTGATAATACTGATTGGTCTGATGTTAAAGGTCAAATAGCTGATATTGAAAATCAAGATAAAGTGGATAGGTTTCCAGACTTAACACCACAACAAGCAAAGACATTAGCTAACGCTTTAGAAAAGCAAAAGAACTTCTTAAATGATGATATTAAGAAAGTTGGTAAGTTATCTAAAAAAGATTCACAGAAAATTCAAACTATGGAAAAAGCTGGAGTTACTCAAAGACAAGTTGGAGAAGGCCTAACATATACTAATTATAGAAATGGTTATAATCCTATTCCAAGTAAAACAAATGTTATATTTGTAAAAAAGATTACCAAAGAAATGATTGATACAAATTTATTTCCAAGTTTATTTACATCTTGGGGTGGACCAGAAACACAGGAATCAGTTACCAACGGAATTTCACTTGGAACTAAACTTGGTAAGAGATTACAGATTCGTGGGGAATCAAGAGATACCAAAAACACAAGATTAGATTCTGGTCGTATTGATAAAAGATTAATTGCAGAATTAGGATTTGGAAACAATAGAGTTTTCCAACACACATTTGTAGAACAATATTCAGACGCTATACTTCACATTAGTATTGACGCTAGTGGTAGTATGGGTGGAGAAAAATGGAGAAATACTATGACATCAGTTGTTGCGATTTGTAAAGCAGCTTCAATGATTCAAAATGTTGATGTTGTAGTTAGTTTCAGAACTACTCACTCTGGAGGAGCTAGAGGAGCTTGTTTACCTTTGGTTGCTATTGGATATGATAGTAGAGTTAATAAGTTCTCACACATTAAAAATATATGGCCAGAGTTAAGACCTGGTGGAACTACACCAGAGGGATTATGTTATGAAGCTCTTATGGAAGACTTTGTTCCAAGCACTACTGATAGAGAAAGTTATTTCTTAAACTTCTCTGACGGAATGCCAATGTTTAGTGGCGATGAATTTGAGTATTATCATTCAGATGCTATTGACCACACAAGAAAACAAGTTAAGAAAATTCTTAATAAGGGTATTGGTGTTATGAGTTATTTTGTTGGAGATGGCGGATATAGTGAAAATAGATATATGGGTGATTTCAAAAAGATGTATGGACAAGATTCTGAATTTATTGATTTGACTAATGTAACTCAAATCGCTAATTCAATGAACAAAAAGTTTTTAGAAAAATAATGAAAAAAAGGCTTGACATTAATACAAAAAAAGTGTTATATTAAGGTATAAATGATTGATAATAAAAGAAAAGGAAATAATATGAACAACATTGTTGTAAGAGTTGAAAAGTCTGGAAACAGATTCAATGCTTGGGATTGTAATGATAACAAGTATACTTCTCAAATTACAACTGGTGCTAGGAAGAAAGCTTACGAAAATGGTATGGCTTTAGAACAGCGTGTCAATAAATCTGGAAAGAATTATTGGTGGGCAGTTCCTATGTCAGAGTATGAAGCTACTACTGCGCCAGTTTTTGAAACTTCCGTAGATGTTCCACAAGAACACGCTGAAGTTCTCAACTTTATCCACAATTCTTATTCATTGAAACCAAAAGGTTTGATGATGAATGAGTTGAAGTGGAAATACTTAATTCGTTCTGCCGTAAGAGGTAAGAACATTTTGATGACAGGTCCTGCTGGGTGTGGTAAGACTATGGCTGCAAAGTCATTGGTTAATGCACTTGATAGACCTGACTTCTATTTCAATATGGGTGGAACTCAAGACCCGAGAGCTACTTTGATTGGTAATGTTCACTTTGATAAAAAGAAAGGAACTTACTTTTCAGAATCTCTATTCGTAAAAGCTATTCAAACACCGAACGCTGTGATTCTTCTTGATGAGTTATCAAGAGCTCACCCGGACGCTTGGAATATTCTGATGACCGTTTTAGACGCTGGTCAAAGATATTTAAGATTGGACGAGGCGAACGGACAAGAAACTATTAATGTTGCAGAAGGCGTTACTTTCGTAGCGACAGCTAACATTGGTAATGAATATACTTCTACGAGAGTTATGGATAAAGCTCTAATGGACAGATTCACTATTGTTGAAATGGACGTTTTAAATGATTCACAAGAAACGGAACTATTGAGTTATATGTTCCCACACGTTGATGTGTCAGACTTGACAGCAGTTGCTGAAATTGCTAACACTACTCGTGTTGAAAGTAATTCAGACGCTGGTAAAATTTCAACGGCTATCTCAACCAGAACTTCGGTTGAAATGGCTGGACTATTGTTTGACGGCTTTGGTATTGATGAAGCAGCTCAAGTAAGTATCTATCCGCAGTTCTCTGATGACGGCGGAGTTGATTCTGAAAGAACTTTCGTTAAGCAGTTAGTTCAGAAGTATGTCAATGACGGCTCTGATGATGACTTGTTTAATGTTGAAAACATTGATGATGAATCATTATCTGATGATGACTTTTAGTGTGAGTTAAATCTCGCACGTTGGGCGGTGGGTGTTTTCCTTTCTACTGCCGCCCATTAATATAACATAAAGGAAATGAGGAAACGACTATGGACGAACATTTCGTGCAAGGTGTAGTCGGTGGTGTTCTGAACAGACACAAAAACCGTACACTTGATAAAAATAGAATAGCAACTTTATCAGTTGAGATTGCAGCTAATATTGAAAGAGCAACTCAATTTACTGATGTTATTAAAGATACTAAATTAGCAAAAGACAATCCACTTACAATGGAAATGTGGAAAGGTAAAAATTATGATAAAGAATACTTGGAGTATTGGACTTGTGAATTATGTGGTAAACATACTCACGATGTTGATTACGATTATTTAGGTAATAATAGAAATCATCTAAAGTGTGAACTACAATATGAGTTAGAGTATAAAGAGTATTTAGATAAACCAAAATCAAAATCAAAGGGGAAAAGCTAATGCATAGCACAACCGATTATGAAAGATATATTCTTATATCTGAACATTCAAGATTCGTAAATGGAGATTATCCAAGTTATTTACGTATGAAAGAATTAATGTCAACATTGAATAGTATGGCCGGAAAACAAAGCAACACTTATACTTATAATGGAGAAGTATATGTTAGTAGACTGACGAATTCCGAGATTAACAAGATACAATCTTGTTTAGATACAGGTGTCTATACTTCTTCATTTGATAAACTAAAATACATATGTGTAGATTTGGGAATTCGTTCTTTTTAATGGAGAAGAACAATGGCAAAAAAACTGGACTTCAGGGAGTATGAGTGCGAACTGATAAAAGTAGTTGACGGAGATACAATTGACGCGTATATCGATTTAGGGTTTAAGGTTAAAATGAAACAACGAATTAGATATATGGGATTGGACACGTGGGAATCAAGAACAAGAGATTTAGAAGAAAAAGCAAAAGGTTTACTTGCTAAAGCAAGAAACAAAGAATTACTTGAACAAGGTATTTTCAAATTGAAAAGTTTTGGAACAGGTAAATACGGAAGAGTGTTAGGCGAAATATTCGTTTCACCAGATTTCGTTGGAGAACATATACAAGAGTGTATAAAGAATCCAGAAAGTAAAATAGACTTATCTTCTGACGGGTGGGTATCAGTAAATGATATTCTAATGGAAGAAGGACACGCATACGCTTATGACGGCGGAACGAAAAAAGTCTTTAATGGTTAATAAAACAGGAGATTAAATAATATGTTTAATTTTATAGATAGTTGGAAGAGTCGTAAGAAACCACAATGGAACATTGAAGTTCGTTTAGGTAGAGTTACACTATTACAACTTAATTACAAATCAAACAAAGTCCGATTTATGTTATTAAATTGGGGTTTTGAATACGGAGCTTAATTATGAATAATATTGTAATTAGATTCTTTAACGCAACTTGGTGCGGGCCTTGTAAACAAATGAAGCCACATTTAGACGAGTTAAAGAAAGCCGGATATCCAATCGAATATATTGATGTTGATGAAAACCCTACATTAGCAGAAAGTGCAAATGTTCGTGGAGTTCCTACCACTGCGATTTATGAAAATGATACGTTGGTAGAACGAGTAGTTGGATATGAGGACAAGGATAGATTGAAGAAAAGAATTCAAATCTATTTTAATCCTAATGAAAGCTAGAGTAGTTTTTGACTATCCTACTATTGAGGGAATGATTTATAAAGATACTATTATGGTATGCGAAGAATCAGAATTTAATAGTAGGATTCAAGACGAAAAAGTTAAGGGTAAAATGGAAACTGGACAGATAATCTGGGTTCCAAAAAAAATGTTAAAAAAAATGTAGTGTTTTCTTGTAATACATTATATTTATATATGATAACGCTCAATAGAGGTTATCAGAAGTTAGACTAAAAGTTAACAATTAATAAGGAGAAAAATAATGACTAAAGTTGCATTTCAAACTAGATTCCCTATAATCGATAGGGAACAATTTCTAACACCATTTGACAAAATGTTTGACCAGATTGTAGAATCATCTTTTCCAGATGTTACTAAATCAGTAGGAGTTAAACCATTTCAGGGAACAGCTTATCCAAAGGTAAATGTTTATGAGTATGACGAGAAAGTCGGTATCATAGCAGAAATACCAGGACTTGATAAGAAAGACTTGAAGATAGACGTTGAAGATGGTATATTAATAATTTCAGGTGACAAACACGGGTTGTTTGATGATGACGGAGCTAAAGTAATTCGTAGAGAATTAAAGCATTCATCATTTAAACGTCAGTTTGAACTTGGGGAATTATTGGACGGAGATAAGATTAAAGCTTCGTTTAAAGACGGATTACTCTCAATAGACATTCCTAAAGTAGAGCCAGTAAAGCCAAAGAAAACATCAGTAAAGATTGGATAATAGATTTTTAAGTAAATTTATTACTATCGGAGATGATAGGTTTTACGTTTTAGGTAAAGTGTTGGTTGAGAACTGCCGTTACACTCCAGAGGATTTAAAAATAATGTGGGGCTTGGCCGACACTATCCTAAAAAACAACGAGTATTATTATGCTTGTATGAAACTTATTGAAGCAGAAATTGAAGAATTAACAGACAAAAAAACGAAAACCGAGAATTGATATCGTAGAGTTTTCATTCCCAAAACTTCTTGGGTTTAATTTTAACGGATTGGGTGAAAAGTTCGGATAAGTGACCGAGCAAAAAGTCCTTAATAGATTCTTTAATGACACAAGGAATCACTTGAACAACGGATACTACAAGTTAAGGCCGATTGTAGGCGAAAGGTAGTATTTAACTCATAGTGTATGAGTTGAGATTTTTTGATATAGCGAAAAGTCAGAAGAAATTGAAATAAGGCACAGATAAGTGTCTTTATTGATATTTATTAATATGGAACAATCAAAATACTTTTATATATGGATAGGATTATCCGCATTATTAATTGCAGGAAGTGCAGCAGCATTTTCCGTATATGGTCTTGCTAAATTATTTAGTGGGGCATTTTTATCAGTTGTAATTATGGCAAGTTCATTAGAACTTGGTAAATTAGTTACGGCATCATTTTTATATCGTTATTGGAATATGATTAATTGGTTTCAGAAAGTCTATATGTCTTTTGCTACATTAGTATTAATCGGTATTACATCAGCAGGTATCTTTGGATACTTATCAAATGCTTATCAAGGAGCAACATTAGAGTTTGAAAAACAATCAACAGAACTATTCACTATTGAAGAACGAATAGAACAATTAGAGGAAGATAAAGTATTCTTAAAAGAAGAACTATCAGTTGCTATATCTGAATTACCAGATAATTACATTACAGCAAAAAGAAAATTAAGAGAGGATTATAATCCACAGATTACACAAGTTAATCAAGAGATATTAGAATTTAAAACAAGAAGAGCAGATTTAGAAATACAATTAGTATCAACAGGAGTAGATGTAGGGCCAGCAATTTATTTAGCCAGAACATTTGGAACTGATATTGATACCGTAGTAAAGTTCTTTATCTTTATTCTTATCTTTGTGTTTGACCCGTTAGCAGTTATGTTAGTTGTAGCATATAACCAGGCGCTAATGATTAGAAATGAAAAAAATATTCCAGGCCCCCCAGAAACCTTCAGGGGTAAAAAAAGAACACAAGAAGAAAATTGGAAAGACATTTATTCTCAACCAGTATTGTTTGACGAAGAACCATCAAATCCAAATCCATATGGTGATGATGATTTCGCAAATCCAATTGAGGAAGATGAGGAACGAATAGATATTATAGGACAGAACGGAAATGACGGATTACATTATGATATAGATGATGAACCAGAAGTTATCGTTAATCCACAACCAACAGCAAAGGGTGGAGTAAGAACTAAATGATAGCAGGATTAATTAAACTAATACAGGAGAATACTATGAGTAAGAAGTATGAATACAAGTTTAAATTGTTTAAAAAAGTCAATCAATTACAGAAAAGGTTGTATCGGACAAAGTGTAATCCTGGACATTCGGAACATAAAGTATTGTTTAGAAAAGGTTTAATAAAGAAGTATTTAAAGAAAATTGAAGAAAGATAAAAAAAAAGCTTGACATCGCTAATATAATGTTGTATATTAGGGGTATATAAAATAAAAACAGGTATCGGTATCAAGGCCGTGCTGGTGCCAGAGTGGTTAATGGGGTGGATTGCAAATCCATTATTCGTAGGTTCGAATCCTATCCAGCACTCAAATAAATAAAGGACAGATATGAAAATACGAGAGTTAGTAAAACGATTAGAAAAAATAGAATCATCACTTGATAAGTGTGAAGACAAAGTTCATTCTAAAATCGTTGGAGACTTAATCGATGACATAATTGAATTCGATATGAAGGCGGAAAAAGAAATCCGTAAAGAGATACAAGAATTTATAGATAAAGCAATTGAAGAAAGAGTTGTTGAAGAAGCAATGCACTCTGGTTCAATTGCACAAGCATAAAGGAGTAATAAATGAGTTCGTTTTTAAATAACGGCGGTTATATAGTCAAAAAGGAAACAATCTATCCATATGGAAATAATGTTAGATATATGGATTGTAGTTGTGGAGAACAAGTTCGTAATGTAGGAGAGAATAGTAAATCAGTAGTATGTTCAAGATGTTTAACAGGACAGATGATTGAAAAATTTCCAGAAATGGGAGAGTTTAACACTAAACAATACAAACCAACAGGTCGTCCAGCAGGGTGGCATTTTATGAATGAGTTTGTAGATAAAGACGGAAACGTTTTTCATAAAGGTGTTGAACAACCTAAATTAAAAGGAACATTAGAATCTACAAAAGTTAAACCACCTAAAAAGAAAGTTAAACGAAGAACTAAAGATGAAATCTTGGTTGCTAAACATAAAGAGAAGTTAGCAGCTCAACGAAAGATAAAAAAAGAATTAGATAGACAGAAAAAGTTCTTAATGGGAGATGTAGAAAAATGATGCGTAAAAGATTAGAAATCGGTAAACTACTCAAAGGTGATAAACGATTAGACGGAGAAACCTTTGTAGAATATAAAGAAAGATTGAAGTTAGAAAAGTCTTTATTGAACGATTATGGAAAAGGTGTTTATATTTCTCCAGAAGAACATAAAAAAAGATTAAGTTTAGAGAAAAATAAATAATACTTATAATAAAGAGGTTATATGCAGACATTCCTACCATATGAGGATTTTCAGAAATCCGCACAGGTATTAGATTACAGACGATTGGGTAAACAACGAGTTGAGGGTATGCAAATTATTAAAGCAATTGAAAACCCAAAACCACAAGGTTGGAAAAATCACCCGATAGTTAAGATGTGGACACCATATGTTCCAGCATTAAAACAATACACTAATATAATAATAACAGAGTGGATTGGTCGTGGTTATAATAATAATATGGAATTTTATGATATATATAATGTAGAATATCCAGATTGGTTAGGAGATGAGAGATTTCACTCATCACATAGAGCAAATTTATTAAGAAAAGATTTTGGCTATTATAGTCAATTTAAATGGACAGAAAATTTAGAAAGTCCATATGTATGGAGAGATGAGAATAATCTCTGGTATGAACAATTAATAGGAACAGGAACAAGGAATTACTTATGAGCGGAATAACATTAAAAGATGTATTAGATAAATTAGAGAAATCAATAGAATTGGAAGATTGGAAGATAGTTCAAGAATTATTGAACGATATTGAAATGGAATTAGAATATGCAAATCCATTTGACCAATATGAAGATGAAGAGGATTATAGTTGAACGGATTAGAATTAGTAGGACTAACTATATTTGGTATATGGTTATGTTGGGTTATATTTAAAGAAAACATTATATTATGAATGGTTGGATAATACATAAAAAAGAGTTGGGGGAAAATCACGAAGTATCAAGACTTGTAGAAGAATTTGAAAAACAAGGTATAGATATTCGTGTAGTTAATCCACAAGATGTAGATATCTTTGTAGACAGAGATGATAGAAAATCTATATTGGTTAAGGGAGAGCCAAGAAAATTACCTGACTTTGTATTACCAAGAACAGGTAGTGGAACGACTTACTTTATCAAAGCAATCATCAGACATTTAGAACAATTAGGTGTTACATTGATTAATGGTAGTGAAGCGATTGACGCAGTTAAAGATAAATTATATTCACAACAAATATTAGGACAATCATCTTTACCCGTTCCAAAGACTATGTTGGTAAAGCATCCAATTGATGTTGGATTGGTAGAAAAGAATTTAAACTATCCAATGATAGTAAAGACTTTAAGTGGAAGTTATGGTAGTGGTGTCTTTATGGTTGATGATAAAAAACAATTTAGACAATTGATGAAAATGGCAGAACTATCTAATGCAAGATACAACATTATTATACAGGAGTGTATTGAGGATTCATTAGGAAAAGATTTAAGAGTATTGGTTATCAATGGTAAAGTGGCAGGTTGTATGATGCGACAATCCATTGACGGAGATTTCAGAGCCAACATCACACGAGGTGGAGAAGCAATCCCTTATCAGATAGATGATGATATTGAGTGGATTGGTGGAGAGTGTGCAAGATTACTTAATCTGGATATAGCAGGTGTGGACTTGTTATTTAATAAAGAAAGTTATACTATTTGTGAAGTAAATTCTGCTCCAGGGTTTAAAGGTATGGAACAATATACCAAGACAAATGTAGCAGAACAAATGGTAGACTTTATACAGAAAAAAGTAGGAACTAAATAGTTATTACTATAAAGGAGTGGAAACTATGAAGAAATATTTTATTATATTTTTAACAATATTTACAATGTTTAATGGATATGTTTGGGTATGTCTTTTCGAAGATTACAAAGATATTTATAAGAAACGAATAGAAGAATTACAGAATGAAAATACGCTTTTACGAGAGCAGGTTGCAGAGATTAAGTTAGAGGGTATGGACGTGACAGTAACTATGTATCACCCAACACGAAGTCAAACTGATTCTACGCCGAACATTCTCGCGGATGGAACGCGCATAAGAATTCACAAAGCAAGTGAATATAAATATATAGCGGTAAGTAGAAATCTTTTGAATCGTTGGGGTGGCTGGTTAAATTACGGCGACTTCGTGGTGCTTAAAGGAACAGACGGAAAGGACGGAGTGTATCAAGTCAAGGATACAATGAATCCAAGATTTGTAAACAGAATAGACATATTGGAATCACCAGGTACAAAACCATATAAGTTTGAAAACGCCAAGATAACAAAAACACACGTAGACGAAACAGATTTTGAATTCGTTTCGGATAAAAAATAAAAGCTTGACAAACGACAAAAAATGTTGTATATTATTAACAATAAAATTATGAAAGAAAATAGGTTATAGATGAGTTTTGAAAACTTCTTCGGAGAAGCAGAGTTTAATTACGAAGCAGAGAAACAGAAGTTCATAGACAATATGGATTTCTTAAAAGAAATGTCAGTAGAGGAATCTACATTGTGGAAGAAATGGGAAGAGTTCAATAAAGACCCAGAATTCTTTATGGATAGAGCAGATATTATTGATAGATTAGAAAGAACTATCTGGCAACCAACAGACATTTATAATAAAGAACTTACAATTCAAGAAATCAATTCAATCAATCCAATCGTAGAGCCAGTAGAACAAGGTAATGCAAAAGCAAACGAGGATTGGATTATCACAAGACGACTAATTCACTCAATGGAGTTTACAGCAAATCCAGGTCGTAATGTAAAATTTTATGTCAAAGACGAAACAACAGGTAAAGTATTAGGATTAATTTGTTTAGGTAGTGATGTAACTTCATTAGGAGTTAGAGATACACTAATCGGTTGGTCAAAAGAAAACAAATTCCAAGACGGAAAACTAAATCATACTGCAATTGGAACTACGATATGTTGTGTTCAACCACTTGGGTTTAATATGTTGGGTGGTAAGTTGGTTGCACAAATGGTTACATCAAAGGTTGTTCGTGATACTTGGAAGAAATTATATGGACAAACATTAGTTGGTATATCCACTACTGCTTTGTATGGTATTCACTCAATGTATAATGGAATACCACAATGGAAAACATTAGGAGAAACTAAAGGTAAGATTAGTTTAAAACCAGATGATAAGTTTTATGATACTTGGCACCAATGGTTGAAAGATAATAAACGAGAAAGATATGATGAAGTTACAATAGGTAAAACAAAACAACCCGTAACAGGCATTAAACAAAAGATTATTCAAATGATATATAAAGAGTTAGATATCAAGAGAGCAAAATATGAACACGGATTTAAACGAGGTGCTTACTTTGCAAACATATATCAAAATGGAAAAGAATTTTTAAGAAGTGAAATCAAAGAAGATGAACTTGTAATTAGAAATATGTATGGAAGAGATATTGAGTATATTGATACTTGGTGGAAACGTAAAGCAATCAAACGATATGAGAACTTATTAGAACAAGACAGAATTAAACCAGAGAAGTTATTTTATTCAGGTATGATTAACATATCGTGGGAAGAAGCAAAAGAAAAATATTTAGGAGATATAGGTAGATAGTGAATAATTTCTTTGAATATCAAGACGATAAAGAATATAAGTATAAAATACTCGTATATCCAAACATTACTTATATGAAAGATTTAGAGAAAGATAGTTATGTCGTAGTATTGAGAAATGTTATTAAAGAATTAAATAAAGTTCGTGATGATATCTTCTGGACTATATTATCACCAGAACACGTTAAGAGTTTGGCATTTGATAATACAGAACAATTATTAATTAACTTACCAAGTTATCCAAATAAAATGAGAACACACTTTGATGTTACAGAAATATTAAAAGTAATTGATTGGAGAAACAATGATTATGATGTATTGTATTCTCATTTACCAGAACAGACTTTAGCATTAAGTAATATGTTTATAAATTCAACAAACATATCACCAAAGATGTTAGGGTATTGTCATTGGTTTGAAGTAAAAGAAAACTCAAACTATACACCAACAATGTTAGCACAAAATTTATTAGGTATATTAGAAATGGACGAGTGTGGTGTTAATTCAGAATGGTTAAAGGATTTCGTTATTAAAAAAAGTAAGGAACTTTTCTCTGATAAACAAGTTAAACAATTAGAAGAAATAATTAAACCACATTATCTTGGTATTGATGATGTTTCACCAGACCACGAGTATGAGCCAAAAACAATTTTATTCAATCACAGAGATAATGATTATACAGGTTATAGTTGGTTCGTAGAACAAATGGACGAACTCTATAAAGAAAGACAAGACTTTAAAGTATTTACAACATTAACAAATCTTGATAGACCTTATGCCGAAAGAGTAAAACTACACGATAGAAAAGAATATTTAAACTTTGTTCGTAAAATGCATATGGGAGTTGGGTGTTTCAAAACATATAGTGCTTGGTCTATATCAACAACAGATGGATTAAGTCAAGGTGTTCCTTATGTATTACCAAACAAGTTATGTTATCCAGAAATGGTCGGTAAAGACTATCCATTACTTTATAATGAAAAAGATTTCTTATCAACAATAAAAAATATGTTGGATAATCCAAATGTCAGAGAAGAAGCAAATAGTTATTTAGCACCAAAACTTCCTGATTTCAAATGGAGTGGTAGAGTATTGAGGTGGTTTGATGATTGGAAACAAATTGAAGATTTAAGAGTTATAAAAGATACAGAGGCATACCAAAGAATATTAGAATTTATTAATAGAAGAAAGTCAGTAAGTAAAAAAGATATATTAGAACATTTAGGTTGGGGAGTAAGAGTAGGTTGGAGTTCATATAGAAACAGACTACGAACAGAGCCAACAATAAGATTAACAAAAAATAGATATGAGGTTATATAAATGAAGCAATTAACAGAACAACAAATCCAAGATAATTGGTTGGAATTAAGACAAATTATCAATGATACATTTGAGGGAGATAGATTAACAAAACTCAATAAATTGTATGATGATTTTGAAGACAGAATGGTAGTAGCGCCAGCAAGTGCAAAAGAAGCATTTCATAATGCTATGGTAGGTGGGTATGTAGAACACGTATTACACGTTATTAAAATGTCACAACAAGTAAGAGATGTGTGGGAGTCAAATGGAGCAGAGATTAATTTTACAAATGAAGAATTAATATTTGCTGCTATGCACCACGATTTAGGTAAAGTTGGAGATACAGAAGGTAATGATTATTACATTGTTCAAGATAATGATTGGAGAAGAAAGAATATGGGTGAAGTCTATACTCACAATACAGACATTTCATCTTATATGACCGTAACTGATAGGTCATTGTTTATTCTACAACACTATGGAATAGATATGACAGAGTGGGAATATCTTGGATTGATGTTAACTGACGGACTTTATGAGGACGCTAATGAGAAATATCTAAAAGGATATAATCCAGCTTGGACTTTAAAAAGTAATATCGCTTACATTTTACACCAAGCAGATATGATGGCGACTCACACCGAATTTGATGAGTGGCATCGTCAAGATAAGAAAGAATCAGAAAAGGTTCAGAAGTCGGTAACAAACATTAAAGCAGCAGTTGATAAAGAAGTAAAAGAAAAGTTTACTGAATCAACAGACGCAAAGGATATATTTAACGAACTATTTGGAGAGAAAAAATGATATTGAACATATTATTAGGTTTGGTTGTTCTTGGAGAAGCATATGTTATATGGAACTTGACAAGAAAAGCAGAACGATTAGAAAATTGGGTAGAAGATTATGCTCAAAGGGTAATTGATACTAAAGAAGTTTTAGATACACTTGATACAACAGGACACTTTGAAGCAGATGATGAGATTGGAACAATCTTTAATGCAATCAAAGAAACCGTAGATGAATTAAACACAATCACAGAACAGGAGATATAAATGCCAAGAAAAGCAAAAAAAGGTTCAACAAGATATTACTTTACAGATTCAACAGAACAAGCAGTTATCAGACACAATAAAGAAACTCGTCCACATATGAGGGAACGAATTTATAATGAACATATCAGAACACCATTTGAAAAGTTGGCTGAAAACATTATTCATACATTTAAGTTCTATTACTTTGATGTTCCAAGTGATGATGTTAAACACGAGGTAGTTAGTTTCTTGTATATGAATATGCATAAATTTACCGAAGGTAAAGGAAAGGCATTTAGTTATTTTAGTATTGTTGCAAAGAACTATTTGATTCTACATAACAATAACAATTATAAAAAACTTAAACAGACTGATAGTGAAGAAGTTACGGATTACAAACGTAACCCAATGACAGAAGCTTCACGAGAAGATTTGGTTACAGCAAAGAAAGAGTATGTTGATTTATTCATTGAGTATTGGTCAAATAACTTGACTACGGTTTTCAAAAGAAAACAAGATATGGATGTTGCTAATTCAGTATTGTATCTTATGGAACATAGACAGAACATTGATAACTTCAATAAGAAAGCTCTATATATTCTGATTAGAGAAATGACTGGTTCCAACACTCAACACATAACTCGTGTTGTAAATGTGATGAAGAAACATCACGTCAATCTACAACACAATTATCTAACTACTGGTTCAATAGAAACCAAGTTCACAGGTAGTTGGGATAATCTATAAAACAAAAAAGGGGCGATATTTTCGCCCCTTTTTAATTCCACCTTTATTTACGATTGTTATTTATCGTTCATTAAACCCACTAACAATAATAACGCAACGAATCCTGCAAATCCACCATTTACAAAAACGTTAACGAGATTCATTAGGTTACCTATAACATCAATACCAAGAAACCCACCTACAAATATTACTTGAAGTAGCGCTCCTATTCCGATAAAAGCTATAATCATATCGGTTAATCCGCCGATTACATCCTTTACCATTGTTACTGTATCCTTTATCTTCATTTTAGTTTCCCCTTTTTTCATTAAAATCACTACATTATTATGTAGTCGTATAATAACTATAAGCAAAACCAACAAAAATCGCTGCGTATATAAATATATACCCCTATTTTTTGACATTTTACTATTTATTATTGATAAAGTATATAAAAATTTATGGCAACAGATTACGAAATATTCAAGGGAAAAACCCTATCAGATGTCTTCAAGGACATATATGATAATTCCAAAACCAATAAACAACAATTAGAAGTATTGATGAAAGAGGTTGTGGGATTTATCAAGGACGGAGATACAGCCGTTCAGATTATCCCTATGCTAAAAGAGTATTTAGAAATCAATGTTAAGAACGATGAACAACTTGTTAAGTTAGCAACAGTCGTTCAAAGAATTATGGCAGCTGAAAAACGAGTATCAGATTCAGGAGATGAGTTTGGTTTAACAGACGCAGAAAAAGAACAATTAATGGACGCTATAGAAGAGAATGTCCAAGAGTTACAAGTGAAGTCAGACGAGATATCGTCATCTATTAAAAAAGGGAACTAATGGCACACATAGTCAACAAAGGTAAAGGTGGAGAACCTAATCCTTTAGAAAATCATTTACTAACAAGTGATGGATTAAAAAATAAACTTGCGCAATTAGGTGCGGAACATTTATTCTATGAATTAGAAGCAGTGGAAGTAATGGATACATATAGATATGTAGAAAGTGGTAAGGAAGTCATCAATCCAGAGGAAGGGGAAAAAACAGTATATAGTTATAATACATCTGAACCAGGAGTAATAGTTGGTAGATATGTTTTTTCAGAACACGGAAATGACCCAGAGGAATTATTAGAGTTTTTCCCTTTGGATGCAAATATAATACAGGTGCCAGTAGTTGGTGAAGTAGTTCTTGGATTTAGTGATAAAGCTACCAATACACGATATTACTTCGGTAAATTAAATACTTCCAATAAAGTAACTTTTAATAAATTTAATATAAGTGGTGTTCAAGATGATTCAATTAATGATACAGACGATATAGAAGGACAACCATTACTGAATAGTAATGTTAGTCAGTTGGAATATAAACAAGGTGAACATTTTGAAGATAGTAATCGAAAAAGACATCGTGATGGAAAAAGAGTAAGAGAGGGAGATACTCTTATACAAGGTAGATTTGGAAATCATATACAATTAGGTAGTAATCAAAAAGGTGGAGTTTATGACTCACCAAATATAAGTCTTGTTGCTAACATCAATCGTAATTATCCAGAATGGAATCCAACAGGTTCAATAATCAGAATGACTACAAATGAAAAGGTTGAATATCCAGAACCAACAAAAACATATG
>Ga0208299_1001553_pt1 | contig 16920 bp, 26 predicted proteins | sample 15_taG_FD_184089 | JGI IMG/M metagenome (GOLD analysis project Ga0208299, IMG submission 184089) | Marine viral communities from the Subarctic Pacific Ocean - 15_ETSP_OMZ_AT15312 metaG (SPAdes) (version 2) | ecosystem: Environmental > Aquatic > Marine > Oceanic | place: Pacific Ocean | collected...
CCAAGAAGCAGATTGCGGAGTGGATGGATGAACTCCATGATGTCCACTCTCTTGTAAAATTGGAGGAGTATGATACATTCAAGCAAGTTGCTGAGACTCTTCTAATTGGAAAAGGAACTCCTGAGAGAGATCCTGTCGATAGTCCTAGCACGGAAGTTTCCGATGACGACTATCTTAACAGATTGAAAGGTTAATATATGAGAGATATTATTATTACGTTTTTAATTACTGCTGTTATTGCGGTGGGGTTCTCCTCATGTGCTGTTCTTGAAAATTTCTTCGGGGAAGGCACGGTGTTCACTACCGCAGATCAGCTTGAGGAAGGACAGGAGGGAGCTATTATTCCCTTCGATCAACTTCCTGCTTCGGTGAAAGCAAAGATCCCAGAAGGGACTTCGCTTGTTATGGCTACCAAAGATCAGTTGAAAGCTGATGCTGCCTATGTTGCTACTGGTCCTATGGACGGTGATGATATGGGAGGCGCAATTGATGCTGGTTTTGGTATTGCTAAGGCTTTTATTCCTGGGCTTGCTGCGTGGGAGGGTATGGTTACTCTCTTTAGTAAGCGTAAGCGTAAGCACTACGGAAAAGCTCTGAAATCCATTATCCCTACGGATAAGAACATGGATATTGGTGGTGCTGTGGGTAGTCTTGCGTCTGCTCTTGGTATGTCACACTCGTCTGACACTTCAAAAACTGCTTTTGAGGAAGAAGAAGAGTGGGAAGAGGAGGAAGCATAATGGACTCTAGCAATACGGATGAAAGAGTGGAAGGTTTCTTGGCTATCATGTTGGAAGGTTATGAGACTAACCTTACTAATATAACTCAGTTTATTGATCAAAATGAAACTCAGCTTACTGGTGCTAAGGCCCAGAGGGAGGAGATCGTGGGTAAGATAGCAGAGTTAAAGGATATGCTAGGTATTGATGAGGAGACTGAAGCTCCTACACCAAAACTTGTAGAAGTAGAATAAATAAATTCTAATGTAGGCTATTATAAGGGGAGTCGAAAGACTCCCCTTATTTATTATGACTATGCAAGAACACCGAATATCTAAAAATACTAGACCCGATTGGGAGAAGGCTACAGAGTGGCCTGGACTTGGTAGAAAACTAAGAATATTAGTAGCCCCCGCTAACAAGGGAGGATGTAGTTTTTATAGAGCATGGAACCCTTTTGAAAAGCTGCATGAACAGTTCCCTAACCTTCTTGAGTTTAGGTACAATGAGAATCCTCTTGAAGTTGATATGGAGAAAAAGACGGACGGGGTTAATGGGTATGTGGATATGAAATGGAGCGATGTGGTCTTCACCCAGAATTTGTCTAATTTCGGGGGTCCAGCAACAATTAGAGTAGTGGGATTAGCTAAGGAATTTGGTAAGTTTGTATGGTATGATACGGATGATTTATTAACTAATATTTATGATGACCATAGACTTAAGAAAGTCTATGTAGATAATGATTTGGAGAATCTTACTAAGTATATTTATTCTAATGCAGATCTGGTTACAGTAACCCAAGAGAAGTTTGCCAAGAGAATATCTCCTTTCTGTACAAATGTACTAGCTGTAGTTAAGAATGCTATTGATTATTCCTTACCTGCGTGGAATCACCCTAAGACTGTAGCAGGAAAAAAAGTTACTAGAGTAGGTTGGGTAGGAGGAATACATCATGAAGCAGATGTTAAAGAGTTTGCCACTGTTCCACACATGGTTAATCAGAGGGCGGGACGAGAGCGTGTACATTGGGGGTTTTATGGGAGACCACCTAGAGACCCTAATGGAAAGGAAGACTGGCAACAGGATGTGTGGGATAATTATCAAAAAACTCTTCTGCGAGGATTTAAAGGAGCTAAGAATTGGAATGTGTATCAAGCTCTACCAGCTACCGACTATGGGATGATGTATAGTAACATTGATATAGCTATAGCCCCACTACAGAATAATGAATTCAATGATAGCAAGTCTGACATTAAAGTAGCGGAGTGTGGGCAGTACAAAGTTCCTCTCGTAGCTACTGATGTTGGGTGTTATTCCGACACAATTATTAATGGGCAGACGGGATACTTGATTTCCCCAGACTCCCCTAAGTCTGATTGGGTTAGAATTCTTACAAAGATGATTAAAGACCCTAAAGGCACCAGAGAGATGGGTGAGAATTTGCATAGTATAACTGAAGAGTTATTTAATCTGAATAAGGTAGCTTACCATAGACTGGATATTTTAGACTTCGCCATGACAAAGAAGAGGGAGAAGGAGCAGTCAGATGTTACACAGCAACCCCAAGATTAATATACTAACACGGACTTCTGGAAGACCTAATTGTTTTAAGAGGTGTGTGGATTCTATAAAGTCTCAGACCTATAAGAATATAAATCATATTGTTGGAGCAGATGATGATGAGTCGTATGAGTATGCTTCCAAACTATGTGATAATGTTATTAAGCTAGAGAAGGGTATAAAGAATCCAGAGTACGGAGTGGCCCATGCCCCCTATAACCTATACATAAATAAACTTTTAGATGAAGTGGAGGATGGGTATATTGTTTTCTTAGATGATGATGATATTTATACTTCACCAAATACTCTCAGTAAGATAGCTGAGTATCTTACTGAGGATAGACTACTTGCATGGAAGACTAAGTTACCCTACGGTATTGTACCCCAAGATTGGGCTTTTAAAGCTCCTTTCCTTATCCCTTCTCAAATACACTCAGCCGCATTTGCATTCCACAGTAAGCACAGGTGGGCGGCTGAGTGGGATCAGGTTAAGGAGGCTGACTTCAGGTGCGCTCAGAGACTCTCTAGGCTTATAGGAGTGATGTGGTTGGATGAGGTTCTATTGGAGGTTCCTTCGGTTGGATTAGGCAAAAGGGAGGATATGTGAAACATCTTTTTGGGGAAGAGTTAAATATTAAGATATTAATAGGTCCTTGGGTGGGAGAGTTTGGATGGGAGTTATTTTGCTGGCAAGCTTTCATTCGTGCCATCGTCAAGGATAATAATATAAAGGAGGTAGTTTGCGTAACTAGAGAGGGTAGAGATATTTTATATGAAGATTTTGCTACTGTTGTAAACTATAACCCCAAAGGGGATGCTAATATGTTTATGATAGAAGAATCTCCTTCCGTTATCGAAGATCAACAATCTCTGGTGGATAAATATGTAGAGCAAGGGTTTAAGGTAATGCTTCCTCAGCCCCTGCATTATAGGGGGCAGCCTCTACAAACTTCCATGGGGGCGTTTTATCCTTCCTTCATTAGTTATGGAGAGAAGAAAGATGCTTGCTCTTTCGATATACTTTTTCATTGTAGGAGTAGATCTTTTAGAGCAGGGGATAACTGGGATAAAGAAAGTTGGGATGCCTTACTTGAGTTATGTGCAACCTACAAGGTAGCGTGTATAGGAAGTAAGGAAGAGTCCTTCTCTTTAGAAGGTGCTACAGACCTACGAGGAGTTCCTCTAAGAGAATTAGTAGATTACTTAGCAAGCTCTAGGCTCATTGTAGGTCCTTCTAGTGGACCTATGCACTTAGCTACCTTATGTAAGTGTCCTCAGTTAGTATGGTCAGGTAATCCTGCTAATAAAATTAGGTACGAAAAAGAGTGGAATCCTTTTGATGTAAAGGTAGTATATTTAGGGGAGGATAGAGGTGGATGGAATCCTGACCCCATTGAAGTACATAAGGAGATTTTAAATTGGGTATAAAGATCTTATTCGTAGCAGTATTCTCCCCAGACTCCACTAATACCTCTCAAGCTTATAGCTTTGAAGAAAATTCTTGTGAGGTTATTAGATTTAACTACCGTGAGGTAGCTGATAAAATGGGGGACTTTAATAGGGATAATCTATTAGTAGAGACTTGTAACAAAGAGAGACCTGATGTAGTTGTTTTTAGTAAGTGTAACGAAATTAGTCCTATAGTAGTTACTGAATGCAATAGGTACTCAAAAACAGTATTGTGGTATATGGACCCTGTAGATTCTAATTGGTGCCCATCCTTAACTGAGAAGATACAAAGGGCAACTTTTGTTTTCTGTGCGCTGACAGAATCATACGAAAAAGCTAAAGAGATAGGAGGAGACAAAGTTTACTTCCTTCATGAAGGGTATGATCAAGAGTGTAATTACCCAATGGATGTAGAGTCTAAATATGATTATTCTTTCATTGGAAATTTACGAGGGGAGAGATCAGAGTATCATAAGAAATTTCCCTTTCCCGTTATACAAGACGCTTATGCAGAGAAGCATTCTTTAGCAGTTAGCCAAACTAAAATAAATCTAAACTTCACCCAGGGAGGAACCTCTGACAGAACTTATAAAGTTTTAGCTAGTAAGGGGTTTTTGTTAACGGAACCTTGGCCTGAGATGGAGAAGGATTTTACTCCAGGTAAAGATTTAGTTATCTTTACTAATGTAGAAGAGATGAGAGAAAAGATTGATTACTACCTTCATAATGAGGAAGAAAGAGCTATGATAGCTAGTCATGGTCATGAAACCAACAAGAAGTTTAGTAGACTTAATTGGGCTAAGTCTATGATGGATAAAATTAAAGTGTCATGAAAACTATTAAACACAATCCCTACGATATAGTAAAGATGTTTGAAGAGGAAGTGGCTCAATATACAGGAGCCCCTTTCGCTGTAGCTGTAGATAGTTGTACTAATGCATTATTTTTGTGTTGCAAATATCACAAGGTTATAGAGGTAACAATTCCTAAGAGAACATATCTCTCTGTTCCTATGTCTATTATTCACGCTGGAGGAGAAGTGGTGTTTGAAGACAAAGAGTGGTCTGGGACATATCAACTTAAACCTTATCCTATTTATGATGCAGCAAAAAGACTAACCTCTGGGATGTACGCCCCAGGAACAGCTATGTGCTTATCTTTTCATATCAAGAAAACCTTAGCTATTGGAAAAGGTGGGATGATACTGACTGACGATTATAAGATGGTAGAGTGGTTGAAGAAAGCTCGTTATGAAGGTCGTTCTGAGGTGAACTATAAAGATGATAATATTGATATGTTGGGTTGGAATATGTACATGACCCCCCAACAAGCGGCTCATGGATTATCCCTTATGCAGAACTACCATGAACATACACCAGATCTTGGTGAGAACAATGGATATAGAGATTTAACTGAGAATGATATATTTAAAGGGAACAAAATAGTATGAAGTGTATAGTTCCTGGATGGATGGAAGAGGGGCGAACGGGTTATTTCTCTAACCAAAATGATCTATATATTGATCAGCTATCTAAAATTAATAGAAACTTCTCTTCTATTTTAGAGGTAGGCCCTGGCAACGGGAGTTTTGCTAGTATGGTTATGGATAAGTATGATGTTTCTTCGTATGTATTTTTAGATATACCTACTGGTCTTTCTGGTTTAAAAAGTAGCTTTGGAGAGAAGGCTGAATATGTTTCTTGTTTTGATTATAAAACTCTATTCCAAAAAAAGTTTGATATAGTAATATCCAATGTGTGTATACCTGAGACACCTAAAGAGTACAGAGAGGACCTTTTAAGTAATATATTACCCAATTCTAACTCGGCAATGATTATAGGGCAGCTTGAAGGTCCCTGGGATGTTGATAAGAACTATAAAGAGTTTTTGCTTTCTTTATTTGAGAGACTTTATGAAAATGTAGAAGTAGAAAAAACCAGTTACGCTGAGTGTTATTCGGTGGTAGGGTATAATGAAGATAACAATACTAACAGATAATTCTAATAGTTGGATTCTACCTTATGTTAAGGTATTAGAGGACACTCTACGATTGGAGGGTGAGATTTTTCATGTGTTAGACGGTGAAGATGTTCAAGAAGGGGATATATTATTTATACTTTCTTGTGAGAGGATATTGAAGCAGGATGTATTAAAAAGAAATACACATAATGTAGTTGTCCATCCTAGTAAATTACCACAAGGAAAGGGATGGTCGCCATTAGCTTGGCAAGTTTTAGAAGGTAGTAACAGGATACCCATATCTTTATTTGAGGTAACCGAGGAAGTAGACGCTGGAGATATCTATATTCTAGATTACATTGATCTAAAAGGGACTGAGCTTAATGACGAGATAAAAAAATTGCAAGGTTTTAAAACAGTAGAAATGTGCCTCAAGTTTATAGCAGGTATTGATACATTAAAACCTACCTCCCAGAAGGGGGAAGAGTCCTTTTACCCCAAAAGAACGAAGAAATCAAGTGAGCTTGATGTAGACAAGACAATAGATGAAAACTTTAATTTGTTAAGAGTAGTGGATAATGAAAGATACCCTGCTTATTTTTATATGAAGGAGAAGAAGTATATGTTGAAGATTTGGGAGTGTGAAGATGAGTAAGTTAGCAATTGTAACTAGAGCAGACGAGAACATAAAAGAGATGTCCGATATTACTCATGTACCGATGAGGGAATATGCAGAGAGGTGTGGCGCAGACTTCAAGATATTATCTCATGATCCTCCTTTTATGACAGAGGATAATAAGCCTCACTATAGGTGTTTAAAAATTATAGATTTGTTCGATGAGTATGATAGAATTCTTATGTTAGATAGTGATATGTTAATCAATAAAGATTGCCCTAATCTGTTTGACCTTGTACCAGAAGATTGCATTGGTTCAATCTATGAGGATATAGGAAGTAGAAGAGGAAATCGTTTGAGCAGAATGCAGCAGATTCAATCTGTTTTTGGGGATGTTGGGTGGAGAGACCACTACACCAATGCAGGAACTTTTATGTTAAGTAAAATGCATAAGAATATATTTGCTCCTGTAGATGGGAATTACTGGACTTCCACTGAAGGAAATGTAGATGTTCATATGTCTTATAACATTCACAAGTATGGATATAAAGTTTTCGAACTAGATTATAGGTGGAATCATATGACCATGTTTTCAGAAGCGTGGAATAATAATGCGGATCGGTTCCAATCTTATATTATTCATTATGGTGGTAATGGTATATTTGATATGGGTGATCCAAATATTACTGGTAGAATCAAACAAATAAAAAAGGACTACATGAGAATTTATGGGGGAGAGAATGAAAAATAAAACTATATTTTATAAAGATCATGAAATTGTATTTTCTAATATTTTAGAACAAGGGTGGAATATTGATAAGCGTATTTTAGATGGTACTCTCTATAGTAGGGAAGATCATACTTACGAAAGCATCTTACCGTTATTAAATACTGGGGATGTAGTTTATGATATCGGTGCTTACATAGGAACTTATGCTATTCCTATGTCTTTAGAGGGGATGAAGGTCGTCGCATTTGAAGGATTCCCAGATAACTACACCAGATTAAATGTTAATACCCTACCCTACGATAATATCTCTACTCATTGTGTGGCAGTCAGTAATGAGAAGAAGAGTTCCTTTACTCAATTTAATGATTGTACCAATATGCCACCAGAAGCCAGAGATATTAGTTATGTAATTTTAGATGATTACATAAAAGAAAATAATTTATCACTTCCTAATTTTGTTAAATTAGATATTGAAGGAATGGAAACTGTAGCTCTGTTAGGGATGACCAATTTATTAGAGAAGGTTAGACCTGTTTGGCAGATTGGCTATCATAAAGGTATTGATATTACATTTGATGAGTACCCAGGGTTTGTTGAGACTAAGGATGGTGGATTTGATTTTAGTATTTTTAACGAATTAGACTATTACATTTTTAATCTGATTGGAGATAGGGTTAATGAATTTAGTGTAGGTGGGGAATATCTTTGTGTACCCAAAGAAAAAATAACAATATGAACAATAAGCAAATAAAAATTTGGGGAATGAGTTATGGGTTAATCGGTGATTTAGTAATGGGGTTACCCCTACTAAACTATTTTGAGAAAAAATATCCTAATAGTTATAAGTATTGGGTTATTGAAAAGAAATGTTCTTTTACCTCCCCTCTCTATCTTAATCACCCACTGATAGATAGAATAAAAATAACAGATGAGTGGGGTCTATTTGGGAAAACAGATTTACAACTAGTACAGAACTGTGATATTGTATGTGGTAAAGTTTCAAATCATGTTAAGGGGGGCGGTCCTGCTAGTTGGCATGATAGTCCTGATTGGTTTAATACTACCTCATGTGTAGAAGAAACTGCTAAGATTGCTGGAATTTATGATATAAAAGAAGTATTGACCGAAGAAGAACTAAAACCTAAATTGTATAAGTGGTTTGATGTAGGACTTCCCGAGTCGGTGTCAACTTATTCACGGGCTAATGAAAATGATTTATCTGAGTTCGAAAATAATATAGCGATTTGGCCTTTTGCTACAGGAGAAGCAGGGAATAGATCACCTAGTAAGGAATGGTGGGGAAAATTTATAAGTAAGGCAATATCTAGTGGGTACAGTGTGTATCATTACGGAAGACATACCGAACCTACTTTAAGTTCTCCTGAATCTAGCAGATATAAGAATTTAACCTATTTACCATATTTCGAGCAAGTTAAAGCTAGTTTAGCCTCTAAGTTAGTTATTGGAACAGATAGTGGATCTCAGTGGGTAATGGGAGCGTACTCTCACCCAGCGATTAATTTAATTACAAATTGGCTTCCCAACCATAACTATAATCTCTTGGGCCTTGCCCCTATCAACGATAATGGTGTGAATATATTTGAGAAGGGTGGCTGTGATAACATTTCCACGGATGCAGTTTTAGACAATATTAAAGAAAGAGTAGTTATATGAAATATTTAGTAACAGGAGCAACAGGCTTTGCAGGTCCTCATCTTATTAATAGAATATTAAGAGATGATGAGGAGGTAGTAGCTCTGGTTAGGGATTTAGATACCTGCCGTGACATAGAAAATATCCTTGGGAAAGAAAATGTTGAGAGAGTGAAGTTTGTATACGGCGACCTAACGGACCTAGACTCCATCTCTAAGATTTTTGATGAAGATGTGTTTGATGGTGTTTTCCATTTAGGTGCCTTTGCTCATCCCCCATCCTCTTTTGAAACTCCAGCACTAGCGTCCAGGACTAATTTACTAGGGACTGCACGAATCTGTGATGAGATAATTGAAAATATGCCTTTATGTGTCTTGATGAATTGTTCAACACCTGAAGTGTATGGTATATGCCCCAGCGACTCTAAGATAAAAGAAGATACTCCTCTTGATCCTAATAATCCTTATGGAGTATCTAAAGCTGCTGCTGATATGTATGTCTTAGAAAGAGCTAGAACTACAGACCTGAGAACCTTTCTAACTAGAGCCTTCTCTCATACAGGACCAAGAAGAGGCAGTAACTTTTCTATATCTTCAGATGCTGTACAGATAGCTAAAATTATAAAGGGTCAGCAGGAGCCTATCATTAAGATAGGGAACATGACCTCCCAAAGAATAGTAGCTGATGTGAGGGATATAACAGATGTATACTATAGATTGATGGTGGAATATCAGAAAAACAATATTGAAAGTGGTGAGATCTTTCATATAGCTGGAGAAGATCTTCATCCCATGCAGTATTACCTAGATACTATGTTAAGGATTTATAACTTAGAGGATGTAAAGCTAGAAATAGAACCTAAGTTTTTTAGGAAGGTAGATATTCCAATTCAGATACCTGATGATACAAAGGTGAGAGAGTTTTTAGATTGGAAGCCTTCCATAGCCATTGAGGATACCTTAAAAGATTTAGTAGAGTACTGGTTAGGAGAAATTTAATGAGCATTAAGGATGTTGATGGGCATAAGCTAATGTACTATCCTGAAGAGGTAGCCACCTGGAAACGAACTGGGCAAGCTACTCCTCTTCATGTGGAGATAGGACCTACCAATAGGTGCCAGCATCACTGTAGTTTTTGTAGTGTAGACTGGATTACGCATGGTGTAATCCGTATAGATGCAGATGTGCTAGTTAAAGGCATCCATTCTATGGCAGATATAGGTGTGAAGTCTATCTATTTTGCTGGTGAAGGAGAGCCTCTCTTACACCCAGACATGGAAAAATTTGTTCAGGCTGCTCATGAGAGAGGGATAAAAACTTCTATGGCTTCTAATGGTGCGCTTCTAAATGAGAAGAGGCTTAAGAATCTTTTGCCTTACTTCTCTTGGATTAGATTCAGTATAGATGCGGGATTACCCGATACTCACCAAAGCATACATAAGTCCAAAGATTTCGATAAAGTTATAAGGAATATAAGAGCCGCAGTTAAGTTTAAGAAAGATAATGATTTGTTGGTTGATTTGGGGGCTCAGTTTATAGTGTTGGAAGAGAACTTAGAAGAGCTAGAACTTTTTGCTGACCTGATGAAGGATGTTGGTGTAGATAATATTCAGTTTAAACCTCATCATAACCACCCTAAGAGCGCATCTAACCCAACGCTTTATAATTTAACTGATGAAGATTTAAGACAGAGACTACTAGCAAGAACTACAGATGATTTTCAAGTAATGGTGAGGAGTAGAAACCTAGAAGAGATGCCTGAAATTCCTGGACAAGACCATAACTACTGTTATAAGAAATGCTTTGCGTATAATTTTTTAACTCTTATAGACGCGAAGGGATATTGCTACGGATGTAATATCTTTTATGATCAAAAGGATTATAGTTTTGGAAGTATTTATGATCAATCTTTTGAAGAGATTCATACTAGTGGACAGGTTCAAACTATTATTGATGAAGTTGCCGCATTAAATCACGCTCCCTGCGGAAATTATAAGTGTAGACCCCATGTTTTAAATGAGTACTTGGATAGGATCAAAAACCCCGAAAGAAATGATGAGTTTATATAGAAGATATTATGATTAACAAAGTAAAAGAATTTAACTTAGCGTATGGATTACCCATTGGAACCGTGAGTGGTTACAATGATGAACGACAGATCTCAGAAGAGGACGGTAAGTCTATTATCCTCAGACGAGAGCTTATAGCTGAAGAGTATAAAGAGCTTATGACTGCACCGTATCTGGACGAGGTGATGAAGGAGGCTTGTGACCTTGTGTATGTCGTTCTAGGGATGTTTGTGGAGTTCGGCTGGGACTTTGACGAGGCATTCGCCAGAGTGCATGAGAGCAACATGAGCAAGCTTGGAGAGGACGGTAAACCAATCTACCGAGAGGACGGTAAAGTTCTCAAGGGTCCAGACTTCTTCAAGCCTGATTTAACTGACCTCCTATAAAAGTCAAATTTGACATGGATTTTTCACGTTGCTATGCTATTATAAGGGTATGAGTATGAACGCAGAAGTATTAGAAAGGTTACAGAAAGTAGGTCTCTTATCGGACCAAACATTAGACTTGGGTAATGTTCCAACAGGAACTTATGCCCTCAATAAAATTATTTCTGGGGATTACCATACGGGCATCCCCATTGGTATGATAACACAATTCCATGGGGAATCAAGTACAGCTAAGACTATTTTTGTTACACACATTTTAATAGAGGCTCAGAAGAAAGGCTACTACACTATTTTAGTTGATAGTGAGAATGCTTATAGCTCTGCATTTGCAGAGATGCTTGGAATTGATGCTGATAAATTAGTTTATAAGGTTCCTGAATATGTAGAGGAGTGCTTTGAGTTTATGGAGAATACCATTAAAAGCATTAGAGAAGTTGATAAGGATACTCCTATAGTTATAGGTTATGACAGTATTGCTGTGTCCCCTTCAAAAGAGGAATTTGAATCAGAGAATTATGATAGTAACCCCATAGATGGTCCTATTAGAGCTAAGGCTACGGGAGCTTGTTTGAGAAAGATCAATCCTTTGCTGCGTAAAGAAAAGGTTTCTTTAGTAGTTGTTAACCAACTAAGAACTAATGTTGGTGTGAGGTATGGTGATCCAAATACTACAGCAGGAGGGGGCAGATCATTAGACTATTATCTTGGGGTAAATATAAAAACTCTTTCTTCTGGTAAAGATTCAAAAATAGAGGACAGTAACAAGCAGGTTATAGGTATTAAAGGAAAATGTAAAAACATCAAGAATAAAGTTTCTGTCCCTTTCAGGGAGTGTGAATTTGAGTTGATCTTCGATAAAGGGCTAACTCCCTTGTATGGATTGCTCCATCAGCTAGTATTAGATGGTCATGTGACCCAGCAAGGGGCATGGTACACACATGAGGGCACTAAGTTTCAAAACAAAACATTTATGGATAAGTTTCTAACAGACGACAAATTTGCTGCACTAAGGGAGATAATAGGATTATAATGGAAAAAGACAACGATTTTATGAAAATTCTGGAAGATCTGCTGGACGAGGTGTTCAATGATAGCATGGAAAAGCACTTCGATGAGCAGAAGCCAAAGGTTATTTATGAAAATATTGAAGATTATACCAATAAGACTGGTAAGCGTTTTCGTATGAATAAAGACCAAAAAGAGAGGGGTTTAAGCAGGGAAGACGCATTCGGGGAGCTTTTTCCCACAAAAGATAACGAATAATCCCCTATATACAGTAGGAGGATATTTCATGGATAGCTCACACCACAAGATCTTTTTAGATGTTGGGAAATACATTTATCGTTACCAGTTTAGATTTCTTAAGAATATAATTAAAAGTGACCGCACTTTTACATCTTCAAATCTCAGAGAGTATATGGATAAATTTATAATTTATAACCTTATTAGTGATATTGAATACATGGATAATGATGCTGCCTCTTTGGTATGGTTTGAAGAGGAGGAGTCTGTAGCTTTTCAATTCCCTCAGGAGGGTAAGATTACACAAGCGTTATCTAATGTAGGTTACGATTTGCCTGAGCTAGATACTTATGAAGAGGATGACGATTGGGTATGAAACTTAACTATTTTCAGAAAATTATGTTTTCGTTTTTGGAGGTGATTTCAGGTATTCTGAATCTAGTCACATCTTTATTGGGCATGAGTCCAACATGGGACTTAGACGGATCTTTCCTTAAGCGTAGGATGGAGTCTGTCTATTTGAATCAAGTTAGTAAGACAGCAACGGATAGGGAGAATGCAGAACATGAATACAGAGAACGAGCCAGAGAACTCACTACTAGGTAACATACCTTTAAGCTGGGGGGGCAATGAGCTTCTTGAGTATTTCAAGAAGCAAGATTCATTTCGTCCTCCTATCAGACGATTGTTAGGCTATGATACTGAGTGGGGACAGGAGTTAGGATTGGTGTGGGGAGGAATGGAAACATGGGAAGATCTCATGTTCACTTATATTAATAAAGATTTATGGGGATTTAAATAATGCCAAGAGAATACAGATTAAAGCACAGCCCAATTGATGGGAACAGAGTTAAGAAGATCGCTAAGGGTCTCATTGAAGATGCTAAAGAGGATAGAGAATTAACTCTAGAAGCGTATAGATTCTTTAGACAACTAGCAGAGGAGAACCCACAAGATAATGTGGCTAAGACACAGATGGGTGCGCTTCTTAAAGTCTTACAATCAACACATAGCAAGACTGTAGATGCTATCAATGCCTTACTTAAGTTTGAAGACATTCAGGTTAAGAAAGAGAAGACTACAGGCAAATCAGGTAACGAGAACATTTACGACCTCCTTCGCAAGGAAGAGTAATGAACGAAAATCCGTATAGAATGTACTGCCCGTTCCTGGATGAGATAGTAGACCTTAAAGTATTATCCCCAGAGCAGGAAGTAGCACTCTCTAACAAGATCTTTCAAAGACTTAAGAGGCAAAAGAATATAACTGCTTCAGAGTTTAGGAAAGATATATGCTCCCATGTTGTTGAGGAGTGGCCTGAATTACTACAAAGAATAGTGGATGTAGTTTTTAGTACAGGCCAGTCCCTGCCAGAGAAGGAACTGATTGATAGGTATGTGATGGATTTGTATTATGCTATTTTAGCGGTGTACAATACATTAGACTTGGACATGATGTTATCAAAGCTAAATACTTTTAGAATGAAAGAAGATTGGTCAGAGTACCTTAAAAAAGTTATGCTTGGGTTGGATGAGGAGGAAGAGGGAGAGCTTATACAAAACTCTCCTAAGTCTGCTTCTGCTAGAAAAATAAAGAACCCTAAGATGCCCAGAACAGTAAAAGACCTTCAGAAGCTAGAGGACTCTCTCAACAAGCTTGTAATAGGTCAGAGTGAGGCTGTGAAGGCTACGGTGGATGCTATCAAGCTTATGGTGACGGGTCTAGCAGACTTCAGCACCTTATTCTTCGTAGGCCCAACTGGAAACGGCAAGACTAGACTAGCAAAGGTATTGAGTGATGTCTACTACAAAGACAGATTCTTTAAAGTTAACTGCGGGGAGTACTCTAGCGCACATGAATATGCCAAGCTTATTGGATCTCCCCCAGGATATATTGGTCACACGGAGAAGAGTGTTCTTACTGAGAAGGCAGAAAAATCTAATAGCTGGATCTTCCTGTTTGATGAGATTGAGAAGGCTCACCCTAAGTTCTATGATTTCTTATTGAACCTCATGGATGAAGGGAAGATTACTGATTCCAATGGAAAAGTCCTGGATTTTTCAAAATCTATCTTTATTTTTACATCCAATAAGGGGATGGCAGAGGGTAGAATAGGAAGCTCCAGGATGGGGTTCAGTAAGGAAAAGATCACATACGATGAGTCTAAGGACGGTATTAGGGAAAGTATTAAGAAGTCCTTCAGCCCAGAGTTTTTAAATAGAATTGATAAGATTATACTCTTTAATCAACTAAATAAAGAGGAGCTAATTAAAGTAGCTAAGTTAGAGCTTAATGGAGTACCTGTTAAGAAGACTAAAGAGTTACTTAATTACCTGATTGAAAATGGGTATTCGGAAGAGTATGGAGGAAGGCATTTGGCTAAGTATATTAAAAACAATATAGCAATATTGGTAGCTAATGCGGTTCTCGATGAGGTACTTCCTAAGTCTGGGAACTACTATACCTGTAAAATAAAAGATAACAAACCCTACATTGTAGAAATGGAGAAATGATATGCCGATAGGAAGAAGAAATAGAGCTAAAGCTCAACAAGCAGCAGCAGCAGCACAGCAATTAGCTGATGATAGTATAGCTCCCCCTGCGGAGGAGTTTAAAACCCCAGCGAAGAAAACAGCTAAGAAGAAAACTACTAAGAAGAAGAAGAAGGCACCTAAAAAAGATCAATAGTGTTGAGGCTCCCGCGCCTTTCGTGCTGTTGAACTTCGCTACCGCTCCCCATCAGAAATGGTGGGGAGTTTTATATCATGTTCAAATCTAAAAAAGTGAAGAGATATGAGGCTCTGTATATAGACATAGCTAAGAGAATAGCTGAAATGTCTTTTGCGGAGAAGATGAAGGTAGGGTGTGTGTTGGTGAAGGATGATAATATATTGTCATACGGATTCAATGGTGCCCCTGCTAGGTTTAATAATGAGTGTGAAGATTCAGACGGTAAGACATTACCTCATGTGTTACACGCAGAAAGTAATTGTCTAATGAAGATAGCTAAGGTTCCTATGTCCTGTGAAGGAGCCACTATCTATTGTACGCATAGTCCGTGTATGGAATGCAGTAAGCTGATTGCTCAAGCTGGCATAACTAAGGTAATATACGCCAATAAGTATAGGGAGGACTCTGGTTTCTATCTATTAAAGAGTTTAGAGATCGAGGTTGAGCAATATTATCCCCCGAAAGACTTGGAAAAGAAGTAGCATTGAGCTATTATAGGAGTGACTCTCTGATTTATCAAGTCCCTTTAGGATTAGCTTGTGGAAACGCAAGCTGTCAGAACACAGATCCTAATTGTAGACCTTGGGGGATTAACTCATTGGTCAGAGTAGTGTTCTTATAAAGCATTAGTACGGAGTTCGATTCTCCGATCCCCCACCAGACAGAGGATTATTATTTATGGAAAATCAAGAAGAATTTGATTGGGCAAAACAGTTATTATATATTAGAGAATGCAAACCCAAGAAGAGATGTTCCAAATGTAGGATTTTAAAATCTTTGGATGATTTTTACCCTAGGTATAAAAAAAATCCTTCTTTGGGTAGAGCTAGTTCTTGTGCGGAGTGTTGTAGAAAAAAGAAGCACTCCGACTATAGAAAAGATATACAAAAATCAAGAGCTAATTCTATAGAAGACTCAAAAATCAGAAGAGATAGAAATAATCTATTTATTCTTGAGCATAAGAAGAAGAATCCTTGTTGCGAGTGTGGGGAAACAGATCCTCTTGTTTTAGATTTTGATCACAAAGACCCCTCTACAAAGAGGTTCAATATATCTGATGCTGTTCCCAGGAAGTACGGACTACCAATAATCCAAACAGAAATTAACAAGTGTGTTGTGCTGTGCGCTAATTGCCATAGAAGGAAAACAGCAAAACAATTTGAATTTTTTTCATATAAAGTATTACATGAGGGGTATATCCCTTATCATCTTAGAGCCGAAGTGGTGGAATAGGTATACACAACAGACTTAAAATCTGTCGAGCGAAGCTCATGCGGGTTCGATTCCCGCTTTCGGCACCATACAAGCACCCATAGCATAATTGGATAATGCAACAGACTTCTAATCTGTAGATTTCAGGTTCGAATCCTGATGGGTGTACCAAACACGACTATAATACAACATGAAACCTGAATATCACCAAAAGGGATGGGGCTACGAGATGTGGCTCCATAATGATGAGAAATATTGTGGGAAGCTGCTATTCTTTGAAAAGGGTAAATGCTGCTCATATCACTATCACAAACTTAAGAGTGAGACCTTTTATTTACAGTCAGGAATGATGTTACTTCAATACAGTTTTGGAGATTCATTAGATGATGCTGCTGAAGAAATTCTAATGCCAGGGGATACTTTTGAGATAGTTCCCCTCTTAAAGCACAGTATGCTGGCTTTGAAAGATAGTGAATTGTTTGAGTTTTCTACTCAACACTTTGAGGATGATAGTTACAGGATAATCAAGGGAGATTAACATGAAAAAACTTTTAATGGCGATGCTATGTTTAATGGGGGTTATGTCCTCTAGTTTT
>Ga0208299_1001554_pt1 | contig 16920 bp, 12 predicted proteins | sample 15_taG_FD_184089 | JGI IMG/M metagenome (GOLD analysis project Ga0208299, IMG submission 184089) | Marine viral communities from the Subarctic Pacific Ocean - 15_ETSP_OMZ_AT15312 metaG (SPAdes) (version 2) | ecosystem: Environmental > Aquatic > Marine > Oceanic | place: Pacific Ocean | collected...
TTTCCCCACCACGTCACTGCCGTTCTAGCTGCCCACCACAAGACACTCGCCAACCTGACCTTATCGTTCTGATTCGAATAGTACTTCCGTAACCGATCTAGCACCGCGGCGATAAGGGACTGGCGTATGTCGTCCATCCCGAAATAACTGGGGGCTCGGTCCCGGATCAGTTGTATCTGGTATTCCAGGTGCGGCTCGAGCTCTTGAAAAAGCTTGCGGAGAGCATACTCGGCGATGAAAGGCTTGGTGGTCCGACTCTCTCGAAAGATCAGAAAATAGGCTTCTGCTTCCGGGCTAGGGCGACTTGGCCTGTATTTGGAATTGCAACTCAAGAGCGTCAACCCTCGTGATTAAGTCATTGATTTCAGCCTGGCGGATCGCGCTGAGCTGAGAGATCTGGCTGCGACTCGCCGACCCGTCAACGACAACGATCAGTTTGTTCAGTGCCTTCTCCAGGGCGATGACTCGATTCTCGAGCTGTTTCAAAGTCGCGGCCATGATCGGTTCCTATTGAAGTTCCTGAATGAAGGCTGTTGCTCGGTCAGTGGCTGACTGATAGGAAAATAGCTGGATCCGCTTCCTCGCCTGCTGCCCTAACTGATACCTCTCGTGGTTGTCCATCTCGATGATTCGCTTGAGAGCCCCCTCAATGTCTTCGACGAGCACTTCCCCCCAGCTGCCGAAGTTGTGGGGCGTGATGTGGAAGAAGGGATCCAGCGCCTTTATTGTACCTCGGTCCGGCAGCACCACATTCGTCTCCTCTGTCACATACATTCCGAGACTGGTGTATCCAGTGACCACAGTAGGAAGAGCACAGGCCATCGATTCAAGGAGCGGTAACCCATTGCCCTCTGCCCGGCTCGGCATCAGCAAGCAATCTACAGAATTGTAGAGGGCCAGGAGATCTGTCTCTGTCTGATCCAGCAAATGTATCCGAGACGCTGCCTTGGGGTAATCCCGCAATAGATCCAGCAGATCCTCCTTGATGAGCCTCGTTGACCGAGAATGTACCGATGTCGACAGCTTCAGCGTCAGAGACAAAGCCTCTCTCAGCGGATGCTCTTCCGCCACCCTCAGGAACGCCTCGACGGCTTCCCGAGTGGCCTTTCTTTTTTCGTACTTCCCCACGACAAGGAACCGCAGTGGACATTCCGGAGAGGGCCCCTTCCCAGTCAGCATCCGGTAAGTTGGCAGATGCATGCCATGAGTTAGCCGAGAGGACACCAAGGGACGGAAGTGGTCGGCGTCAATGAAGCAGGGGAAGAGCCGGAGCCTGTCCTTGGAGACACCCATGTCCTGGAACACCTTGTACGAGTGTCGAGACGACACCCACACCTGGTCCATCTCGTTGAGGTTCCGGACCTCTGCGCGGGTCAGGAGAGTGCCTTCATGCGCCGGATAGAGGACGTGAGTTGCTCCATGGAAAGAGAGAGCTCTGCCAATGGGAAGGATCCCGAGAGAGATCTCCTGCACTGGCTTTGTCCCTGAGTTGGTGAGGCCCTGGTCTCTGCGAGTCGGAGTGTGTCGACTGGTAGAGCCATCAATTGAGAAGATGTTGGGGTCATGAACAGGACTGGAGGCTGGTGCCCGGCGGAAGGCTGAGAGCAGCCGCTCCGTCAAGATCTGATACCCACCGACTCCCCCGTAACTGGCAAAAACGTTCAAGCTCAACGGCCGACTCCTTTAGGACTTCGAATGTTCCAGGTGATAGGTCTTCCTGCTCTCGTCGTAGCGGAAGATGTAAGCATCACCAGGTTGGAGCTGATACGACCCAGGGGCAAGCCCATCGTGGAAAGAGACCCCTTGGGCAGTGTCTGGTTGAAGGAGCCGGGTGTTGCCACCAGGATTTGTCCCAGCGATGCACTTCACCCCGATTCGGGTCCCGTTCGGGATAGGGCCAAGAGTCAGCGAGAAGCTGGTGCAGGAGACGTCTCCCAGATTGATCATGTACAAGGTTCCTGCCGATCCATCCCCCTGGGCTGTCAAATGTGTAGAAGGCGCAGCGCAAGCCATTCCCTCAAGCCTCCAGCGGGAGACCTCCTCAAATGATTTCCATTCGAGATCTGTCCCTCCGGTGTTTGACACCAGTACCTTTCGCTGGAAGGGGTAGGCCGAGGGAGTGTCCGTCAAGGTCAGCAGGGAGGTCAGGGGGAGAGACGGGGTGAGCAGCTGTATCTTCCCCCCGCTGTCAACTCCCAGGAACTTACCAGCTAAGCCACTGAATGAAGCAGGTGTATCTGTCAGGGAGAGGAAAGTAGATGGAGGCGTGTACCCCTTGAGCGTCTGTCCCTGGGACAGTAACTTCGCTGATTCACCTTCAAGCTGCAGACGAGACTGGTAGAGGGAGAAGAGGGAATCGAACAGGACCTTCTCGCCCGTCCTCGTACTTGTCCACTCTGGATCGTCCACCTTCACCGGTAGGTGTCGGCTATCGAATGTCGGATTCCGATACTGCTTCGCCTTCCAGAGCTTCACCAACCGATTCACTGTCGGGAGGAGAGATTCATTCCAGGTCGTCATGTACTGACGGAGCAAGGGCAGGGCCTCGTTGCTGGCCCAGGACTCGATGATCTGAGCAGAGGACTTCTCTCCTTTGATAAAGGGCGACAGTGCGCTTCCGTTCAGGATCGGGGCCAAAGAGAATCGGAGAGGGGGAAACAGATGGCTCATGGTCGTTCTAGCACCCAGTACTTGGAGTTCGTTGTGTCATAGACCAGAAGGGCCGAGAGGTAGGTGTCGTTGACAGCAAAGGTGCCAGATTCTAATGCCGCGCCCCCCGTCGCCTCCACCGTCACTTCACTACCCGCAATCTGCTTGCTCAAGAGATGCACCTCCGAACCCTCAAACGCAGGATCAAGGCTCAAGGTAAATGGGCTGGTCCGATCCAGCAACAGGACCTTCCGATCTACCTGATTTCCTGAGCGCGTGGAGTCACTGGCGATCTCTGCTATCTCCCAGGGCATCTGGTCTTTGATAGCCGTGAGGTAAGTCCCCTGTTGGTCAAGTCGACTCTCAATTATCGCCCCCGCCTTTCCCGTGAAAGCATCGGGAGTGTCATTCAGCGCGAGGAACCGACTGTCAGCCGGAACGGTATCAGTTGCTTCTAGCCCTGTCTCTCCCGCCCCGACCTTCAGGTACTGCCCTGGCACATAGCCCAGGGGCGTATCGGTCAGTTCCTCAAAGCGCCGATCCAGATCCTTCCCATGCACCTGCAGGAGTAGCTGAGAGATCTCTTCCAGCTTAGGCCGCAGCGTGTCTTGATAGAGCCAGATCCAGTCCAGAAAGTTGAGCAAGGTCCTTGGATTGGTGCCGTCCCCTGTGAACAGGCTCTCCTTTCCTGAGGCAGAGCCATCAATGAGAATGGTCGAGCCGCTCAAGCCATGGATTCTTGGGTCGTAGCTGCTGCCGACGCCAGGCACCAGGGCCAGAAACTCATCCAGCCCCTTCCTCTTCTCGAGCGCCTGCTCAACGCCGCCCAAGATCTCTGACAGTCGACGAGACATACGAGGATCAGAAACAAGTCCAGAATCCTGAAAGATAGATTCAAGGTGGAGTCGTCGCAGAATCATTACAGACTCCTATAGTCGCCGTTCAAGAAGATGAGAGAGAGCTGATTCCCGGAGAGAGTCACTGAGAGTCCCCCGCCATTGAGGGTAGCTCCGCTCGGCTGTAGATGAACCTGGTTCCCGGCTGCGCCCCTGGTTACGAGCAAGCGACTTCCGGGAAGGATCGGGTCCAGGAGAATAGTTCGGTCCCCTCCCGCAGAATCGACCTGCAACACTCCCCCTTCAGGAAGGACAGACGAGACAGGAAGGTTGTCTTGCGCTGAGCGAGTGACGAGCTGGGTGCTTATCGTTCCGAACGACTTCTCCTCGAGAGCTGTCTCTGCCGCGTTCACCCGAATCACCTTGTTGCTGGTCAGTGCTCCAGGAGTGTCCGTCAATGACAGGAAGGTGGTCGGTCCCGTAATCGGCAACGCAGCGAATGGGACGCACCGAAGAGATTGAGCCACAGTGTCATACGCCAGCAAAGAGGACGCCATCAGGTGAGTGGGTGAGTCTCGAAGCCCGGGAAAGGTCAGCGCAATCTGATTCATCAATGGAGCCAGCTGATCCGACAGCTTTGCAGACCTCTCTCGGAGACTCAGGAGGCCCTTTTCCTGTCCCTGGAGAGCCGCCAGCACCTTCAGAGGCTTCAGAGTCGTGGTTGAGACCCAGCGCGTCCCTGAGAGCTTCTGAGGGTCCAGAGACAAATTGGCTGCGTCGAGCTTTAGTGAGTCCATGTGCTGGAAGAGGGGACGAAGAGTGTTGGCCCAATCTTTGGCCAGCTCCTGCAGGGCCTCGTGTCCGGCGATGAGCCGACTCAGGTCTTGTGCCGGAGAATAGGTCCCGACCCCATCCCAGGGGATCGCCCGCATCGCTGCTGAACAAGTAAACATTACGCTGCCCTCACGCTATAAGAATCAAGCACCTGGCCGTCCTTCAAGTCGAACACGAGCCGGAACTTCTCCGCCTTGAGGCTTTCGTCCCGTGCCTCGAACCAGTAGATGACTCGTTCCCTATGGAAGTCCTTGTACCCTCGCTCGATCGGCAACAGGATTCTCGTCTTCTGCAGGGACTGACTGTCGACAAACGGCTCCAAAGTGAAGCGGTCAAGAGTGTCGGGTCCTGGGATCAATAGGTCGGGGTCATCGTACTGGCATAAGCGCTCGCCGAAGAGAGGGACTCCTTTGTAAGCTGGGACTCCGGTGTATCCCTGGATCAAGTAGCGGGGATTGTGGGGGTAGAGCGGGTCCGAGTCTTTCGCCCGCGCCTCCGTCAAACCCGGCACCAAGTTAACCCAGGCCTCTACGGGAACCTCAATCCGATACGTTCCCGCAACCAGCCGCTGCTTTCCAGTCGCCAACACCCCGTCAACCATTATCTGCGAATGCCCCAGGTCAAACGAGAAGGACTCTCCCGGAGGGAGGAATGCATGTGTCAGGTAATACGAACCGACGCGCAACCAGCCCGCAGTCTCTGACTCAGAGAAGCTTGATGAGCTCGCATCCTTGTACCCAGAGGCCACTCCAGCACCCCGGAGCAAGATGATCGAGTCGGGATCAATCGAGAGGCCATGGCCTTCTGCCAATCCCGGGATGTTGAAGGGAGACAAAGCAACCGGCAATGTGGCGAACGAAGAGGCGCGGGATCCTGTCAGTGGCGTAATCTGTTGCTCGGAGAACGTTTTCTTGTTCGAGTGAACCTGCACCGGGGTGATGCTCTGTACCCGCTCTGACTTAAGTGGCGAGAGCCCCGACCAGTAACTCTTCCCGGAATCGATGACCTCTACCTGGATGCCGATTCCTTTAGGCTCCGTCTCTACATAAAGTGAATGGAACTTCACCTGTTTGTCTTCAGCGTCAACGAACTGGACCGGCTTCGTCCACACTTGCGCGGCACCCATTCCTTGCAGGAGCTCAATCCCGTCAACCAACCATTCATGATATCGGCCTGTGCGATCGAAACCATCAATGCGAGAGGACTTCAGCTCGAGTTCCATCGAAACAACTTCTTCCGCGGGGAACGGAATCCACACACGAGTTCCGGGAATGACCTTCTCCGAAGCCAGCAACTTGCCGGCCTTTGACTGCCACGTAGCCCAGATCTCTTCAATCCCGTTTCTTACTGGGAGACGAAGCATCAAGCCTCGAGCTTCTGCAAACCCTGGAACATCCCGGAGATTGAGGACAAGAGAACCCGATTGTGAGTTGGAGACATAGGTCCGGTAAGACAGCAGGCCCGTTTTCTTGCGCTGATGCCCCGCCCCCTGTTCGTCAAGTTCGATCGTAGCCAGCAGGTGAGAGCTCTCTGAACGAAAACTTGGGTCCAACTGTTCTCGGGTCACCGATGTCAGCAGCAGGTCCTGATGCCGGGCCACTCCTTTCTTGAAGTCCAACTCAGCAGTCGACAGTGCCTGATCGATAAACTGGGGAGAAGAGAGGCTGTCACTGAAAGAGTAGAGGAGGCCTGCGCTCGTAGACGCTTCGAGGAGAGAAGACTCCAGGAAACGCTGGGTGTGAGACAGCCGCTTGCCCAGTTCCTTTGCCCCGGCCGCTGCCCATTGTGCCTGGAACAGAAGAGCGGTTTCGTCTTGCGTGATCTCCCCATACATTCCGAGCAGATCCTGCACGTATCCTTCCGGTCCTTCCTCTAGTTGGTCAGGGGCCATGGGCTCACCCGACTTCCCTACTTCAGGAGCTCTCATTCGAGACAGGCTCTCGGCGTCTGCCGGAACAGGCTTCAGTAGAGAAAGATCTGGATCCTTCTCGAGCACCTGCGCCTCTCCTGTCGTCAGGATCCCCCGACGAATCTCCTCCTGCTGACTCAGCTGAGAGTAAAAGTCCTTGCTCATACGACAATCTCCAGGTCCACGTATTCAGGAAACAATGTTACGAGATTCGAATCGATCCCCTCGACTCCGGAGCCCGCTTTGCTCTGGGCTCCCTGATAAACGAGGACGCACCCTGACGGGGCAGTCTCTTTGGCAGAGCCCTTGACCTCAATGACTCCATCCTCTCCCAGCTGCCAATGCTCCTCCCGCAACTCATCGGCTGCGGCGTAATCAGCCTGATAGCTGTGAATGGAATAGGAGACTTCCAGGTCTCTCGGGGCAGGGGTCGACAGCAGGATCCCTTCACGAGCAGGAATCCAAATGAAGCCGGCAGAGGCCTGGGCTACCCCCAGATCCCAATAGTCCCAGCTCATCTCCAGGTGCGTCAGCTGGTTTGTCGGATCTTCCACCTTGACCTGTCGAGTCCCTGATATGGTTCCTGCCGCAGTGACAGGAACTCCATCTTTGGAGAGCGTGAATGACGACTGAGGATCAATCGGCCAGAAAGGCAAATCATAAATAGAGTGGGTACTGGTGTTGGACGAGGCCTTCAGGAGCACTTGCCCCGCGTGTTGCAGCCCCTTCTCTTCCAGCTGAAGATATCCCGGGACCTTTACTTCCGAAGGAACCACTGCCCATCCAGCAGGCACCGGCAACGGAATCCAGGTATCCCCCTTCTTCACTGACACCTTCTGGGTCTCGAGCTCGGTCTTCTTCACAAGGATCTGATCGTGACCTGCCCACTCCCAGGATTCAATCAAGTGCTTCTCCGAGTAGGAGTAACCGATACTTAAGTGCAGGTCTTCGAGAGAGTAGTTTCCTCCAAGACGAAAGAAGAAAGAGCCGCTCACCAGATCCAGGGAATAGTCTCCAGCACTTCCCGCCTCTCTGCCATTCACGTATCCCTTTCTCGTGAGGAATGCAGCAGCAGTTACATCTTGTCCTGGAGTCCCTGATCTGCGAGTAGCTTTTGGAGTGGGAGTTCCGGAGAGGTTGGAGTGGGAGAGCTTTGCCGAGTACAGCCCCCCGCCCAGGTCCTGTACCCGCTCAAGGTGAATGGCTTCGGTGATCGACTTGGAGAGAGACAGTCGCTGAAGAGAGACAGAGGCTGGGTCAGAGAGCGGAGAAAGCTCTAAAGAGAGTCCGGCTCTAGTGCCCCGGGCCCGCAGAGGACGAGGCAGGATCCTGACCTTGACCGCCTCCCCGGTGAGCGTCCCGTCTAGAACTACTTGCCGGTTAACGACCTGCACCTCATCAGCGACGGGAGTCCCCGGCACCAGGGACAACAGATCCTTGCCTCTCCTGAACTCAAGCCGACCCTCTGCCATAGCCCGCTCCTCTACTGCAGTGATAGACAGGGCACCACCCTTCGCGTCGAAGCCGACCTGTCTCCTCGCATTCTCATCACTAGAGACTATGCCCTGCCCCGGCACTAGCAGCCGCAGCCGATCCTTCACCAACCCATTGGGCACCAGCTCTTGTTCCGGAGATAAGTCCCAGTTGAACCCGTGGGCCTCCCAAACAAACTGAGGCCTCCCTCTCGCTGCCAGGTCACTGACCAGATGAGCAGGAATCGGCTGCGTTCTCCGAAAACTGCTCCGATACTCGAAGGACCTGACCGGAGAGTCAATGGCCAGCTCCAAAGCTCCAGGGACATTACGTCCGGCACGTAGCCCGAGAAGAAGCACCTCGGGCAGCGGACTCCTCACAGAATCTCTGTTCCGAGGCTTCACTCGCACCCACGAGTCCTGCCCCTCAAGGCGGATCTCATGTTGGGTCTCAAAGTAGCTGCTCAAGCCATCAGGGACTCGCACCTTCTCCTCTGCAATCGCAATCGCTCGAATCGGCTTCGGAGCACGAACAACCTGCTCTGTCACCGTCGCTCGATCCCGGAACTTCAACTGGAAGAGCTTGAACTCCGACAGCAAGATCTCACCTGACTCTGCCGACTCAAAGTCCAGGACCAGGGTCCCTCCTCGAATCGGGTCGACATGGATGAGCCCTGAACCCTTGCCCTTGTGGACCACTTGCTCGCGGCCTGAAGAGTCACGAATCGAAGCCTTGGTCAGCCGGCCACCTTTCTGACTGACACGAAATGCGTTCATCACCTCTTTGCCTGCGTTCTCGACAAGAACTCTGGCCTTCCCTCCTTTTGGGAGGATTCGAAGAACTGCTTTCGTGACTTTCTCGAGTGAGCCAGCCGGGTCTCGAACAGCACCTTCAAGCACCTGCGTGTTGACTGCCTGCAGTTCCCGGAACGCTTCGACGTAATCAGGAACTCCTTTGCCTTCAGCCTGCGCCTTCGGGTACACCCGGCGAATGATCTTATTCCCAGATTCATGACTCGAGTACAGTCGCGCCAGTGTCAGCAGGGACTGCGCCTCTTCCAGTCCAGTGGAGAGGGCCTGAGAGACTCCCGCAAATCGGTTAAGAGAAGGCAGGAGCCGAGAGTGAGACTGTTCAATCAGACTCGAGAGAGAGAGAGAGATGACCTCTGCCTCCAGGTAGCGGAGATAAATGCGTGACGGCTGAAGGACCGAGCCTTTTCGAGAGTAGCTCCGGTTGGACAGCAGCCCCCGGAACAAAGCCTTTGTCGTGGCAGATGAGCCCGTTAGATTCTGACTCCAGATCGTTTGATTGTAAGACCCCACCAGAGAAGAACCGATCAATTGCTCCAAAGAGTCCCAGAAGCGAGAGAGAATCATGATTAGACTCCCGAGATAGAGAGTGAGTGAAGGATGGGGCTGGTCTCGGCCAGGTGCTCTGCCCGCTTCAGCTCCACCAACAAATCCAGAGACTCCTTCTCCGGCAACGTAGCAAAAGATAAGCCCCCGGTCTGAGTGATCCGATAGGGACGGAGCAGGGAGGGAGTCGAGTCCACCAGTAAAGGATAAGAGACGTGCAGGGCTGCTTGAGGTAGCTGAAGCAACGAGACAGAGCTTATGCCAGTTACCGGGTCTGAATGAGTTTGGATTCCACTTGCCTGAGCCATACCCCGGCTCAAGGACCGCACCGTCAGCTGAGAAAGATCAGAGCAAGGAAAGCGCAGGTCGTAGAAGTGCCGCCCATCCTTCTCGTAGAAGTCACCAGGGACAATTATCTCGGATGTCGCCGAGGAGAAAGGCCTGGCTCGCGGAATCGGAGCCGTGAACTGACCGAGCAGCTCGTCCTCCTGAGAGAGAGTCGACACCAACAGTGACTGGTAGATAGCTCCGGCAGGAGTTCCTGCTCCTGAGTACAACCCGTCCTCATCAGGTACAGAAACCTTTCCCGTAGAGAGAACGCGCCTGAGGGGGTCGCCCGTGTGCAGCTGATACCTCGCCCGGCCCTCTATCTCAAAACGAGTCCGGAACACACGAACTGACGCTCCGACCGCCACCGATTCCTGCTCTTCTTCCTGCCCTGCATTGAACAGGGTCCCGAGAGAGTCTTCCACCAAGGATTCTGACTCTCGAGCAGGGAGTGAGCCCAGGCCCAAGAGGCGGGAAATCAACTGCCCCCACCTCGCTCCGATCTTTGCCTTCTCTCCTGCTACAAGCTCGTCGATCACCAGGCCCACCTTCGCGGGATCCAGCTTCGGAGAAAAGGTCAGCCGAACGTACTTGGCTCGAACGGGGGAGAAGAAACACTCCAAGGAGCAGGGATTGGCTTGTGTCAGACGCCGCAGCCTCGGTCCGTCGATAAGCTCCACCACTTTCCGCGAGTAATCCAATAGCTCTACTTTCAGGAGGTCTGCTGGTAGCGGCAGAGAATAAGGGATCGCGAGATGATTCACTGTCTCTTGCTGGTCGAGCTCTGCCTCAATCAGGACTCCGATGGCAGACCGCGCCTGGCCCACATGAAAGTGACTGAACGACAGAGCGCTTTCCAGGCCAGGGCTCACGAAGCAACGGACTTGCTGAATGGGAACCTCTTGCCGTTCCTTGAGGGGGAGGACCAGTTCACCACTCAGTGACTCGTAGCACTCTCGATAAGCAAGGTCCTGAATCGGCACACGAGAATGTGCTCCGGCAATGAATAGGTGTCGGCCCCGGCGTCCCCTTTGTAGCTCTTCTAGCTCTTCCCCGACAGAGCGCACCTGAGCGGAGAAGTCCTTTAGCTCAGCAAACAGCTCGGCCGATAACAATGAGAGAGCTTGCTTGTGCTGGACTCCCAGAGCTTGACTGGCTCGAGCCTCTGCTTCTAGAGATCGATATGCTTGTTGATGTGCTTCGGGAGAAAGGATCCGATGCTGAGGAAAGAGGAAGGAGGGAGAATAGTCCTCTCCTTCGACCAGGTATCCTTCCAGTTCGTCCGCTCGGAGAACTCCCTCCTCCAGGGCTTTCTCCTGCACCATGCGCAGCAGCTCAAGCTTCTTGAACGCTCCCTTTCCCGCTTCCAGTATCTGGCCTCTCGGTTCCATCTAGCCCGTCCCTATCTATGCGTAACATCACAATTCCCGTATACCCCAATACTGCCATGGACAGAAACGAGACGCCTGTAATTGCTGTGCTCAAATCCTTCAGGCATTGGAGAGAGGGAATGAAAGAGTGGAAGCCGGCATAGAAGCTACTGGTCGGAGGCCAGGGAGTCACCGCGCCTTGCAGGTTTGACAGAGGCAGGATAAGCGCCAGATATGACTTGTCCTCCATCCGATCGATGACACTCTCGAGTCTGGCTCCTGGATCATCAGCTTCAAGCAGGCCATCTACCCAGAAGACAAGCTCTTCCTGAATTTGAGACTTTCCTGATTCGCTCCGCTCTTTGATCCCGGGCACTATCTCTGACCAGGGCTTCCTCCCACAGTAGACATCGGCAAGTCCCACGAGATCAGCGACTCCCCCTCGACTTGGGCCCGCTCCCTGAGTGCGTCGGAGCATAGTCTCAATCACAGGAAGGTAGTCCTTTAGCGATAGATTTCTACTGGGACGATAGTGACGGTTGTCCTTTGCTGCTGCTCGGGCCTCCATCTTCTCCTGGGATGTCAGGCACCTCTCAGTGAACAGAGATTGACAGCCGAGGCAGCGTCGGTAAAAGTGCCGGCCCTTGCTCGAGTGGGCCACTGATTCTTTGTGTCCGCAACCAGGACAGTCTGGAACCTCTCCTGGTGTAGCAATCGGCTCATCTCTCTCAGCTTGATACAGCTCAATCTTCCCGTCGAGGACCGCGAACGCTTTCTCTAAGATCTCCCCCGAGGTGATCGAAGCGATACAACCAGCAGGCTGATTCCCGTACATGTGACACTTCGCGACCAGATCATTGCAAGGAAAGCAGGGCAACTTCTTGCGGTCCGGGGCGACGACAACTGATCGGTGATAGTACTTGATCCTCAGATACGGATAGTAATTGGAGAAGACGTAGACAGCAGGCTTGTCCAGCGCTGCAGCTAAATGTGACCAGAAGGAGTCAGTCGCGATAACCATCCGAGCAAAGTGACAGATAGCAAACTGCTCTCGAGCCTCGTACTTCTGAGCCACTTCATGCAGGAAACGAATCCCGGGGTGAAGCGGCAGCACTTGCTTCTCTGTTTCTTTCTCACAGGCCTCACAAGGACCGGCCAGGCTGACAGCTTCGGGCGGAACGAAGAGAGCCTCTTGGCCCCCGCACCCCTCACAAGCGACAGCCCTCATCAAAGGGATCTCCGGCTTGTTCCCAACGAAGAGCACCTGATATCCAGCTTCTGCCAGCTTGTAAGCGACTTCCAGAGAAGGCTTCGGCGGCAGAGTCCGGGCATGGGCCGTGGCCTCGCACTGAAACAGAATCAGATTGTTGGCTCGTGGATTGATGCCGAGCTCCACCAGCAACTGTGCCCCGCGCTGCAACTCTTCCTGGCTCACGTTATAAATGGGCGGTGACTTAGGACTCTCAACCCCAAGATACTGACACGCTACGTCAAGAGTAGACTCCCAGTCAGCTTCGGGACAATGCTCGATCGTATGGACCAGATCATAGACCTCGTCGTACTCATCAACAATGGCCCCGACTTCGACATCTCGACACGTAAGGACCCCGTCAATGAATGGCAGGTTCTCGTAGACCACCCGGGAACCAGCCTTCCCGAACACATGAATGGTTGCTGACGGATACTTCTCCCGCAGAGCCTTAAGCGCCGGGGTAATCATCAGACAATCCCCGAACGCAGCGTTTCGAATGATCAGAATCTTCTTCAGCTCTCGAGCATCAAGTCTCTCCCTGATGCTCTCCGGAGTGACGTCCTGACACCCTTTGATCCGAGCCATCCGAACATCGAAGTAGCGCTCAACCCGACCTTCTCCGTTGACGAATGGAATCCGACCATTCAGCAGTCCCGTGAAGTTAGCCGGAATCTGCCCGCCAGCCTGGATCCGATACGAGAGGTCGCTTACCGCAGGGAGGTCTTTTGCCGGAACCTCATCGAGCAGGCAACCGAACGAGTCTCTCTGAAAGTTACTGACAATCATGTAGTTCCTGGGCACTAGCAGAGACAGGGACGAGCTCGACCGAGAGCTCCCCGGACTCCTCGAGGACGATCTCCAGGTTCTGCTCGCTCGAGGGACCGATCACAAACCGAATCGCCTTCTCGTCATCGTCCATCTCGGCCTGCAGCAATGATGCTTTCGGAACGATCACTCGAGAACCAATCACTGCTGCCGGACTCGAGCCATCCCTGACCGCAGCCACTGCGATCTCTCGGTACTCGACAGTTTTCGGGAACCCACCGAACAAGAGCTGGTATTGGCAGCCGAACTCTCGAACGATCAACTGGCTCAGCTCCTCAGGCGGATTCTCTTTCACGTAGGACAGCTGTCGATGATAACTAATCGGACGCTCTCTGCCTCCGACGGCAGTCCAGCCCCCGATCGGACGTCCATCAGGCTTCAACTGATATGTACGAGATCCAACAATCATTAGGACTCCAACTTGGTGAAGATGTGCGCAAAGACTTCCCCGGCAGCAGTTTCCGTTGCCGGGATTCCGAGCTTCAACGTAAAGTGGGCTTCGACTCCAGCAGGGAAGTGCCCCTGAGCGGTGCCCTGGCCCCCGACAAACATAGAGGGCTGGGCCATGATCGGATTCTTCATCGAGTCTCCGACCGGTGAACCTCCGCCCTTGAACTGCACATCACTGCCTATCGCCGTGTTCTGTGCGTCAGAATTCAGGATTAGCCCCTCGCCCACTGTCTGGCCCCAGGTTAACCACTTCAAGTAATCAGCAGTCTCCCCGTAAGTCCCCTTGTACCCATCCCCGGCATAGGGCTGCAGATAGAAGCCGACGCCCTGAAGGTCTGAAGGCGAATCGTGCTTCACGTAAACAGGAATCTCCTTCAAGGATGTGCTTGTGTTCGACTGTTCCCCGAAATCTATCGGATTCTTCAGCGCTGAGCCAGAAGGCGTCAACGAGAAAGTAAAGTTGATGGGCATCGGTTATCTCCTGAGTCGAATGATATTGCTCTTGGGTCCTGAGTGAACGGTTCCGGAAATGGTGACAAATGGTTCGATCTGAAAGTGACTTGTTTGGCCAGCAACTGGTAAAGAGACAGAGTGGGTCGACACCTTCGAGAGATCAGGAATCGTAGCGACCAGAGTCGTCATAACCTCTTCTGTAGCTCCCTGGTACAGCTTCCCCCCAATGACTTTGCCATCAGGAGAGTAGGGGACCGGGAACCAAACAAGAGATGCAGTGCCGGAAGGAATGTTGATCGAGTCCTTTTGCAGATGCAGCACAGGCACCCCTTCAGAAGAGACGAAGTAACTGACTCCTGCCGGGAAGATAGTCGCGAGACGATCGCTTAACAAGTCCTTTGTGAACAACGCTCCAGGAACCCAGTCCTGAAAGAGTGTCCAGTGGACCTTCAGCTGCTGGCCCGTGATGAGTGACGGGAGGGGGACTCGTGAGCCATTCCCGAAATCATTCAGGAGAGCGTAAGCGAGTGGATCTGTCTTGGCCAATGCAATCGGAGAAGCTTGCGCCCCGAGCTCCAGCTCCGTGACGATTCGGTGTCGAGACTCATCCAATGTCTCCGGGAAGTGATACCTCCCAAGGATCAAGTAGCCATAGTCCTGAAGCACGAGCTTGTTGTAGAAGGACTCCCCCAGTGAGACGCGCAAACCGATTGTCGACTCCGGGACTCGAGCGGGGGACAGCTCCCGGCGGAAGAGTTTGCCCACCCAACTGCTCATGTCTCCATTCGGCGACCCAGCATCCTGAGACACCCAGGTAATGAGCCCCTCCTCGTCATAGGTCAGGGCCTCTACCCCCCTGATAGTCGCTCCAGGAACCAGATAGTAGACGACTGTCTTCCCGAGAAGAGATGGGTTCCTAAATGGATTCAGGTCGAGAGTTGTCAGCTCAAGGTGGGTCACAGAACAGGGGTAGCTCGCCTGTGCAATGGAATAGTCTGAAGTAATGAGAGGAGAGTGGATCAAGCCATCCGAGGGAGAGAGGGAGAAGTTCGAGTGAGTCCAGGTCAATGTGCCCCGGCCCGGTACCTGCGCCCCGTCCCTGCTCAAGTCATTTGTTAGCGCCAGACTCGGCTCGTCCTCTTCCTCCTTGAAGAGCAACAGCTCCACCCAGCGAGTAGTGGCCTGAAAGGAAAGCGACGGCATGACCCCCGGCTGAGAAACCTGCACGAGTCCCTCCGCCACGACCTTGCAAGCGTCTCCCTTCACTAGCCGAGTCGGCCCATAAGGATAGAAGGGCTGATCCTTCCACTCCGGAACCGACAAGGTCTGCCCATTTTCGAGCCTCCAAGCTCCATCAGGGATCAGAGGGAGCCATGGCTCATGCGAGAGCAGTCCAGGACTCATAAACGCCCTCAGGAAGCTCTCAGGGGCTAGTTTCCATGCCGTCCGGAAGTAGTCCTCCGGCAATGTAATCCGATACCCCTGTGGCTCATCTGAGACCCAGTACACCAACAAGGAACCCGTCAGGCTCAGGGAGTAATCCTTCGGGATCGTCAGCGACGGTGCTTTGATGAAGAGAGGGGATCGAGACAGCAGCTTCGTCTTCAGCTCCCCATTCGCATTCTTGGCCCTGACAAAGTAGAAGGTCCCGCTCTCGGCATCCGGCTCCAGATTGTGAGCCAGGACCGTCCGCTGATTGACGTGTCCTGAGTCCTCAGGGTCAACTTCTGTCACCAGCTTGTAGAGTCGTGGATCCACCCTCTGCTCGTTCTGGTCCATCACCTGTACTGGCTGCGTGTCGTCAATCAAATCCAGGTCATGCCTCCAGAAGAGAGGCTGGTCCAGTGAGTTGAAGATCCCTGTCACCAACAGGCTCCGACAAGGGTGGGAGACGAGATTGCCGTTACTGACGTGAACCCGAGGGTCTGGAATGTTCAAGTGAATCCCAGTACTTCCCCCCGTTCTGAGGCCCGCGCCATGTGTCAGGGAATAGTCCTGCTCCACGAGCCGTTCCGCTTCCAGTCGCCTGTTCGACGCGATGTGCGCCAACGGAATGTCGTGCCGGCCCGCAGCCACAGTCTTCGCCACAGGATGAACGCTCTCTCCGATGTTGATGAAGACACGAGCTGCTTTCTTTCCTGTAGTCGGCAGACTCGTGACCTTAACCTTCAGTCCCAGCATTAGAACCTCTTCCTGTCGTACTCATACGTTCCGCCGTAGAGCTTGAGGTGATTCGCGATCGGAGTTACCGGATTGTCATTCTGGAACAACAGGGCAACAGAGACTGCCGCACCGGAAAGGCTCGGGTATCGATCTCCCTTGGTCCCGATGCTTGGGCCGAGATTCCAGGTAACTGTGTCTGTCGACGTCCCGTTCGAAGTGGGCAGGGTCATTGAGGTGGCTGTTGAGACCGCCCCGTCAATCGTGTAGTAAAGCAAGTGGAGAGAGGCATCCACATATCCGACCTTTAGGATCAGCTGCTTCAGGTGACTGTCATCTTCCAGATCAAGGAAGTAGGCCATATCGGATTCCGGAAAGGGAGTCATTAGGTGATGAGCGGGTCCATGGAAGAACAGCCGCCTGTATCCATGAGAGCCGAAGCCCCCATCCCAGTCCTCAACTTTTCCAGGAACTGTTGCCGATGTCCCGCCAACGGCCATCCACTGATCGAGCAGAAATGACTTAGTCTCGCGCCTCGTCTCGGCGTCAACTCGGTAGTCCCCAGCAGTAACCCGAGCGGTTCCAACCACTTGGTCTAAGTAGTCGTAGGCCTGCACCTTCCGATAGCCGGCAAGTCCAGCCCCATCGAATAGATAGGTTCCAGAAGCTCGAGCCACTTCGAGATCGAGATTGTCGCAGTTCTTGACATCGAACTTGACCCCGGCACCACCAATGAGATGAATCCGAGAACGTTCGCAGTCAGTAATCTGTGCCGTCGACTGAGAGCCAATCAAAGTAACCGAGACATCTGTCGAATCGGAGCTGGTGCAGTCCGCGGCTAGTCCCGTAACATCATGTCGGACTCTTGTCCCCGACAGGATCTTGCTCGTGATGGTGTTCCCGAGAAGGTTGTGCTCTGTCTGGGAGGAGGAGGCGTCGGACTGGATGACAAAACCCTGTCCCGTGACTCGCCCCCGGCCATGGCTACTCCCGAGACTTACGCTCTCTCCGAAACCTGCCGCTCGAT
>Ga0208299_1001555_pt1 | contig 16918 bp, 12 predicted proteins | sample 15_taG_FD_184089 | JGI IMG/M metagenome (GOLD analysis project Ga0208299, IMG submission 184089) | Marine viral communities from the Subarctic Pacific Ocean - 15_ETSP_OMZ_AT15312 metaG (SPAdes) (version 2) | ecosystem: Environmental > Aquatic > Marine > Oceanic | place: Pacific Ocean | collected...
GCAAATAAGGCATAATAACCAACCCCAGTATTATAAGATGCAGTGCTATTAGTGTATAAAGCAAAACCCCCTAGAGCTGTATTGGTTGTACCTGTAGTATTTCCTGCTAATGCGTGAGAACCATTAGCTGTATTATTAGTACCCGTGGTAGTACCTAGTGAAGCTTTATAACCAGTACTTGTGTTATTACTTGCTGTCGTATTCGCAGCTAGTGCTTCCGTACCTACTGCAACATTCTGAGTTCCAGTGGTGTTAAGATACAACGCAAGCTTTCCAATGGCTGTATTGTTAGAAGCTGTAGTATTAGCAGATAAGGCTTGAACACCTAAAGCTGTATTATAACTACCTGTGGTATTTGCGTCTAAGGTATAAGCACCCATAGCTACATTTTCAGCGCCTGTGGTATTTGCCCCTAAAGTAATATAACCAACGGCTGTGTTATTAGATGCCGTGGTGTTCGCTGTTAAAGAATACATCCCAAGCGCAGTATTAGTACTACCAGTTGTATTAGCATCTAGGGCAAGAGAACCAAAGGCTGCATTTGAAGCTCCAGTGGTGTTTAACAGTAAAGCACTTCTGCCAACTGCGGTGTTATAATCTGCCGTCGTATTAGCACTTAAAGCATAGGCTCCTACAGCTACACCATAATTTCCCGTGGTATTTGCGTCTAAAGCATAAGCACCCATTGCTATATTTTCAGTGCCTGTGGTGTTAGCCAACATAGCATTATAACCTATAGCAACGTTGTTATCTGACGTAGTGTTTGCCCCTAAAGCCTGTTGCCCAATAGCCACGTTGTAATCCGCTGTCGTATTTGCATCTAAGGCTCTATATCCAACAGCCACATTACCCTGACCCTCAGTATTAGCGTCCATTGCCTCAGTACCGATTGCAGTGTTGTTGCTCCCTGTAGTTGTAGTATCTAGAGCATGATAACCAACAGCTACGTTGTCTGAGGCGGTAGTCGTTTTCGCTGCATCTGTACCAACTGCTGTGTTTCTTGTTCCAGTGACAACTGTTAATAAAGCTGATGAACCAACGGCTACATTATTTGAAGCAGTCGTATTTGCCCCAAGTGCTGCATGCCCAAAACCTACATTATAGTTTCCTGTGGTGTTTGCATCTAAGGAATAAGCACCCACGGAAACATTTGAATATCCAGTCGTAGTAACTTTAAGTGCCTCTGCGCCAACCGCTATATTGTCTGCTCCCGAGGTGGCTGTTGTTAATGCTTCATGTCCTAGTGCTGTATTTCTATTGCCTGTGGTATTAGCGTCTAAAGCATTAGCACCCACGGAAACATTAGAATGGCCTGTGGTGTTTGCTCCTAAAGAATTATATCCAACTGCTGTATTGTAAGCTGCCGTGGTGTTAGCAAATAAGGCATAATAACCAACCCCAGTATTATAAGATGCAGTGCTATTAGTGTATAAAGCAAAATAACCAATAGACGTATTAGCATGTGCTGTGGTATTAGCGTCTAAGGCATTAGCACCCAAAGCAACATTAGAATGCCCTGTGGTGTTTAATAATAAAGAATTCTTACCGACAGACGTATTGTTATCTGCCGTGGTGTTGCTATATAAAGCAGAATTGCCCAAGGCTGTATTACCATCACCAGTAGTATTTGCTAATAAAGCATCTCTACCCAAAGCTGAATTATTAGTCCCTGTGGTATTAGTAGTTAAGGCATCATAGCCAATGGCTGTGTTGTTATGTGCAGTCGTATTTGCGTCTAGGGCATAAGCACCCAAGGCTACGTTTCTTGTACCAGTGGTGTTTGCTAATAAAGCATTAAACCCAACGGCTGTGTTGTTTGCTGCTGTCGTATTTGTGCTTAAAGCAAGTGTACCAAGGGCAGTGTTATAACCTCCTGTCGTATTAGCGTCTAAAGACCAAGCCCCTATAGCAACATTCTGTAATCCAGTGGTATTAGCTAATAAAGAATTTTGACCGACTGCCGTATTTGAGGCTCCTGTTGTTGTTCCAAGAGCGGCATTTACACCTATGGCAGTATTTCCATCTGCTGTTGTGTTTGCGGCAAGAGCATTATAGCCAACTGATACAGTACCACCACCAGTGGTATTTGCTTGAGAAGAACCCTTTCCCACTGCAACATTAGTAGCACCAGTGGTGTTGGCCGTTAAAGAGTTATAACCAATTGCTGTATTATTAGATGCTGTCGTATTTGCGTCTAAGGCTTGAAACCCCACAGCGGTGTTAGATGCTCCGGTGGTATTTATATCCATAGCAAGGTAGCCCATGGCTGTATTACCAGAACCTGTGGTATTATTTCTAGCGGCTCCATAGCCCATAGCTGTATTAGCGTCTGCCGTAGTATTGTCTTCTAAGGCTCTTCTGCCTACAGCGACATTAGTACCGCCCGTAGTGTTGGTCTTTAAAGAATCTTGACCGATTGCCGTATTGCTACCTCCGGTTGTATTAGATGTTAGTGCTGAAAGTCCAACAGCTACATTATATGAGCCTGTGGTGGTATCGCCCATAGACCCCTGACCTAGAGAAGTATTTTGCTCTCCGGTGGTATTAACAAGTAAAGCCCCTGAACCTACCGCCGTGTTGTAAGATGCAGTGGTATTCGCCCCAAGGGCATTATCTCCGATAGCGGTGTTGTCAGTCCCGGTCGTATTGGCATCTAGAGTATAAGCACCCATTGCCACATTATCTGTTCCTGTGGTATTTAGTCCTAAAGCAGTAGTACCAACCGCAACATTATTTGATGCGGTGGTGTTTGCTTTTAAAGCATCCCAACCAACCGCAGTGTTCTCGGCTCCTGTGGTATTGGCTCCCATTGCGTTCATTCCAATAGCCGTGTTATAAGAAGCAGTTGTGTTTAGCAATAAAGCATCTTTACCAATAGCAGTATTATTAGTACCAGTAGTAACTGCATCCGCTGCCTGATAACCCACCGCAACATTATTATCCCCAGTCGTAATCGCCGTACCAGCCTCATCACCCACGACCACGTTGTAATTGCCGCCAGACTCAATAGCATCACCCGCATTAACGCCCAGTCTTAGGTTGCTGGTTCCTGCGGTAGTGGTTACTAAGTCTGCTCCAGCCTCTAAAGTAAGATCGCCAGCAGTTGTTATAGAAACATCAATGTCAACAACATCTAAATTGGCTGTACCATCCACATAGAGATCTTTCCACTCAGATCCAGAAGCACCTAAGTCGTAAGTATTGTCTGCGCTAGGCAATAGATTAGAAGCAACGTCTGCGCTAAAGGCGACTGTATCAGAGGCAGCATCTCCAAAAGTAAGGTTACCAGCAATGGTTGCAGTACCCGTTACAGTAAGGTTCCCGCCTACGGCTAAGTTCCCTGAGACATCTGCTGCGCCATTAATGTCTATGGTCGTAGCATTGATTTCAATCTCTGTATCCGATACTAAGTCTAGGACACCATCTGCACTCTGATGAATATAAGTTCCACTGTCGCCAAACTGTAGCTGGTCTGTGCTAGAGATCAATAAGCCTGTATCTGCTACATGGGTTATGGAGACATCTTGATCATCTCCAAAGCTTATTACTGCTCCGTCTGCAAGGAATAGATCACTAAACTCTAAAGCACTTGTACCTAGAGCGGCTCCATCAGAAGCATCGGGTACAAAAGCCGTTGTAGCTGTTATCGTAGTTGCTTGAAGGGTACTAGAGAGTGTTGCAGCCCCTGTGACTGCTAATGTGCCGCCTACGGTAGCATTACCGCTAAGGTCTAGAGCACCATTCATGTCTATAGTGGTTGCGTTGATTTCAATTTCAGTGTCGGATACTAAATCAAGAACGCCATCAGCACTCTGGTATATATAAGTCCCGGAGTCACCAAATTGAAGTTGATCTGTACTAGAAAGAAGTAAGCCTGTGTCGGCTACGTGCGTTAGAGAGACATCTTGGTCAGCGCCAAAGTTAATGACAGCGCCATCAGCCAGAAAGAGATCACTGAACTCTAGAGCACTCGTACCTAAAGCTGCACCATCGGATGCATCAGGCACAAAGGCAGTCGTTGCCGTAATCGTTGTGCCTTGAAGGGTGCTGGAGCCTGTTAAAGCCCCTGTTACGCCTAGAGTTCCAGCAACCGTGGCGTTGACATCAACGTCCAAAGTATCGACATGGGCTGTTCCGTCAAGAAATAAGTCTTTGAACTCCAGAGAGGATGTGCCAAGATCAATATCACTATCAGTGACAGGAACAATAGCACCGTCTTGTATACGAATTTGTTCAACCGCTGCACTAGAAACCTCCACAAAAAAGCCCCAACGATTATTAGTACTATCGGCAACAATCTTGTTGAGAAAGTCTAGGTCACCTATAGTGTGTACATTACCGCCTTGTCCTGTCGATCCATCGTGCTTATGGCCTGTTGTGCTTTCGCTGCTGGATGAATATGTAAAAGCGTTTACAAGTTGGTTATATTCGTTGTTGAATAGGGCGGCTGTAATTGTGTCGCCATCGGCTAATGAACTTTGTCGTGTATAATTCTGGGCCATGTGTTATTATCTCCTTCCTGATGGCATATAGTCTACATAAAGACCATTTATAGCATAAGATGCCTTTTGATCCTCACTCGAAATTCTAAAACTACAAGTATTGCCAGATCCTTCTAGTGTAATTCTTTCCATAGGGTCGCTAGTTGCTCCAAATGTAACAGCGTTAAAAGCAGAAGTACCAAAGATCGCTGGCAATGCAATCGTCGATACAGAAAAAGGTTCTGGTTGAGGTATGTCAGGATCTTCGTAATCGTACCGTACTCTAAAGCTTGGCAGTACTGCTCCTTCTGGACTAAAAGAAACTCTAGCATATTTTAAAGTTTTCCGGGTTCCTACATCTCCAAAATCAAAATCAGGTGTCTGATATACAGCAGCTATATCGGTTGCTGTACCTGCATTATAAAAAGAAGTACCATCAAGATGATTGTAAATGTAACCATCTTTATCACCATGATAGACTTGTTCTACGCCATCCGAATCTAAACCAGACTCCATTCCTAGTGCTTGAATACCTAATGTCTCTGCCCAAGCAAAACCATTAGGTGTTAAAGTTCCTATAATCCCTCTAGCAATTGCTGGGCTTTCTGTATTTGTACTGTAAAACAATCTGTATTGCGATTTACTTCTTAGGACAGCACTAGAAATAATGTAGCCTGAGTTAGCTGCTATGTCTGTAACGATACCCTGTATCTGTCTACTTACGGAGCCTAATTCAACGTCACCAATTCTTGCTGTACCTGCAACAGTACGAATACCATCAGGAGAAAGAAACAATAGGTCACCGCCAATTTCCTGAATACTTCCACCCGATAAACAACCTACGTTAGTTGTGATGGGCGATACTGCTATATTACTTGCATCGTTTATGTTAGATAGCTTATGTATACTGTTCTTACAGAATATAATTAAATCACTACGAAAGCTTGCAAGTCCTACTACGCCATCAGAGATTACTATGCTTCCTGATCCTGAACTGCTAAAGCTATCTATGTCGTTAGTGCCACTATAGTATATCGTGTTCTTAGCTGTAGAAGCTCCTGCAACTACTAAATGTTTATCGTGTATAACACCTATAGCAGGGCCTAACGTACTACTTACTGTAATCTCTTTAGCAAAGAAGGTTCGTGTTGTTAAGCCAGACGTACCTGTCATTTGAAACAAGAAAGGCTCGTTGACACCATCACATATTACAATCTCTCCATAATCTGAAGTACCTTCGTACAGTGCAAAAGAACATCTTCCTTGGCTTGTTCTTGCTGCTACTGAACGGCCTGTAAAGGTGCTGTAGTCATCTCCTCCTGAATCAACACTCGCTCTATTAAGCTGTAGCCAAGTATCTTCACCATCTTGACTAAAGAAGATTCCTGTCCCTGAACAAACTATTAAGCCATCTGCATAGACTGCCATGCCTAAGATTGTCTCAGAACTATTGGGCTTAGTATCTCCAAATAATGAGAAGCCGTCTATTCGCCTATAGCCTCCGTCTGGATCTACTTCAAAGTTTCTAAGCCGTGTAGCCAGCCCCGGCTGTGCAAGCATCTCTAGCTGGTTTAGGTTGACGTTTAAGCCGCCTGTACAGGAATACCCCCAAGGCTGAGACATTAAACAAACCTCACACGATCATCTTTAAAGTATCCCGGTGTAGGCTCCATAAGATGCAGCTTCATTAGTTTTAAACCCCGCTTATAGTCTTCTAGTGCAAAAGACGCAGCTTGTGGGTTCTCTTTAAATTGATGAATATAGTATCTTGCTCTAGCCAAAAGGACTGTTATGTAAACATCAGGAAACACTATTGCATCTCCGTGTGCCGAAAGCTGAGTAGGCAGATCAAAAGCAAAAAACCAGATCCTATATACTTGGTCTGGTATTGGGCTTAAGCCGAACTTACGGGCATCAGGACTCCTTATGACTCTAGAGGGAACACCATAGGTCTGAGTGTCTGAATCGTCCTTGTTCTCACTGGTTCTAAAGTAATCTTTCCATTCCTCTGTAGTCGTGTACTTAATATTATTGATAGTATACGGTGCGGATTCACCCGACACACCTACAGTAGTTAATAGGAAATTATCCCAGTCTATGTAGCCATAGTCAGTTGTGATACTGCTACTAGCAGGTTTTAACTCATACCAACGTGTACCTGCTACAGTTTCTACGTATGTATTACCGTACATAGGATCAGTAGCGCCACTTTCTGCTGTAGATAGAAAAGGCCATTGAGGTTCTTCATTTACAATATCTAAATAAGATCTGTTAACTGAATCTTTAACGTGCTGCTGCACACCTATCGCAGTAGCAAAGGTTGCAGAAGTTAAAGCTACCTCGTTCAACTCTCTTAAAAGCTCATTAGTCAATGTTAAATAAGTAGTAGCCATTGTTATTTCTTTCCAACCTTAAAGTTTGCAGTTTTAGTAGAACCTTTATGGGACTTGTAGCCTTCTTTAGAATCCTTCATAAGTTTGAAGGACTTTCCAGATTTCATCCAATGATAGCCTTTAGGAGCCTCTACTCTCATCGTTTCTTATTTTTACAAGCACATGCCTTTTCCATGTCCTGTACACTTTTAAAGCTTAATGTATGCATAGTATATTAGTCCTGTTCGCTGCTAAATGTTTTAGATTTTAAACGGGCCGACTCAAACTCATTAGCACCTTTATTTCTAAAGATGAGATCATAGTTTGTATCGTACTTAGCCTTGTCAAACCCTTTCCTGAAGCGACTGTCTTTAGAGACAATTGCTTGCCGAAACATTACGGGCTTCTCTTCGCTTCCTATCTGTGGCATTTATTAGCTGGCCTGAGTAGTTGTAATACCGTCTTGTACTTTACACATACCGTCAAGATACCAGTTAGTACCGTCAGACCATACATGGACATAATCACCATGAACAGCTTTACTTGCTACTAATGAAATAGTGTCTGCATCTGTAACAGTCGCTACAGCACCTGCGGCATCTTCCGGTGAAGAAACATTACCTACGATGATGTTAGCACTTGAAGCTGTTACAATAGTATGAGTACCTGTGGGTTCTGTAGCGCCAACATAAAACCAATACTCAAGCCCTGCGGCAGGAGATGGTAAAGTTTGGATTCTAGCAGTTGCTGTATTCATAACGAAACGAGTACCAGACTCAGCAGCAGTGATAGTATTTGCCGCTGTGATTGCCTCTGTATCAGAGGGCTTCTGAACTTTTTCAGCGAGTTCACGGACATCGCTCGTCTTTGCCGAATTACGTCCAGTGTCTCTAATATTTACGATTGTCATATTCTTTTCCTCTTATTAATTATTTAAATGAGTAAGGTTCAAGGGGAGCCGTTTATAGACTCCCCCGTTCCCATATTTTTTAGTCAATTCCGTAGAACGCTGACACAAGAGCATCGGCACGAAGTACTTTGGCCCCATATACATGGAGTCCTCGTACAATGTCGCCAAAGCTGTCGGGATCACGGATAACTTCAGTGCTAGTAATCGTTTGAGCAGTAGCAGTAGAAGACATATGTCCTCCAATACACTGACCAGCAGCATTACTAGTTGACGCTATGTTATTGGTCTTGTACATATCAAAACCACGCAGCTTGCCAGAGCTTACTAGTCCATTACGGATAGAGCCTTGACCAGCATTGTAATCTACTGATAAGAGTTTAGAAGAACTTTGTACAAGAACTTCATAGAACTCTGGATTTGCTACAAACCAACGACCTTCTTCCGGCACATTAGATTCGTCAAGCAGACGAGCCATGTGAGAAAGAACATCAATTGGGTCGTGCTCAGAAGAGCCAAATCCAATGTCAAGATTACCAGTACCGTCGAAAGTACCAGCAGCAAGGTCTGTTGCACTGTCAGAACCAAGAATATGGTTCGGGCTAGAAGCAGAGACACCTGCAATCATTGTAGCAATAACGCCTTCGTCAAAAGCATCACGCAAAGCGTAAGCTGCTGAAGAAGTTGCTACGTCACGAAAGTTAACGTGTGACATATTCGTTTCAATATCATCAACGATGAACTTGAATGCGTTGGCAGTATCTACTACTAAGCTGATCTCCTGATCAGTCAGTTTAGACTGTGTTACATTTTGCCCACGCTCATACTGATAAACAGTAATGGTTGGTTCTTTGATGATCCTGACCGTATCTCCAAAACCAGATATCTCACCAGCATAATCCGTATTGGTAATAGCTTCAACTACAGAAGCCTTACGGAAGAAGTTGAGTACCTGCTTGGAATATACCTTGGGCAGGAAAAACGAGTTAGTCTGTCCAGATACCGAATTACCAAAGTTGGCATCCGTATCTGTCGAGGGTTCAAAAAATTGATCACTTTGGTTATAAGCCATATTAAATTACTCCTAATAATAAGTAGAAAAGATTATCCTTTACGAACTCTCCCTTCAGAAATAGCTTCACGAATATCCTCTTCGTGCTTATCAAACTGATCTAGGGACATCTTCGCAATTTCACTTTCTGTCCAGATACGAGGCTGTCGTGCATCTACAGAGGTTGTCTTGGTTGAGACAATATCTGCTGCGGATGACGATGTTTTACGTCGCCTTCGTTGACCTGAACGGTTCTTTTGAGTTCTTTGCTGTCCTTGTCCAGTTTCTAACTTATAAAGATCTAAGGCTTTAACGGCCAAAGTTACATCATCAGGATTATTATAGATCCAACCTTGTATTTGATCTGGTTGCTCTTTAGCCCACTCGTGGAAGCCATCGTTTCCTCGAATCTCATCGAAGTCTGGATGCCTTTCATGAAGCGCAGATTCAGCTTCTCGCCTTGCAATTTCAGCTTCTCTTTGTTCTATGAACGAGAGCTTTCCTTTTAAAGCTTCTACTTCCTGCTGACTTCGCATGTGTGCTACAGTTTCTACCGTATCGTACAGATCGGGATAGTTCTGTCTAAACATTTCAAGTTCTTCTTGAGATTTTGGAGCTTGATAATCTGGTTCAGATTCTCTTGCGTCCTCAATAAGTTCTTGTTCTCTCCTTTTAAACTCAGAAAGTTTAGAGTCATAATGTTTCTTTAAATCGTCGTACCTCTTTTTATAGTTAGTGTTTTGGTCATTATCATTAGGGGCCGCATTCTTTTTACGTTTGCGGGTGGCCTTCTTTTGGGGGCGGTCTTCGTCATCATCATCTTCATAATATAAACCATCTGCGTCTGCACGTTTAGGGCCATCGGGCTTATGCCAAGCCTTCTTTCTATTATAAGGGTTTGATACTTCTTCTTCCTCCTCCATATATTGTTCGGACATAAAATACTCTCCTTTTCTACGGGGCTTGTGTGATCTTGTTCAAGGTAGCCAATTTAAAACGTCTTTTAAAAATTTGGGGCTTGTGTGATACAAGGTAGCCGTATATGTTTTTTTATCTTCGAGATCCTACAAGACTGGGCATTTGATTAGCACCTAGCATAGAGCGATGAATTTCTTCATCATCATCTTCTGCTAAAGGATCACCCCTTCCATCCCCATAAGGGTCATTAGGGTCATCAAGTAAACCTCCTCCTGCATATTCAGATCTATGTTGTAAGCCACCATGTCTCTCTGATTCACGCTCAGCATCCTCCATCATTGCTTGAAGATTATCTGCGCCAATCTCATCGGTGGCTTGTTCGGTGACTACAAACTCTCCGTCCGACAGTCTTGCCGGGATCGAGTCTGATACACCAGTTCCGGGGCCTTCAACTTCGCCAGCCCCAGAAAACTCAGAAGCAGTGTCCATAACCTTGTCAAAAATAGCACTTAGTTCTGGATCTGATTCTAAAGCATTCATTAAATATTCTTGTTCTGTCTCATCTAAAGACTCTCCTAGTATAAAGCCTACATGATCTTCTTCCATCTCTTCGTCTGGAAGCTGTTCAGCCTCTATAGCATCTATCTCGTCTTCAGGGGCGACCAGCATAGAGGACATGTCTCCTCCTTCAGCCCTTCTTCCTCGCCTCTGTGCTCCTCCTCGCTGTCCCGGAGGGGTTCTTTGCTGCGTAGGGCTTGTTAAATCACCGTACTGTTGTGTAAGCTCTGTAACTTTATCAGGTGTTTGTCCTGTCTCAGTAGAATACTCTTGCGCTTGACGTAGAAGGTTCTGTTGAGCTTGGCTGAGGCCGCCGTCTGCTCTCCTTCCTCTCCTTTGCGCTCCAGCCCTTTGCCCCGGAGGCGTTCTTTTCTTTTTAGAGCCTGTTAAATCACCATACTGTTTTGTAAGCTCTTTGACTTTATCAGGTGTTTGGCCCGTTTCTTGGGAGTATTCCTGTGCTTGACGTAAAAGGTTTTGTTGCGCTTGACTAAGAGGCATTAGATACTCCTTCTGTTACGGTTATGTTTATTCTAGGCATTGTCTTTTCTCTCCATAGCTTCTTTAATGTTATCCTTCAACTGCTCTAGGCGTACCAGAGAATTCAGCCTCCCCTGACTGCGGTACAGCTCCAGTTCCGATGTTGCCACCGCCAGTACCTGTAGCTCCAAGTCCTTGAGCGTCTGGAGGTACTCCTTCAGGGGTTCCCATGCCTCCGGGTTGTTCACCAGTGGGGCCAGCTTCCGGGCCAGTTGTTTGTCCAGCATTATTTTGAAGTCCTATTATTTGAGCCATGATAGCTGCTTCTTCAGGGTCGTTCATTAGTTCATCAGGATCTAAGTCAAGACTGTAAGCAAGCTCACCAATCAGCTTGTTCATTTTAATGAAAGGTGCAATAGCTGGATTCTGTGCAGTCTGTAAGAAGGTGGTTAAACGTTGTGACCTTACTTCTTTCTGCATTAAGCTGTTTGTACCCGTGGCTTTTACTTCTAAGTCTCCTTGAACGTCTACTTTAGCTTCAAGGAACTGCATATTCCACTGAAAGTAGGACTCTCCTAAAGGCTTTAAAAGGAAATCGTCTAAATTCTTTATGACTGTTTTAATATTTAAAGAGGCAGCACCTAGAAGCATTGACATGCCTGAAGCGGTTCTTGTCATGCTTTGGACACCTGTTTGACCATGCGAATAGCTTGGTATACCCGTCTGCTCGTCTGCTAATTGCCTGAACTTATCAAACATCATCATGTTTTCTTGCGAGGTATTAGGGAACTTCAAGCCATTTATTGCTTGTCCCGGCATTCCTGCTTGCCTTCTGAATATCTTACCCGGATATATCTCCATGCTTTGGCCGCCTACTAGGGCAGTTTCATCTACGTCGAAGACAAGAGAGCCTGACATAGCTAAATTGTCTATTGCCATCCTTGCATGTCCGTTCATTATCTTTTGGGAATCGTCCATGTTCTCTGCTACGCCAATACCAAAGAAACTATAGGGGTTTCGCTCGTAGGGGAAGGCATGATATGGAAGTCTAAAGGGTGTAAAGGGGTTTATAACGGCTCTGAGTAGCTGTCCATTACATATCCACGCATTTATCTGCACTTCATCAAGATCATCTACTTCATCTGGAAGCTCCATACCTACTTGACGAGCATATTCGGCATCCATTACACCCCAATACTCTAAAACCTCAAATTGTCCTGCACCGTAGTCCTCTGAACGGTGGTCATCTTTTAATTCTTGTTCATATCCCTTTTCTTCGTAGTTAGAACCCAGTGCTAGGGCTTCTCTTATGGCATCTTTGTTGAAATAGGGCATTTTAGCTAATGAACGGATCTTAGTTCTGTTCATCTTATGCCTATGGAAGACATATTCACACTCGTTAATGTTAGTAGCGTTCGGATCTGGAAAGAAATCCCATATACTTACGAATTCTATACGAGGAACCCTAACATCTATCGGTTTGTAAGCTCTTGTACCTTCTTCATCGTCTTCCCATCTATTTAAAGTCTTGTTAAAGTTAAATGGGCCTTTTATAATGCCTGTACCGAATAAAGAAGACTCAAAGAGAGCATTACGAATTTCACTAGCACCACTTGATTCTTCAATTTGATCATGTATTAACTTCTCCATCCTTCTTGCTGCTTCTTTAGCGGGGCTAACTTCTGGAAAGGCTGGGTTTGTGCTTGGCCCTTCTGTAAGATGTCCTTCCTCTGCTGCTTGAGTTTCTGTAGATACAACTGAAAACTTTCCTTGGTTGTAGGTCGCTCCCGCCTTAAGTACACGCCCGTCACCTTCGTAACCAACATCATAGGGTGACTCCTCTGTTTCTTCGGTTTCTGTAGTTCCTTCTTCTCCTTGCTGCGGTTCTGAAGTCTCTAAGCCCGGATTAGGGTTCTGGGTGTCTAAATGAGCATACTCTGAGATACCTTCAGGGATTTTAGTCTCTGATATGCCTATAGGAAACTTGTTAGCTCCAAATATAACATCTACTAGTTGTCCAAAGGCCGCAAGCACCTTAGTTTTTGTAACTTTAACGAATACTCTGGACTTTTCAGACTCTCTAAAGCGTACATTCTTGGCATATAAGCCTCTGTAGTTATGATAGGCTGTGAGCCATCTAGATTCATCTAGGTTTCTTGCTGTAACAGCAGAATCATAACGGTCTGTTATAAGGCCTACTAGGTTCTTCCTTAAGGTTTCTTCTAGGGTTAGTTGTAAGCCTGTTTCATCCTGCACTTCTTTGAAGTACATATCATTAGCTGTTAAATTATTTTCATTTTCTGCCATAAACTTTAGTATCCAAATACTGCATCTGAGGGCGTATAAGCCTGTTCGAGGCGTATATTCCTCAACTGGCTTAGTGGATCGTTAATTCTTGGCCTAGACATGATCAGATACCTTAAAGCATCATAAGCATGGTCAGGCGCATGAGTATCAACGTCTTCTGGGTTCGACTTATCCAGAGGAATACTTTGAAGTTCGCGTATCAGGCTGGGACAGCTATTAAATATTTGTAGTCTTGGTCTTCCGCTTGGCTGTAACCTTAAGTATTCGTGGATTTGTATCTTTCCTTGTATTCTATTTTTATCTGCTCTTCGCAATTTGTGGCCCTGTCGGACAAGTGTTTCGCCTACTGTGGGGCCTGTAGTTCCTGTTCTTGACCAAGCAGAAGTATCTAAGACTCCTTGGACTGACAGCGGGTCAACAAGTTCCATTTCGGTTATTTTACGACCTAAATCTTCGCCCGTTAAGCCTTTTTGGTACAGTTCTCTGTAGACTATTAGGGTTCCGTCGCTTGGATCTATTGTGGCCCAAACACAGGCCGACTCGCTGGCGTATCCGTAGTCAATTCCTTTGACCCTTTCCCAATGTATCGGGATTTGGAAGGGGCTTATTACATGCTCTGACAAATTAAACTCTGTAAAGGCCGCTCCTTCGTTTACATCCCAGTTACCCTCTAAAAGCTGTTTACGCTGTGTAGGCGGTAAAGACTTTAGCATCTGTTCGTACATACCATCTCTGGCTAGATACGGGTTATCCTGTAGTCTTGCTGGTATAAACTTCCTTGTGAGTCCGTCAGCGCCTAAAAAGCTTTGATCAGATTCAGAAGGATCTATGTATCTCTTTTTAACCCAGTGTGCTCCAACACCTCCGGGGTTAGCAGTACAACGCATATAGGGCGTTATCTCGCTGTCGGTTGTACGCAGCCTCGAAGACAGGTAGTTCCAAGAGAATTCTGTTGGTAACTGTGTTATCTCGTCAAAACCTATCCAGCTATAGGCTTGCCCTTGATATCTATATACGTCTGCGTCCCTTTCAAGGAATCCAAATTCTATTTTAGCCCCTGAAGGGAAATTCCAAAGCTTCTCGACCTCTCTGTATTTAGAGCCGGGAAAGGCTTTTGGGTACAGTTCCCTTGATTTGTCTATAAGTTCCCTTAACTCAGGCATAGACCTTCTTAGTATTAAGGCTCTGTGTGCTGCTCTATGTGCAAAGCGCAATGGGTCTACTATCATTGCATAGCTTTTACCGCCTCCAGCAGAACCACCGTAAAGTACGTCCTTTTCTCCAGCGGCTAAAAAGGCTTCTTGGGGGCCTTCGTTGGCTGCAAAGATTACATTCTCTTGTGCTGATTTCTCTATAGACTTTGGAAGGTCTTGGAGTTTATCGTCGGTTACTATAGCGCCTGTAGTGGGTCTCTTGTTTTCTATTTTAGCCAGTACGTCTTTAGAGTTCGCTAGAGAATTTCTGTGTACTGCTAATTTTACCTTAGTTTTAGCAACTACCTTCTCTTTATCTCTTATTGCCTTTTTAGCCTTCATAGAGGCTTTAACAGTGCTGTGGTAATTATAGGAGGATTTAGTGCCTTTCTGTCTTCCTCTCTTTTTAGCAGGAGTCCCATCGACCTTTAAGATAAAAGCGCCTTTAGAGTCCTTTAAATACCTTTCGGGGTTAGCCTCCCAGTCGTTGTCGGGCATTTTTTTCATTATCTATAATTTTCTTTAAACCTACGTGGCTTAGATAACGTCCTGTCTTATGTTCTATCCAAGTACTGGCTTCTCTAAGACTTAACACTCTATTAGTTACTAATGCTTTCATTTCATCTAAGACCTCTAGTTGCTCTGGGATCGCTTCAAGAAATTTAGGGTCTTCATGAGAGACTTCATAACCAAAAGGGACTGTAGAGGATATCTTTTTCTTAAGCATCTCTTTAGGCATCTTGTACTATAAGTATTTCTTCTTTTGCTGGTAATATAAAGAGGCCACCTTGGACATTGTGGCTAACATCTAGTCTCTCTGTTTTTCCTAGGCCTACACGGTCTAAGATGGTCTGTGCGGCCTGTAAGCGTGTGCTTGCTTGTGGTATGGGTGTATCAGAGTCCATTACTTTGACGAGCTTTAGGGCGGCTTTAGGGGCTGATTGAGCTAAGATATTAGAGGCCATATCTATTATTTCATTCTTTAGAGACTTTATTACTTGGAAGTGACTTCCCGGCGCATAGCCAGCTACTTCCGCTGCAACCTTAGGATCACCTTCTGATTCTATAAGATTGTCTAGGAAAACCTGTTGTTTTACAGTTAGTTCTTTATTTATTGTCATACCTTAGTATTATAGCACTGTATTTAAGGTCTGTCAAGCTATAAAGGCATAAAAGGGCAATAAAGTCAATAAAAAGCTTGACAAACCGTTAAACTGACTCTATACTAGAGATATACGCCCACCGGGGTTCCAACTACCTTTATAGGGTAGGGACTATAAAGCCTTTAAAAGCCTCTTTAAAGCCCCGGAGTTTTTAGGTTAACGCTCTAGAGGCCTTCGAAATGTATGCGTATTAGTATATATGGGGGGATGGGGGCGTGGTCTCCTGCCCTGCCCTTTAGAGTCCTATTATAGTCCGGGAATCTCCTTAGTTTTCAAAGACTTAGCTCTAGTTATAGCCCTTTGAAGACCTTTATAGCCCTTTGAAGCTCTTTATAGCCCATGGTTAACGTGACTGGATAGACAATCGAGGGCTTCAAAGTTACTTTCCAGCCTACAAAATCTTCTTTGTTTTCAACGACTTGCAATTATTTACTTTGGAGGGCTTGACATGCTTTTCAGTATCCGGATAATGGGTTCCGAAGTCGCCGCAAAACGTGGCGACACAATTGGAGTAGTATAACATGGCTAAATTAGCTAATAGCGGTAAAAGTAGTTTCACTGACTCACGTGGTGTTGTTCGTGATGTTCCCAACGATAAACCTGCCAGTTTCAAGCAATTGGAATTAGCTGCTCGGATTTCTGTCGGTATAGTTCCCGAGGTGAAAGCGACTGCCGAGCAATGGGCAGCCTTTCGCAGGACACGTGGTGCTTTATATGCTTATTCGCAGGAGAACCTTGTTTCTCACGGTTTTATTCAGGGCATTGTAGGTGGTAAGAAGCTTCCGAAGAAAATCACTGATTTAATTCAAGAGGCTCCTGCTAAACCTGCCAGTAAAAAGGCAAAACCTTCGAAGGCTTCCAAAGCTTCAAAGGCTCCTGCAACTGTAGATTCTGCAATGGAGGTGAAAGCTTTAATTGCCCTTTTGAAAGAACAGGGATTCGAAGTTGTCAAAGCACAGGAGAATGCTTAAGTACATTTTCAGATATGCGAGTTTTTCGCTCGGTGTTGTTTGTGCTTCGAGTCTAGCGATAGCTGCCTTCTTATTGCATGACAACTATCTTGCGATTATAGATGGCATGGCCCTTGTCGTATTAGGGGCTATTTGCGGGGTATCTTTTGTAGGTCAATGGTTATCCGAGTACTAGCGGCAAAATTATGGGGAGCGCTTTTATAGGCTCCCTGTATACCTTTAAAATCAATGGAGTAATATTATGTATAATGTTAAAACTCAAATGGAAATGGAAAGGAAAACTCATATCCAAAATAGGAAAGAAGCGGTAGCTTGGATGAATAGCAGGGTAATACCTACAGAATATTTATTCACATCGCACGAATTAAAGGATTTGAAGGTTGCAATTAAAGAGGAGGCCCGATTTTATGAGGATCTTAAGCTTAATCCCGATAGCATCCGTTCACCGTTCACTAATATACAAGGTTTAAATACCTTGCGATATTTAGATGAGTGGGCGATAGACGAGGCCTTTGAA
>Ga0208299_1001556_pt1 | contig 16895 bp, 18 predicted proteins | sample 15_taG_FD_184089 | JGI IMG/M metagenome (GOLD analysis project Ga0208299, IMG submission 184089) | Marine viral communities from the Subarctic Pacific Ocean - 15_ETSP_OMZ_AT15312 metaG (SPAdes) (version 2) | ecosystem: Environmental > Aquatic > Marine > Oceanic | place: Pacific Ocean | collected...
GGGTGACAAAGCAACTAAAAGACTCGATAAAGCTCAAGAACTTAGAGAAAGAGCTGAAGAAAATAAAATATTAGCTGAAAAAAATAAAACCAAGAAAAATCAAGATAAATTATTAGCTGCGTATAAAGCAGGAAATTTAACACTGGATCAATACAACCAATTAGCTGGAAATACTTCTAATACTAATACTACAAACACTTCTACAGCTAGTTTAACTTTTGATAAAGATGGTTTTACTACAGAAGAACATTCATTTACAGACGCGGACAACAAAGAAATAAAAGGTAAAATTGCTAAATGTAGTCCTAGTCATAAAATAAAAGATCCAGAAGGTTATAAAAATATGGGTTGTTAATAAATAAATAAATAAAATGGGACATAAAGGACATTACGGGGAATATAGTGGTAACGCAAAATGGTCAAGAGACCATGCCCACACAAAAGTTACTAAAGAAGATTATAAAGCATCTGAAAGAGATGATGCTGCGCATATCGATTATCTTAAAAGAGATGTATTATATGATGATAAACATGGTCATAGTGATGAAAAAATGACTGCTGATGAAAAACATATATCTAAATTAGCTGGAGATATGAAATATGATAAAGAACATCATGGTTCACCAGCTCATCAGGAAAAAAAGTTGATGACAAAAAAATTAGAATGCAAACCTGGGTTTTATAAAGATGCTACAGGAAAGTGTGTTCCTATGAAAAAAAATCCTGAAGAAAAACAAGAAAAAATAAATACAATACAATCACCAAAGAATTAATAACTAATAAATAACTAAAACATGGAATCAAACAAGCAAGAAAAATATGATTTACTTCACGATAATCCAGTAGCAAAAGATGCTAGTGGAAGAAGAGATGTATCATGGATGTCTAAACACGCTGCTCAATCAAGATTGGGATCTCCTTTACATGATGATCGTGGACTTGAACACAACAAAGAAGGTCACACGAGTAATGATGGAGGAAAAACTTGGGTACACCCAGAAAAATAATAACAGTACGAGAACTGTATAAAACTCGAGTCAAACAAAACCAAAAACAACAACAAAAACAAAAACAAAATGGCAAAATTTATTAATTTCCATTGTGTTAATACTGCTGCTGGTATGCCTTTTGGCCCCAGTTATGACGTATTAATCAATGTTGATCAGATCTCAAAAATTGCGGCTACTGGTGCTACAGGGCAAAATGCTAAAACACTAGTTGTAAGTTTAAATCCTTATGATTTAGGAAACGCAGATGCTACTAATCCTAAAACGATTACTTTCGGTGTTTCTGCTGATCAAGCAGCGGGTACTAACCCAACACTTACAAGTGGTAATGCAAACCCTATTTATGATGCAGTTATAAGAGCAATGACAGCTAATCCAGGTGGAGTTAAATCTACCGTAAGTTTACCTAAAGATCAAGCTGCTACTCCACTACAAATGTATTTTAATGGAGCTACTTACGCTTAATTTTTAGTATGAAACCAAGAGGACTTGGCGATAGAATTGAAAACATTACAAAAGCAACGGGCATTAAGTCTGTAGTTGATACTATATCAACTGTGACTAATGTCCCTTGTGGATGTAATAAAAGAAAAACTATCTTAAATAAAATGTTCCCTTCAAAAAATTAAATTATGGCTTTTAAATTAGGTAACCCTCCGTATTCTACGGATAATATTCCTGTTTACCATGTTGATATGGAAGATGGAGTTGCTGGTAAAGCTAATAATAATGGAACTATTATTGTAAATAAAGACATGGATCCACGTCAGATAGATGATATTATAGCACACGAAAAAATACATATAGAACAAATGAAGCGTGGTGATTTAGATTATGATAATGAAAATGTATATTGGAAAGGTAAAGCTTATCCAAGATCTAAAATGCAAGAAGGTGCTAAAAATCTTCCATGGGAAATGGAAGCCTATAAAAGAACATAATGGCAAAAAAGAAATTTAAAGATACTACTGTTGGCCAACTATTATTTGGTGCAGCATCAGTTATTAATCCTACTTTAGGAAATATATTACAAGGAGTAACATCTCCAAAAGAAGCTATTGCAGAAATCACAAAATCTAATGTTCCGGCAGAAGATAAAGTTAAATTACAGCAATTAATATACGATCAACAAAGTAAAGAATTAGAAGCAATTACTTCAAGATGGGAGGCAGATTCTCTGTCTGATTCTTGGATGAGTAAAAATGTACGTCCACTAGTATTAGTATGGTGTATATGTATATTTTCATTAGCTGGAATTTTAGACAGTGTTGAAACTGTACCATTTCATATAAATGAAACATGGAATGATACTTTTGAAAAAGTAATGATGGCAGTAGTTTTAGCCTATTTCGGCGGACGCACGACGGAAAAAGCAACTAGTATTTATAAACAAAAATAATAATTAACAATTAAAAACAAATTAAAATGGGATATTTTGGAAAAGCAATAACGCATACTGCTTCCGATACTATTAATAGTCTTCCAGCATGGGAATTCATGAATCAAACCGGAACCTTAGGTACATACTTAGCAGGTTCTGCTGTTTATGTAGGTGATGGTGCGGGTACTAAAGATGTAAATGTTATTATAGCAGGTACACTTGGTGCTCAAAATACTGTGGTTGCTGTAACTATTTCTGCTGGAGGTACAGGTTATACTGGAGCTACAGGAGTTGCAACAACAACTACTGGTGATGGCACTGGTTTAACTGTTAACACAACTGATACAGGTGGCGTAGTTACTGCTGTAGCTATTAATGCTGCAGGGTCTGGTTATAAATTAGGAGATACTGTTACTATTGCTGGAGGTGGTGGTAATGCTACATTAACAATAGACGACGTAAGAAGTTTATTACCTGTAGTAGGAGATGGAGTATTGTTTCAAAACTTAAATAATGGTGATGTATTACCAGTATTAGTAGACTACATATTAAGCACAAGCACAACTGCTGCTGATTTTGTAGTAATGAGAAACGAAACGTAAATTATATTTATATATGTAACTATATAAATAAGAATATATTAATTAAATTAAATCAAAAATTATGGTAAAAAAAGAAGAAACAAAAGTAAATAAGATTACTGACGAACAATTAAAAGATGTCACTGCTAAGCAAGCTCAAATCAATGATGCGATACATCGTATTGGAATGCTTGAAGTACAAAAAGAAGGAGTAAAAAGAATGTTAGAAGATGTGTCTAAAGAAATGGAGGAGATGAAAAAAGCATTAGAAGAAGAATATGGACAAATTAATATTAACCTACAAAACGGTGAATATACTCCAATAGAAAAAGAAGAAGTAGTAGAAGACAAAGAAAGTGACAAATAATATTAGAAAAATCAGTATTGGATCTGATTATAAAAATGACGCCATGCATTATGCTTTAGGGCAACAAGTGTATGGTGGTCATATAATTTCTCATATTTTGTTTGAAGAATCTGATAATTCTTATAATATTTATATTAAAAAAGAAGGGGAAATATTACCATGGAAAAAATTTAATTCTAACATGGCAATATCTGTTGAATATGATTTAGAATATTAATGAAAAGTTTATATGATTTTATTATAGAACCTTTAGGTGATAAATATAAAAATGAAATTCAAGTAGGTAATAAAAAAGTAATTGTTAATACTCAAATTGAATCTTGGAAATTTGTTAATAGATTAGCAAAGGTAATTAAAACTCCTTTAGCTTTTAAAACCAAAATAAAAAAAGGGGATATAATAGTAGTACATCAAAATGTTTTTAGAACTTTTTATAATATACGAGGAGAAAAGAAAAAAAGTAGATCATGGTTTAAAAATGATTTATATTTTTGTTCATTAGATCAAATATATTTATATAAAAATTCTACTGGTTGGCATACTTTTGGTGATAGATGTTTTATCCAACCTATAAAAGATATTAATTCTCTAACATTAGACAAAGAACGTTCCTTAGTAGGTATATTAAAATATGGTAATAGTTCTTTAGAAGCGCTAGAAATCAACGAGGGAGACTTGGTTGGTTATACTCCTGATGGAGAATGGGAGTTTTTAATTGAAAAACAGCGCTTATATTGTATGAAATCAAATGATATTGTTATAAAGTATGAATACCAAGGAAACGAAGAAAAATATAATCCAAGCTGGGCGTGTAGCAGTTAAAGAATTAATTAAAGTTGCTAAAGAGCCTATTATAGATTTTGGACCAGATATTTCCGCAGATAGACTTAAAAATGCTGCAGCTACTAAAAAATTAGCTATATTTGATGCTTTTGAAATTTTAAATAGAATTGAAGAAGAAAAGAATTTGTTAGAAGATAAACCTAAAGAAGAAAAGAAAGAAAAGACTTTTAAGGGTTTCGCAGAAGGGAGGTCTAAATAATGTACAAACAAGAACTATATAAAATATTACATGGTTATATTAAACCTAAAGTTCTAAAAAGAATGAATAGGTATAATAAATGGGAATATGGTTATAATGAAGAACATGATATTATTGTTATAAGCAAAACTGGCCAAATAGGTGATATATATGAGATACAAAATCTTAAAATAGCTTTACCTAAAGAAGAAAAAGTTCATAAATTTGAAAACGGAACTTGGACTAAAACAGAGTATCCTAAACCACTTACTAGAATAAAAACTGTATTTCATTGGAGAGAATATCCCGAAGATTTTAAAGAAAAATGGTTCGGATATATTGATGAAGAGTTTAAAAGACGTGAAGAAGGTTTTTGGTTTTATAATCAAGACAAACCTACTTACCTTACTGGCACTCACTATATGTACTTGCAGTGGAGTAAGATTGATGTTGGGCCACCAGATTTTAGAGAAGCTAATAGATTATTCTTTATATTTTGGGAAGCATGTAAAGCAGATGAAAGATGTTATGGAATGTGTTACCTTAAAAACCGTAGATCAGGATTCTCTTTTATGGCCTCAGGGGAAGTTGTAAACTTAGCTACAATATCAAGCGACTCAAGATATGGGATATTATCTAAAACTGGACCAGATGCTAAAAAGATGTTTACTGATAAGGTTGTACCAATTTCAGTTAATTATCCATTCTTTTTTAAACCGATTCAAGATGGTATGGATCGACCTAAAACAGAATTAGCATATAGAGTTCCAGCTTCTAAGTTTACTAGAAGAAGTATTGAAGCAGGAAGTGAAGCTATTGATTTAGAAGGATTAGATACAACTATTGATTGGAAAAACACAGGAGATAATAGTTATGATGGTGAAAAATTAAAACTATTAGTGCATGATGAAAGTGGTAAATGGGAGAGACCTAACAATATTTTAAATAACTGGAGAGTTACAAAAACCACCTTAAGACTAGGTAGTAGAATTATTGGTAAATGCATGATGGGTTCTACTAGTAATGCATTAGATAAAGGGGGTAGAAACTTTAAAAAATTATACGATGACTCAGATGTTACAAAAAGAAACGCCAATGGACAGACTCGCTCAGGATTATATAGTTTGTTCATACCTATGGAATGGAACTACGAAGGATACATTGATGCTAATGGCTTACCTGTATTCGAAACCCCAAAACAGAGTATTAAAGGCCCACACGGAGCGAAAATTAAATTAGGAGTAATAGAATATTGGGATAATGAAGTTGAGGGTTTAAAAGATGATCAAGACGGTTTAAATGAATTTTATAGACAATTCCCACGAACCACTAAACATGCTTTTAGAGATGAATCTAAAGAATCTTTATTTAATTTAACTAAAATATATCAACAAATAGATTATAATGAAGATATTAAAAATTCCTTAAGTATAACAAAAGGAAGTTTTATGTGGGAAGATGGTAAACAAGATAGTAGGGTAATATTTATTCCAAATAAACAAGGTAGATTTCTTATAAGTTGGGTTCCTTCTGAATCTTTACAAAATAGAAGATATCTAAAACATGGAATTAATTATCCAGGAAATGAACATATGGGAGCTTTTGGATGTGACCCTTATGACATCTCAGGAACAGTTGATAAACGAGGATCTAATGGTTCCTTACACGGATTAACTAAGTTTTCTATGGAAAACCATCCTCCAAATCATTTCTTTTTAGAATATATTGCTAGACCTCAAACAGCAGAAATATTCTTTGAAGATGTATTAATGGCATGTGTATTTTATGGAATGCCAATATTAGCAGAAAATAATAAACCTAGACTTTTATATTATTTTAAAAGAAGAGGTTATAGAGGGTTTGCGATGAACAGACCTGATAAAAGAAGAAATAAATTATCAGTTACAGAAAGAGAAATAGGTGGAATACCTAACTCAAGTGAAGATATTAAACAAGCACACGCTGCAGCAATTGAAACATATATAGAACATTTTGTCGGTTTAAAAGAAACTGGGTATGGTGATATGTATTTTCAAAGAACATTAGAAGATTGGGCGCGATTTAATATAAATAATAGAACTACTCATGATGCTTCTATTAGTTCAGGATTAGCTTTAATGGCGTGTAATAAACATAGATATACACCCAATAGACCTATAACAAGAGAATCTGTAGATTTAGGTATAAAAAGATACGACAATAAAGGATATACATCAAAAATTATAAGTTAAATGAATATATATACTAACACCAACAGCGTTTTTCCTAGTCAAGTGGTAAGCGATGCTGAAAAAGCTACTTGGGAATACGGCGAGCAAGTTGCTCAAGCAATCGAACAAGAGTGGTTTCGTAATGGAAGAACTAATGGTAACAGGTATTTAACTAGTTGGAATAATTATCACCAATTAAGATTATATGCTCGTGGAGAACAATCTATTCAAAAATATAAAGATGAATTATCTATTAATGGTGATTTATCTTATCTTAATTTAGATTGGAAACCTGTACCTATTTTATCAAAATTTGTTGATATAGTAGTTAATGGTATATCTCAAAAAACTTATGATATAAAAGCTTATGCACAAGATCCTGAATCAATAAAGAAAAGAACAGAATATGCTTCTAAAATATATGAAGATATGCTTTCTCTTGATTATTTAGAAATATTAAAAAATACTTTAGGTATAAATTTATATCAAAGTCCGGATTTAGATGTAGTGCCTGAGACTAAAGATGAGTTAGAATTACATATGCAATTAAAATATAAACAATCTATTGAAATTGCAGAAGAAGAAGCTATATCTAGTGTATTAGCTCAAAACAAATATGATCTTATTAGAAGAAGATTAAATATGGATTTAACAGTTTGTGGAATTGCGGCTGCTAAAACCAATTTTAATACAGCTAATGGAGTAACAGTTGATTATGTGGATCCAGCTTATTTAGTATATTCTTATACAGAAGATCCAAATTTTCAAGATATATATTATGTAGGAGAATTAAAAGCTATTACAATACCTGAACTTAAAAAAGAATTTCCTAATATATCTAAAGAAGAATTAGAAAGAATACAATCAATGCCTAATAATAGATCTTATATTACAGGTTGGGGAGATTATGATGAAAATACAGTACAAGTTTTATATTTTGATTATAAAACATATCATAATCAAGTATTTAAAATAAAACACACAGATCAAGGATTAGAAAAAGCTTTAGAAAAACCTGATACTTTTAATCCTCCAGAGAGTGATAATTTTGAAAGAGTATCAAGATCTATTGAAGTTTTATATAGTGGAGCTAAAGTTTTAGGTAGTAACACAATGTTAAAATGGGAGTTAGCTGAGAACATGTCTAGACCTATGGCTGATACTACTAAAGTAAAAATGAATTATGCAATTTGTGCTCCTAGAATATATAAAGGTAGAATTGAATCTATAGTAAGTAAATGTATAGGATTTGCTGATATGATTCAATTAACTCATTTAAAACTTCAACAAGTAATTTCAAGATTAGTTCCAGATGGTGTATATTTAGATATGGATGGATTAGCTGAGGTTGATCTTGGTAATGGTACTAATTATAATCCAGCTGAAGCATTGAATATGTATTTCCAAACTGGTTCTATAGTAGGTAGATCATTAACTCAAGAAGGTGATATGAATCCGGGTAAAGTTCCTATTCAAGAACTTAATTCTTCAGCAGGTGGAGCTAAAATTCAAAGTTTAATTCAAACTTATCAATATTATTTACAAATGATAAGAGATGTAACCGGATTAAATGAAGCAAGAGATGGAAGTACGCCTGATAGAAATACATTAGTAGGATTACAAAAAATAGCAGCTAATGCTTCTAATGTAGCAACTAGACATATTGTTCAATCTAGTTTATATATAACATTAAAATTAGCAGAAAATATAGGATTAAAAATAGCTGATGCTTTAGAGTTTCCATTAACTAAAGCTTCATTACAAAATTCTATATCTACTTTTAATATTAAAACATTAGAAGAAATTGTTAATCTTAATCTTCATGATTTTGGTATATTTTTAGAATTAGAACCAGATGAAGAAGAACAAGCGCAATTAGAACAAAATATTCAAATGGCTTTACAACAAAATGGTATTGATTTAGAAGATGCTATTGATTTAAGACAAATTAAAAATCTTAAATTAGCTAATCAAATGCTTAAAATTAAACGTAAAGCTAAAGGTATTGAAGAACAAGCTAATCAACAAGCTAATATAGAAGCTCAAGCCGCAGCTCAAGCCGAGACTGCAGAGAAAACAGCTATGGCTGAAGTACAAAAACAACAAGCAATTAGTGGAGCTAATGTAGAATATGAAAAAGCTAAGAGTGAATTTGAAAAAGATCGTATGCAATTACAAGCACAATTAGATCGACAAAAAATAGCACTAGAACATCAAAATGCGATGGAATTAGAAGGTGCTAAAACAAAAAAACAACAACAGAAAGAAGCGGAAATAGAAGACCGTAAAGATAAAAGAATAAAAATGGAAGGTACTCAACAGAGTAAGATGATTCAACAAAGACAAACAGATAGCCCAGCTATTGATTTTGAAAATGAACCTGAGTTGAATATGGAACCTTTCATGTAGTTTTAATTATTTAATTATATTATATTATGTCAGAAACAAAAACAACTTCTAAAGAAGAAGTAAAACAAGAAGGTGACTTTAAAATAAAGTCTAAACCTAAAAAACCAAAACAATTGGTTAAAGAAGAAAAAGTAAAAAAAGTAAAAATTAATCCTAGAGAACCTTTAATAGAACTCGAAGATAATATTACTAAAGTAGAACTTAAAACAAAAGACGATGCCATTCCAATCGGAGAAACAGAGAAGGTATCTGTGGGCGAACCATCCGGAGATAGCGCAGAGGTGGGAGAATCTGTACAAGAGTCCAACGAGACTACTGAAGGGTTTTCTCCAATCACCGAAGTTACAGAGGAAGAAGAAAAAGTAACTAAACAACCCGATAATATTGTGGTTGATCAAGTATCTGAATCTATTCCAAAAGAAGAATTACCAGAAAATGTAGAAAAACTTGTAGAGTTTATGAAAGAAACTGGTGGTACGGTAGAAGATTATGTTAGATTAAACGCAGATTATTCTAATATAAATGAAGAAGCATTGTTAAAAGAATATTATAAAAAATCTAAACCACATCTTAATGATGAGGAAATAGGTTTTGTAATGGAAGATAACTTTTATTACGATGAAGAAGTTGACGAAGAGCGTGACGTCAAAAAGAAAAAACTCGCTAAAAAAGAAGCAATTGCAGAAGCCAAAAACTATTTGGAGGACTTGAAACAAAAATATTACGACGAGATCAAGTTGAGACCGGGTGTTACTCAAGAACAACAAAAAGCTATGGAATTCTTTAATCGCTACAATGAGCAACAAGCAAATGCTGAGCAACTACACGAAAACTTTAAACAAAAAACTAAAGAGTTATTCAATAACGATTTCAAAGGTTTTGATATCAATGTGGGGGATAAAAAATATAAGTATAATGTTCAAAATCGTGAGACAGTTGCAGAAAATCAATCAAACATTAGCAATCTAATCGGGAAGTTCCTAGATGGAGACGGTAATATAACAGACCCGGTTGGTTATCACAAAGCAATGTATGCTGCTGATAATGTAGATCAAATCGCTAGTCATTTTTACGAACAAGGCAGAGCGGATGCTGTAAAAGATGTGGTAAAAACATCTAAAAATCTTTCTGATGTGAAAGCAAGAGAAGGAAATACAGGTGAAGTTTTTGTCGGAGGTTTTAAAGTAAAATCTATTAGTGGCGCAGATTCTACAAAATTGAAAATCAAAAAACGAAAGTTTAACTAATTAAAATTAATAATTATGGCTTTAACTCCACAATTTGGGAGTATTGTTCCGTCGCAGGTTCAACAAACATTGGCTTCAAACTATTTAGCGTTTGATGGCGGTGCTAATGACTTTTCGCAACAATATTTACCAGAAATTTATGAACAAGAAGTAGAGCGTTATGGAAACAGAACGTTATCTGGCTTCTTAAGAATGGTCGGCGCAGAAATGCCTATGACCTCGGATCAAGTAATCTGGTCTGAACAAAATAGATTACATATTGCATATGACGATTGTAGTGTGGCTGCAGCAGGTGGTAACAACGAATCAGTAGTTACTATTGGTGGTGGCGCAACAGCTACTAACGTTATATCAATTAATGATACTGTAGTACTTCTAGATCCGGCATCGGGTGCAGAAGCTAAAGGTATCGTAACTGCAAGAGCTGCTGGTGTAGGTGGTGTTGGAACTGCTACAGTTCAACCATTTGCTAATGCTACTTTTGCTGCACAAGGAATCACAATTGCAAGTGCAACAATTAAGATGTTTGTTTATGGTTCTGCTTATGTAAAAGGATCATCTATGACAGGTGGTACTCTTGCTAACGGAGCTGTAGATAGAATCTCAGTTGATCCTTCATTTACGCAATTTTCTAACTCACCAGTTATTATTAGAAACCAATACGTAGTTAATGGTTCTGATATGGCTCAAATAGGTTGGGTAGAAGTTTCTACGGAAGATGGTGCTTCTGGATACTTATGGTATTTAAAAGCTGAATCTGAAACTAGATTAAGATTTGAAGATTACTTAGAAATGGCAATGGTAGAAGGTGAATTAAACGTAAACGCTGCTCCTGTTGCAGGAACTGCGGTTGCTAGTTTACCAGGTACTCAAGGTTTATTTGCTGCAATTAATGCTAGAGGAAACGTAGAAGTAGGATTTACTGCTGCTGCTGGAATCGATTCATTTGATGCAATTCTTAAAAACCTAGATACTCAGGGTGCTATAGAAGAGAACATGATGTTCTTACAAAGACAAACTGCTTTAGATTTTGATGATATGCTAGCTGGTATATCTGCAGGGTTTAATGGTGGTGTTGCTTATGGATTATTTGAAAATTCAGAAGAAATGGCACTTAATCTTGGATTCTCTGGATTCAGAAGAGGTTCTTACGATTTCTATAAAACTGATTGGAAATACTTAAACGACGCTTCTACAAGAGGTGGTATCGTTGGTACAAATTCAATTGAAGGTGTATTAGTTCCTGCTGGAACAACTACAGTTTATGATCAAATTTTAGGTACAAACATTAGAAGACCTTTCTTACATGTAAGATATAGAGCTTCTGAAGCTGATGACCGAAGAATGAAATCATGGTTAACTGGTTCTGCTGGTGGTGCTTACACATCTACTCTTGATGCAATGGAAGTTAACTTCCTATCAGAAAGATGTTTAGTAACGCAAGCTGCTAACAACTTTGTATTATTCAAAGGAATCTAAGTGATTCAATATTAATAACTATCCCTGTCTTAGGGCAGGGATAATTATTATTTTATAAACTATTTAATTATATTATATTATGTCAACAAAAGAAAAAACAAAAAAGACAGTTTCTCATTTAGAAGATGGATGGGAAATAAAAGATAGAATTTACTATCTTACAGGAAATAAAACTCCTTTAACATTAACAATACCAGGAAAGCATACTAGAAAACATGCATTATTGTATTTTGATGAAAAAACAGGTGAACAAAGAGAACTTAGATATGCTACTAATCAATCTTCTCCTTTAGTCGATGAACAAAAAGGTGAAACTACAATGGGCCATATCACGTTTAGAGATGGAACTTTACATGTAAAGAAAAATGACCAAGCCTTACAAAAACTATTATCTTTATATCATCCATTAAAAGATAAGATTTATAGTGAATATAGCGCGGTTGTTGAAGCGAAAGATGAACTAGAAGGATTAAACTTAGAAATAGATGCTTTAAATGCTGCTAGAAATATAGATGTAGATCAAGCTGAAGCTATATTAAGAGTAGAAAAAGGTTCTATAGTATCATCAATGAGTTCTAAAGAGATAAAAAGAGATATATTATTGTTTGCTAAAAACAGTCCTAAACTTTTTATAAGTCTCGCAAAGGATGAAAATGTTCAATTAAGAAACGTCGCTATTAGAGCTAGAGAAGCTGGTGTTATTAAATTATCACAAGATCAAAGAACGTTTACATGGGGATCAAATGATAGAAAGTTAATGAATGTACCGTTTGATGAAAATCCATATTCAGCTTTTGCTGCTTTTTTGAAAACTGATGAAGGAGTAGAAATCTATAAATCTATAGATAAAAAACTTAAATAACAAGTAATAATAATATAGGGGTGACAGCTTGTCACCTCTGTATTATAATAAAAAATATAATGGCGGTAAATATAAATACAGTATATACAACAGTCCTGTACATATTAAATAAAGAACAAAGAGGTTATATTCCTCCTGCTGAATTTAATAGTTTAGCGACACAAGTACAAGAGGAAATATTTTTATCATATTTTCCAGATGGTAATCAATTAAACCGTCAAAATCAACAAAATACCCAAAATGATACAGAATTTTTTAACATGTTTAAAAATAATGCTTATAAGCTGTATCCATTTGAAAGTACTGAAGTTTTTACTTATAATGTAGCTAATACAGCTTGGCAATATGCTGGAGCTGGTACTTTATATAATATAGGTGAAATTATATCTACTTATAGTACTACTAATCCTCGATATGATTCTATAACTCAATTAGTAGGAAAAAAAGAATATACTACAATAACACAATCTAAATTAACTTCTCCAACTAACCAATATCCATTGGCTTATATAACAAACGCAACTATAGCTCCTGCAACTTCGCCAGAGATTTTATTAAAAATATCACCTCAACCAGATAGTGTAGCTGCTAATTGTGTTCAACAACCTAGCTCACCAGTTTGGGGTTTTACTGTAGGTACTTTAGGACAATATGTGTATAGTGCTGCGGCATCTACAGACTTTCAACTAGATGTTTCTGAGCAATCTAATCTTATTATAGGAATATTAAAATATGCTGGGGTTGTAGTAAATGATCCAACTATTATTCAAACTGCAACAGCTGAAGCACAAAAAGTAGAAGTAAATGAAAAATCTTAATAAAAAATGTCAAGAATAACTGAAACTAATCAACAATATTACCAAGGCTCACAAAGCTTTAGAGGTACAGGTGGTGCACTTACAATAACAACTACATTTAATACTGATTTAGTATTCGGTAATTGGGATCCTACTACAGAAGATTATGCTTTAAATAATTTTAAAATATATACTAGTACTACAGGATTTCCAGGAAGTTGGAGTGAATATATACTACAATATTCTGTGGCTGGAAATGCTATAACATTTAATGCTAATCCTGCTAACGGTTTATATATAGTAGTCCAGCTTAAAATACTAGATGGTGGAAAATATGCTAATACAGAAGCAGAAGAAGCTATAGGACAAGCAGTAGAAGATAATTATGGAGGTTATCAATATCTTAAATTAGGTGATATAATTAATAACTATATGGTTGGTTATGTTGGTGATGGTAAATTAATTCAAACAGCTAAAAAATCTGATGTAGTGTTTTGGGCAAAAAGATCTTTACAAGAATTTAGTTATGATACATTAAAAAGTATTAAATCTCAAGAATTAACTATTCCAGAAAGTTTATCATTAATTATACCTCAAGATTATGTAAATTATGTAGATTTGTCTTGGATAGATGATTTAGGGGTTAAACATCGTATTTATCCAGTTAATGCTTTAACTACTGATCCATATTCTACGCCTTTACAGGATAATAAAGGTATCCCAACTCAAGATAATTTTGGAGAAGATTTAGAAGGAACTTCACTTACTGAAGAAAAATGGAAAGAAGCAAATGTTAGATTATTAAATGGAGAATGGAACCGATGGGATAGTTGGTATGATTATGCAGTAGCAATATATGGATTAAACGGCCCATGGAATTGGGGGCGTTTATATGGTTTAGATACTAAATATGCTAACCGCAATGGTTGGTTTGGAATCAATGAAAGAGAAGGTAAGTTTACTTTTTCTAGTAATTTAGTTGATAAACTTATAGTATTAGAATATTTATCTGATGGTTTAGCATATGATTTGGATACTAAAGTTCCTAAAATGGCTGAAGACGCGATGTATAAAAGTATTTCTTATAATATATTAGCAACGCGAGCTGGAGTTCCTGAAGGTATTGTAATGAGATATAAAAAAGATAGATATGCAGCATTAAGAAACGCTAAAATAAGACTATCTAATATTAAATTAGGAGAATTTACTCAGGTTATGAGAGGTAAGTCTAAATGGATAAAACACTAAAATTTAATGGCACAAAGTATTAATACTTTTATAAAAAGTAAATTAAACAAAGACCTAGATGCTCGTTTGTTACCAAATGGAGAGTATAGAGATGCTTATAATGTACAAGTAAGTAAATCTGAAGGTCCTAATGTAGGGTCATTAGAAAATGTTTTAGGAAATACAGAAGTATTAGATATGAATACTCTTACCGGAATAAGTGAGAAATGGGAATGTATTGGATATTTTACCAGTGAAGTAAATGATGCTGTTTATATGTTTTGGACAGATTATATAGATCCTAAACCTTCACAACTTATCTATAATAAAGATGCTAATAATGTTATAATTAAATATACAGCTTCAGCTGATCCAAATGTTGCGGGTACAGGTAAAATTTTAGTACAAGGACCTTTTTTAAATTTTTCTAGAACCCATCCTATATATGGTGTAAATTTATTAGAAGATTTATTATTTTGGACTGATAATAGAAATCAACCTAGAGTTATAAATGTTCAAACTGCAGAAGAAGTAGGTGTAGGATATTATACTACAGAAGATCAAATCTCAGTTGCTAAGTATAATCCATACGAACCTATTTATCTTTGGCAAGAAAGTGCGGGATCAAGTGCTACTATTCCTTATGAAACCACTATGAAAGATGTTACTTCTAAGTACTTACCTAATGGTGGTTCAGCATTTTGTAGAGGTGCTCATGGTGGTGGTAGTGCGGCTGTAAATATTGACGGTATTAAAGGAGATATTTTACAAGCAGGAGCAGGTGTAGAAAATCCCTATGGAGCATTAGGAGCAGCTATTTCATATATAAATCCTTCTACAGGTGCGATGACTAGTACAGGAGAAACAGTGTCTACTTATGTTTCTACTACAGGAATTTTAACAGCAACTGGAACTATAGCAGCTTTAGATGATAATACTGAATTAATTTTTAATCCTAATCCTTATTATGATAAAGATTTTGCAGGAGATGAAGATTATTTAGATGATAAATTTATAAGATTTAGTTATAGATTTAAATTTGATGATGGAGAATATTCTATTATGGCTCCATTTACACAGGCTGCATTTATTCCAAAACAAGATGGGTACTTTATGTATGTTAATCATGACACTACAGGTGATTATCCTATTTCAAAAAAAGATGATCAAACCGATGCTTATAGAAGTACTATTGTTTCTTTTATGGAAAACAAAGTAGATGAAATAAAATTACGAATTCCATTACCATTTGCTGGTAACGCTTTAAATAGTAGTTTAAAAGTAACTGAAATGGATATTTTATATAAAGAATCAGATGGATTAGCTGTTAAAGTTATAGATACTATTCCTGTAGCTGATATTGCTACTGCAGCGGCTGCAACATTAATATATGATTATACTTATGTATCTAAAAAACCTTTTAAAACTTTACCTAGTGATGAAATAATAAGGGTTTATGATAAGGTACCTGTAAGAGCATTGTCACAAGAAATATCAGGTAATAGAGTTATTTATGGAAATTTTCAAAACAAACATACTCCTTTAGAAAGTATTAATTATAATGTAGCAGTGGGTGCTAAACAAGCATTTGACCTCCAAACAGGAACAGCAACAGTAAATGGTACTCAAGATATCGCAGCTAATGTTAATTTCAATATAACTGGTTGGACACCTTTTGAAGCTGGTAATGGAATAGTTGTAGGAGATATAATTACTTTAACTTCTTCAGGTGCTCTAGTTGGAACTGTAAGTTCTGTAACAACACCTAATACTGTAATAAAAGTAGATACAGCTATAGACCTTGCTAATACTACTGCTTTAACTTTTTCTCCCGCGGGTCCAGATATGCAAACCGTAAGTAGAATAGAATATCCAAATTCTTCTATTAAACAAAATAGAAATTATCAAGTAGGCATAGTATTATCAGATAGATATGGAAGACAATCAGGCGTTATATTATCTAACAATGATGATGTTATGACCTCTGGAGGATCTTCTTTTGTAGGAGATACTATTTATTCAGCTTATAATACTTCAGCAGTAGAACAAGAAGATTGGCCTGGAGACGCGATTAGAATTTTATTTAATGATCCTTTAGCTCCATCTGCCGCTAATTATACAACAAAATGGCCTGGTTTATATGCAGGTGACCCAACAAATAGTTCATATAATCCACTTGGGTGGTATTCTTATAAAGTAGTTGTAAAACAAACAGAACAAGAATATTATAATGTTTATTTACCTGGTATAATGGCTTCATATCCTGAAGATCAAACGTTAGAATTAGGAAGCACATCGTTTGTTACA
>Ga0208299_1001557_pt1 | contig 16894 bp, 22 predicted proteins | sample 15_taG_FD_184089 | JGI IMG/M metagenome (GOLD analysis project Ga0208299, IMG submission 184089) | Marine viral communities from the Subarctic Pacific Ocean - 15_ETSP_OMZ_AT15312 metaG (SPAdes) (version 2) | ecosystem: Environmental > Aquatic > Marine > Oceanic | place: Pacific Ocean | collected...
CCTAGCAACAAAAACAAAGAGGACACTTCTCGCAGAACAACTCCTAGCTACTTCCGCAGGTGTCGGTTTCGGCGCACCAGAGAATTTTGCCGATAACGACGGCAGAATTATGATGGATCTTGGAGATGGCGAAGTAGATATAATGCCTTCAATCAAGATACTTAGTTCCCTAGGTCTTCCCATAGCTTTAGCTCACACCCCCACAGGCATAGCCCTGATGGGAGATAAGACTAAAGTTACTCCGTTACTAAAATGGATAGTAGACAAAGGCCGTGTTTTTGGTGGGTCCCTTATTGGTGGTTTCACGGATGAGGGCCGACATAATCTTGCATCCAGAATCTTTAATGAAATGTCAGCGGATCAGGGATTTCTGGAAAACGTTTTCTTGCCCGCCGTGGAATCAGGACAATTCCCACAACAACCCCGTTTAAAAGTTTTATCTGACGGAACAGTAGTCCCGGAATACGGAGGACTGCCTCATGATACCTTACAAGCTATGAAGCAACTTGGTCTAGATGACACCAGATTAGCCGCGATGGATGCTGCATTGAGGGGCCGTGGGACCAACCAGCAAGTAAGACTGGGAGAAGAAACCCGCCGAGCCAAAAGATTGGACGAAACTTTCGAGCTATTGAAAACAAGAATAAAAGCGGGGGATGAAGCTGACACTTACCAAGCTATAGAGAGAGCCAGAAATAACTTAGACGCAGAGGCTCTGGATGCGCTGGACGCCGCAATGGTTAAAGCCCGCGAAGTGTTTGAAATTATGGAGCCCGCTCTTGGAAGAGACGAAGCTTCCCGGTTAGCAGTGGAAATGATTGACGGAGCCCGACTGGCAAGCCGCGATGTCCGTAAAGGTCTTTGGGACAAAGAACTGGTCGGAACCGAGTTTGTAGACACCAGAAGCTTCGGTGATTGGGCCGTAGACATAATCAGACAAACAGACCGTAATCTACGTGTAACCCCCGGAATGGCAGTATTTTACAAACTTGCCGGGAAAAAACGTCTCGCGGAACTTGGAATAGGCGAAAGCGGTAAGCCCCTAACAGCGGACGATTTAGGAGGGGTCAAGGGCGACACCGCTGATAGTTTGTTAAGGCCAGAAGAAATTCCAGAAAACGGCCTGTATGATATCTTCGGAGAGGCTGGAACTCTTTACGCACAACCCGTTAAAATAGAAACCTTGCAGGACTTCCGCAGCACAATGGGTGACCTTGCCCGTTCCGCGCATAGAAGAGGTGATGCGAAACTGGGCCGTAGATATGGCCTTGTCATAGATTACATAGATAATGAATTACTGGCTGCAAAAAACTTTGAAAACAGTGATCTTCCGTTGTTTGCGGGCTTAGAACCCGAGAATATTCGCAATATCAAAATTGGACGAGAATACACTATAAGTGCCAAGGAACGTTTCGGACCTGACTCTGAGATAGGTCGAATCCTCTATAGAGGCGACAAACCTGTCCCGGAGGAGTTCTTGCAAAAACTTTTAAAACAGGGTGCCGGTGCCGGAGCTAGAGTAGAACTGTTCCGCAACGCTCTGAACGAGCCGCAACAGGTTGTTCAAGACGGGAATATAACGTGGCAGCGGGATCCCGCCGCCACACTTAACCTTGGAGATAACCCAAATGTCATAGAAGCCGAGCTTCTGAGGCGGTTTACGGAAGGAGCGTCGGGACCCGTCACTCAAAAACAGGTAGACAGGTTTGTAACGCAGTACAAAGAGGCTATAGAGAAAATTCCGGGCCTCTCTGACAAATTTAATAATCTTAAAGACGTGCAGGCCGCTGTTGACGAGATGACGATTAAGTTAACTGTGCCTAACAGAGAAAAAGTTTTTGCCGCCATTAAAGCCGGAGCAACGTCAGAAGATGTCGCAACGGCCAGACGGCTGCTTTCTGCGAATCTGGTTGACCGTCAGTTAGCGAACACTGCATCTGATTATCTGGGTGTAGATGTAAACCAAGCAGCGATCAATTTCATAGACATGAAACCCAAGCTTGCGTCTGAACGTGCTGACCAACTTGCGGCTCTTCTGGCAAAAGATGAAAGTGGCGCAGCCGAAGCAGGCTTCCGCGCCGCTTTGTGGAGGGCGCTCAGGGACAGTTCCCGAAGGTTTGATAATGATCTCTCGCCCATGCCTGGTGTTGACACTAAGAAGCTAATAGATGCTATTGAACGCAGCCGTCCGTATCTGGAAAAATTTTATGACAAAAGCTCTATGGAATTTTTGGATGAGCTAGTAAGGGGCGCTCCCTTACAAAAAACAGGGACGGGTAGTGTGTTTGCGGGTACTCCGGCTGATGTTATGTCGGCAAACTTTGCCACCATAGAGGCGGTAGGGGCAATGGGACGAACTGCGGGTCAAAGAATCTTTGGCACAATTGGCATAAACCCACTTGTCGCCACCGGAATGGGACGAAGAATTGCCGCTTATACTTTCGGTAAAATAGGCGAAGAAAAAATTCTAAAGATTGTAGAAGATGCTCTTCGTGATCCGCAGAAAGCAGCCGCCCTTATAAGGAGATATAAAACTCTGCCAGACTGGGAACCTTCTCCAACCACGAAGGAATTAGCAGAACAAGCCTACGAGGATCCGATGGGGCTTGCTAAAAGTGGTTTTGGAAAAGCAGAGAAAACGCTTCGCAGTGGTTTAGGAGCCGTGTCAAAATACCTGTCTAACCATTCTCTGGAAGCTATTAAAAGAGCCTCAAGGTTTGGTCTTATACCAGCACAAGCGGAAGTCCGTAAACTTGATGTTGAAGAAGATTACCGTCGTGGGCCTCCTTTTGATTACAAAGACAACCTAATCCGATACGAAATAGAAAACAGTGCCCCAGAAGGGCCGCGTGGAAACATTTCAGGACCCGGTGTCAAAAGAACACCGTTAAAAATCGAACTAAATACTCCACGTGGACAGTCATCAGTGCAACCTGCGGGTCTCCAAAACCGTCAGGTGGCATTTAACCCCCATCCGGCGTCAATGCTTAGTAAGGTCAGTCCCGTGCAGGTGGCACTCGAACCACGGCCCGCTTCCCCCGACGTGCGTCAGAGAGGACAAGAACTTTTTGGACCCACTGATATAGTATTTGGACCCACTGATATAGTATCTGCAAAAGACGGTGGTATCATGTCTGTTAAGTGCAAGCCAAGGCAGATTGTCGGATGATGTTATCAGAGCATTTTTCCCTCAGTGAGCTTACAAAGTCCTCCACCGCAGTCCGTATGGGGATAAAGAACAAACCGGGTGAAGGCGCGGTTGAAAGTCTTACCCAGCTTTGTGAAAATATCTTGGAGCCCGTGCGAAACCATTACGGGGTCCCCTTTGTGCCGAATAGCGGCTTTCGAGGTTTAGACCTGAACAGGGCAATTGGGTCCTCCGACAAGTCGCAACACGTTACGGGAAACGCGGTTGACTTTGAAGTCCCGGGGGTAGATAACAAGATTGTAGCCCTGTGGGTAAAGGAAAACTGTGACTTTGACCAATTGATTTTAGAGTTTTATAAAGAGGAGGACCCCGCTAGCGGATGGGTACATTGCAGCTACGACGCAAAAAAACCCCGCCGCAAATCGGCGCGAATCTTCAACGGACGGGATTGGACTTCTTTGTAGGTGAGGCATTGCAGTGTCGATTGTGGATATATTCTCAGCGGCGTGGCCCGTCCTTGTAACCGTAATAGCCCTAATCGTGGTACTAGCCAAACTCCACGGTGACGTGGAAATACTAAAGGATAAGGTAAAAACGTTGTTTGATCTTTGGAACCGAGACTACAACAAGGGAGACTAGAGGGTGGTTTTTCGCGGCCTCCTGTTTGTCTTCTTACTCTTACTTCCACTGGAAAGTGCGGCGCAGCCAACCTGTGCCCTGTCGGAAGTTATCCGCGAAAGGTTGCGGGACATAAGCAGGGAAGCACCACAGGTGCAAGGTATTCAGGTTGATGGACGGCTCTTGGAAATTTGGCGAAACCATGACGGATCCACGTGGTCCGTAACTATAACAGCCTTTAGCAACGGCAAAAAATTTACTTGCATCATGGCCCACGGGACAGATTTTCAGCCAGTTATTTGGTTTCTTGAAGACGGGTCCACTTAGTAGTTTTTTTGTAAGGTCGGGTGAGTAGCGTATGCCGAACCCCGGATTGCCAAAATCCGTAATTGTCGAAACCATTGAGACAATCGAAGATTTCTTACGGCGTGGGTATGCCCCGCCGAACCTGTCCAGAAACAATGTTCCGGGGGCAAAGAGGGAGGCCGCACGTAAGTTAAACATTTCCGAGAGCACGGTTGGCGGACGCCTTATGCTTGCGGAAACAAAACACGGACTGTCCGTGGATTGGTCCCTGTATACTCCCCCCGAGCTTACAAAGGTCCAGTCCAGAAAGCTTAAACCAAAAGTTCGCATAAAAACGACAACGGACGTGGACGCCTCCCCCATGTACCGGGTTCTGGCAGTGGGAGACCTGCACGACTCTCCAACCCTTCCAGACAAGTCCCGCTTCAACTGGATAGGGCACTACGCGAATAGACACCAGATCCCGCATATCGTACAAATAGGGGATTGGATGTCTTGCGACAGTTGTAGTCAATATGATTCACGCGCCACCATTACGGGAAGACAGAAGCCGTCTTTTGACGAGGACATTGCCTCACTGGAGATTTCTATTTCGGCTATGGTTTCGGAATTTGATGCGGACTACTCGCCACACCGCGTTATCACTCTTGGAAACCATGAAAACCGGGCCTATCAATGGGAGGATAACAATCCCGAAGTTGAAGGCATGTTTGCACTTCGCATGGAGCAATCTTTTTCTCGCGGTGGATTTGACTTTATTCCTTATATGGATTGGTATTTTCTTGGTGGGGTTGGCTTCACTCATGTCCCTACTGGCGTCATGGGTAAGCCTTACGGCGGTGAGCAACCTGAAAACGCAATTGCAAACAAAGCGGTCTTCAGTATTGTATATGGGCACACGCATAAAAGAGTTTTGAAGAGAGCCGCAAAAATAGGTCCCCAAAAGCACGTGACCGTCTTAAACCTTGGGTGCGCCCTGCCTGACGGACACCTAGAACATTACCTAAAAGACGGACAAATGACGGGTTGGAGCTACGGTGTGTACGACCTCAAGATCCAGTCCGGTGACATCATATCCGACAAGTTCATTTCAATGTTGGAGCTTAGGGAACTTTACGAGGCTACGAAAGCCAATCCCTAGCATCTTCCCCCAGGATAGTGTCCGCTATTTTTATTTTATTTCTCAAGGCATCGACAATCTTCTCGTCAATGGTCTTGGGGGAAATTAAGTCCACGTAAGTCACCTTATTGGTCTGTCCAATACGGTGTGCCCGATCCTCGGACTGAAGTCGTAGCTCAAGGTCATACCCATTACTGAAGTATATGACCGTGTTTGCGGCAGTCAGGGTAAGGCCGTAACCGCCGGTTTTAGGGTGCCCTACGATGAAACGTAACTTTGACGCCGGATCCTGAAATGTTTCCACGATCCGTTGGCGATCAGGGTCAGGGGTTCCACCGTAGAGCGATTCGACCGCCTGTACGCCGAAGCGGTCTTGCAGGGCCTTGGTAATCAGGCGAATGTCCCGGGTCCATGTCGCCCATATGATTACCGATCCCTGAATTTCGTCACAAATCTCCATGAGTGCGTCAATCCGATTAGACTTAATCTCATGCGTCACGTCATTGTCGTCCTTGAGGTGACCAAGGCAAATCTGTTGTAGTCTCATTATTTGGGTGAGGGCATTCTGGGTAGTCGCCAATTCCCCACTTTCAAGACGGGCCAGCGCCAGATGCTTCATCTGATTGTACGCGTCAACCTGCTCCTTCGTTAGCGCCACCTCACGCTTCATGTACACCTTGTCGGGGAGATCGAGGCAATCTTCCTTCCTCACGCGATAGGAACTATCGTGCAGTTTCTCCGTTAGCTCATCCAAACGCCGGAAGCCCACTATGTGATTAAACGAATGAGAGCCCATTGTCCTACGCTGGACCACGGCATAACGATTTTGAAAGGCGTAGTAAGATTTGAAGCCCAGTATCTTAGGGCTTAAAAAATCCATTTGGCTGTAGAGATCCATAGGAGATTTTGTCACGGGAGATCCGGTCAAAATGCGCCGCATCCGAGCATCACGGCCCACGTCACAAATTGCTTTTGTGCGCTTCGCTTGTCGGTTTTTTATTGTTGTGCTCTCGTCCACCGCCATCAAAACATTAAACTTTTTAACGAAAAACTCTGCAACCTCCACGCCCTTCTTGGTGCTAAAGGATTCAACATTCATTAGCAAAAATTTTAACTTCCCCCCAGCATCATAAAGGTCTAACAGTTCCTGCCTTTTGGCCTTGGTTAAATTGGGGTTCCACAAAACAATTTCCCGCTCTATCCTGTCTGGGAGGTGTGCCTCAATCTCTCCCTTCCAGTTTGCAATGACGCCCTTGGGGGCGACAATCAGGGCAAAGTTAATTGCTCCGCACTCAAAACGTGACGCAATTGTGTCTATGCAGACTTTTGTTTTCCCCGTCCCCATATCCATCAGAAGCGCAAAATTCTCTTTGGTCACGCTCTCCGAGAAAGCGTCCCGTTGGTGCGCGTAGGGTGAAGTTTTGAAATCGTAGGGTGTCATGTCGGATTTCTCTTGCAATTGAAAGACAACCCCCATATAAGGGGTGGTGACGGTTAAGTCAACCGCCGATTAAAGAAACAAGAAACAGGAGACAATATGAACGACTTATTGCAAGAGATGTCTCAAGATGCGGGAAACCGTAGTGACGACATGGACAGTCTTGACGACGGCAAGCTTGATGCCGTTTCAAGGTTGGCGAACGAGGCGGCTAACTTAGAAAATAAGATAGCCGAACTGGAGGTCCTGCGCAAGGAGACCCAGTCCGCGCTTCATAAAATTACGGACGAACGTTTGCCGGAGGCCCTTGAGGAGATGGGCTTGCAGAAGTTCACTTTGGTGGATGGCTCCGAGATTGCCATAAAACCGATCTACTCGGCTTCCATTCCGTCCTCCAGAAAAGAGGAAGCCTTCCAGTGGCTCAGGGACCACGATTTCGGGGACCTCGTTAAGAACAACGTGACGGTCACCTTTGGCCGTGGAGAGGACGAGGATGCAAAGGACTTTGTGGGTCTTTGCAGCCAGAAGGGATACACGCCCAATCAACTGGAGAAGGTTGAGTCCATGACATTAAAGGCTTGGCTAAGGGAACGTGTGGAAGCGGGCGACGCCGTCCCGCTAGATTTATTCGGCGCTTTCATCTCACAGAGAGCAACCATAAAGAGGAGCAAGTAACATGGCAAAAACTGCTGTGGCGAAGAAGAAGGACAACGATGTTGTTGTCTTGGACCCCGACATGTTTGCAGCCGACGCGGGCACGGGTGTCAACGATCTTGGGACGGAGGATCTTGCCATCCCCTTCCTTAAAATTTTGCAAAAAATGTCTGACGAGGTGGACGACTTGGACAATGCCAAGGCGGGAGACATCTTCAACACGGTCACTAAAGACGTGACCAAGGGGGGCACTGGGGTTCTCGTAGTTAATTGCGCGTACAACCTCCAGTACATTGAATGGGAGCCCCGGGGTCAGGGGACTGGAGCACCCTTCGCAATCTACGCGAGTGGTGACGAAATCCCCAAGACGGAGCGGGGCGACGACAACAAGGACTACGTCGTTGACGGAAATGGCCGCTATCTGGAGAGGACCGCCCAGCATTACGTCCTGATCCTGGATGAGGACGGAACCACTCAGCAAGCCCTCCTGCCCATGAAATCGACGCAGTACAAAAAGTCGAAGCAGTGGAATTCCGCAATGCGGGCCTTGAAGATGAAAGACAGTTCCGGCTCGATGTTCACACCCCCGCGCTTCGGACACATCTGGAAGTTGGAGACCGTCTCAGAGGAGAACAAGAACGGTTCGTGGCACGGCTGGCAAATCAGCAAGCTGGAGCCTGTTTCAGACCCCGAACTCTACCAAGAGGCTAAGTTGTTCGCGGAGAGTATCCAAGCGGGTAAGGTTAATGTCCAACACGTGCGTGAGGAGGACAAGACGTCCTCCGACGAAGACGTACCGTTTTAGTATTGAGTGGGGAGGCTTCGGCCTCCCCGTTTTTTATGAAAAAAAACATTGAAAGATTTGCAAGCCTCTTCCGTGGCCTAAACAGGGCCTATGGCGCTGTTGACCTGACCGGAAAAGACGCGAACGGAAAGCAGAAGGGCAAATACAAATTTGTCCACGAACCACGGACCAGTGAGACTTTTGACGCTCATCTCAAGGGGGAGACCTCAATTGGTGTGGTCCCAATTAACGAGGACAATCTGTGTCGGTGGGGAGCACTTGACATTGACCAATACCCACTTGACCACTCGGCCATTATACGGAAGTTGGCCGAACTGGACCTTCCACTTGTTGTCTGCCGCAGCAAGAGCGGTGGGGCGCACTTGTACCTGTTTCTGACAAAGTTTGTCGAGGCCGAAAAACTACAGGTTAAGCTTAAAGAGATAGCGTCCGAGATTGGTTTTGGCGGCTGTGAGATTTTCCCCAAGCAAATAAAACTTGTCTTGGAGAGAGGCGACAACGGAAATTTTCTTAACCTACCCTATTTTGACGAGGAAAACGGGCTTAGATACGCGATCAAGGATGATGGGTCAGCGGCAAGCTTGGAAGAATTCCTTGATTACGCAGAATCCGCCGCCATAAGTGAGGAGCAACTGGAGGGTTTGCTGGCAAAGGAATCTCCGGAAGTTGACCAACGCCTAAAGGACGGGCCTCCATGCCTACAGGCCCTGCTAAGACAAGGCTTTCCGCAAGGCACAAGAAACAACGGCCTGTTCAATATCGGAGTTTACTTGAGGAAGGCGTTTCCCGACGACTGGGAAACAAAAATTCTGGAATACAACCAGAAGATTATGGATCCACCGCTCGACTTAAAAGAGGTCAACATTGTCGCGGAGCAGGTCAAGAAAAAGGACTACCAGTACAAGTGTGGCGACCAGCCGGTCGTAAACTTCTGTAACAAGGACGTGTGCCGTGGACGAAGACACGGAGTTGGCGGGGGCGCGAATACTCCCACAGTCGCAAACTTGAGGAAGTATGACAGTGAGCCTCCCCTTTGGTTTTTAGACGTGAACGGATCCCCCGTCGAGCTTGACACGGAGGGCCTTCAGGCGCAGCCGAGGTTCCAGAAGCTCTGCATGGAGCAGATTAATTTTATGCCGCGCACGATGACAAAGCCCGTCTGGGAGACTTTAATTAATTCCCTTTTGTCAACAATGCTTGACACGGAAGGGGCGGTTATCAGCACGTCAGAGGACACAAGCCTTCGCGGACAGTTTTATGACTTGTTGGAAGAATTTTCAACGCACATGCAGTCGGCTATGGACAAGGAGGAAATTTTGTTGAGGAGGCCGTGGACGAATGAAACGGAGGGGCGGACCTATTTCCGACTGAAGGACTTTGAAGCCTTCCTCAAACGAAGCAAGTTTTTTGATTACCGCTCCAACAAGATTGCCCAACGGCTCCGCGAAATGGACGGGAGGGCAGAGCAATTCCGGATCAAGGGGAGAACCGTTCGCTGCTGGTCTATTCCCGCATTTGCAAAAGTTGAAGACGACTTCGGGTCACGGTTTGAGGAGGAGGACGTACCATTTTAGGGAAGCCCTTAATGAACTGGAGCCGTCTCTTGCGTGATCTCAGGGAGGAGGCTGGAATCTCTCAGAGGAGCCTAGCAACAAGGGCGGGGATGCCTCAGAGGACGATTGCCGAATACGAGAATGTTGGGAGCATGAGGCAACTTTCTATATACAAAGTCGAGTTGATCTTAGACAGCCTTGGCTACGAGATTGAGGTCATGTTGAAAGATGTTTAGATACTTTGGCCCTCCTGGTACAGGGAAAACAACAACCCTGCTCAACCAAGTTGATAGCCTTCTCTCGGGGGGAATGAACCCGAACGACATTGGATATTTCGCTTTTACACGCAAAGCCGCGCATGAAGCACGGGACCGCGCCGTGGCCCGCTTTAACTTGGACCCGGAAAAAGACTTCACGTACTTTCGCACCCTTCACAGTCTGGCCTTCCAAATGCTGGGGATGACCGGCGCACAGGTTGTTAACGATCAAGCTCTGCGGAAATTTGGGGAGCACACCGGAATTAACTTATCTTCCGGCGGATCAGAACATGCCGCCGAGGACGGCTTTGTTGTCGTTCAAAGCAACAATCCTATAATGAGAGCCGTGGATCTCGCCAGAAATTCATTACTCGGAACGCGACACGCGTACAACACAGCGGAGTTACAGATACCCTTTTACGAGTTTGAGCACTTGTTCAAGGAATACAATAAGTTCAAAGAAATCAATGGCTTAAAAGACTTTACTGACATGATGGTTGAACTTTCCGAGCGTCCGGGAAGTATCCCTATTCTTAAAGTGGTCTTTCTTGACGAGGCACAAGACCTGACGCCATTGCAGTGGCGAGTTGCCGAACATCTAAGCAACCGGAGTGACCGGATGTTTATCGCGGGAGATGACGATCAGGGCATCTATCGTTGGGCGGGAGCGGACACAGACAGGTTTGTCTCACTGACGGGCGGCTCTGAAATTCTCTCCCAGTCCTACCGCATCCCAAGGTCCGTCCACAAGGTTGCGGGTTCCGTTGTCAGCCGCATCAGGAAAAGACAGAAAAAAAGCTGGCTCCCGAGGAGGGAAGAGGGGTCCGTAACAAAAATATACGATCCCGACACAGTGGACTTCTCCGACGGGACTTGGTTGGTGATGGCACAGGCTAATTACATGCTGGACGAACTGTCCGAATCGTTGCTGTCCAACGGTCAATACTTTGAACGGCGGGGCTCTGCGTCGCTTACCAAAAATGTTAGGAATGCCATCGGCTCATGGAACCACCTGTGCTCAAGCCCCAGCCACGACGTGTCGCACAAGGAGGCGGTCAACATATTTAACCACATTTCCAGCGGCAAGGGACTTAGGCGTGGCGCGAAAAAAATGTTAACGGGAGCCGACGAGCGGGACCTGTTTTCACTGTCCGTTCTTTGCACACACTTTGGGCTGGAGACAAAAAACCCCGCGTGGGAAATTGTTTTGGACAGGATTCCCGACGAGGACAGAGCCTACGCAACGGCGTTACTTAACCGAGGAGTGAACATATTCGAGAGGCCAAGAATAAAACTGTCCACGATTCACGGCGCGAAGGGCGGGGAGGCAGATAATGTCTTACTCTTCCTCGACCTGAGCACAAAGGCCCTGACAGAGATGGAGAGAAATCCCGACGACGCTTACCGTGTTTTATACGTGGGCGTCACAAGGGCCAAGGAAAATCTGGTTTTGAAAATGCCCGACGACCCGCAACGCGGATGGGCCATCTGAGGAGAAAAAAGTGCAAGCTAAGGAACTACTTGAGAAGGCCGTTGCGTTGGTAACGGGAGACCGAAGTGACACCCACGGTAATATGTACAAGAACCATGAGAACATAGCCAAGCTATGGAACGGATACATGTACAACAAGAGAACCATATACCCGGAGGACGTGGCGAATATGATGGAGCTAATGAAAGTGGCGCGACGAAAAATAGGGGGTCTCAATCCCGACGATTATATAGACGGGGCGGGGTACGCTGCGGTGGCGTGGCGATGCGCCGTGGAGGAAACTGGGCTGGACGATGAAGAATAATCTTAGGCGACCAACATGGGGCGTCAAAACCGAGTGGGTGCCCGTTCAGGAGCTTCCCGCCACTCCCGCAGGTGTTAAGGAAATCGCAATTGACTTGGAGACGAAGGACCCACGGCTCAAGACCCACGGGCCTGGGTGGCCCACGGGAAACGGGGACGTTGTGGGAATTGCCGTTGCCTACGACAACTTTAATGCGTACCTTCCCTTCGCGCATGAAGGCGGGGGGAACCTAGACAGAAAACGGGTCTTGGATTGGTTCAAGCGGGAAATCGCCAAGAACCCGTCGGACAAAATTTTTTATAACGCCGCGTACGACGTGGGCTGGCTAAAGCGGCTGGGGATTGACCTAGATGGTCGCATCATTGACGCCATGCTGGCAGTGCCCCTCCTGAATGAGAACCGCTTTAGCTATTCGCTCAATTCCGTAAGCTACGATTTCACGGGTCAGATGAAGTCCGAGGCCGCACTGCGGGAGGCCGCTCAGGAGTTTGGCGTGGATCCCAAAGGAGAACTGTACAAACTTCCCGCGCCATTCGTTGGGGAGTACGCAGAAGCGGACGCGAAACTTACGCTCGATCTCTGGCGATTATTTAAGATGGAGTTGACCAAGGAGGACTTGTGGCAGGTGTTCGACATGGAGAGCAGCGTCCTTCCCCTCTGCATAGACATGACGTGGAGAGGAATCCGGGTAGATTTGGACGCAGCCGAGCGTCTCAAACAGGACCTGCTAAAAGTAGTCAAAAAGATTCTCTTGGAAATTAAGCGTGAAACGGGAGTTTCCATCGAGCTATGGGCGGCGGCAAGCATAGCAAAAGTCTTTGACCATCTGGACATCCCCTATGGCAGGACAAAAACGGGTCTACCCAGCTTCACAAAAAATTTCTTGGCGCAACACGACCACCCCATTGCCCAAAAAATAGCGGAAGCGCGGGAATTCGACAAAGTTGGCAACACTTTTCTGTCCAGCATCTTCCGATACGCGCAGGAGGGAAGAATCCACGGCCACATTAACCAGTTGCGGAGCGACGGCGGGGGGACTGTGTCGGGGAGAATTTCAATGGCTAACCCAAACCTTCAGCAGATCCCGGCCAGAAATCCGGAGATGGCTTCCAAAATACGGGGGCTTTTCCTGCCGGAGGAGGGCGAAAAATGGGCTTCACTTGACTTCGATCAGCAAGAGCCCCGGATCTTGGTCCACTTCGCCAGCCTTACCAACGGCGGGCTATCGGGATCCGAAGATTTTGTAAGCGCATACAGGGAGCGGGAAAAGACAGATTTCCACCAGATGGTTGCCGACATTGCGTCCATTCCCCGTAAGATGGCTAAGACAATCAACCTTGGAATCATGTACGGCATGGGCCAGACGAAGCTTGCCGAGCAACTGGACGTGGCACCGGAAGAGGCGAAACGTCTAATGCGGTTGTACCACGACCAAGTGCCATTCGTTAAGGAGTTGATGGACGCCGTTCAGCGAAAAGTCGGACACCGGGATAAGGGGGGTTTCGTTCGATCCCTAATGGGCCGCAAGTGCCGGTTCGACCTATGGGAGCCAAACATATTTGTCAGCGCAAAGGCGCTTCCGCTGGAGGAAGCCCACCTAGAGTACGGCGACAACATCAAGAGAGCCTACACGTATAAGGCCCTCAACCGCCTGATCCAGTCGAGTGCGGCAGACCAAACCAAGGCGGCAATGGCGGCAATCTTCCGTGAGCACGGGAAAATCCCGCTGGTCCAGATCCACGACGAACTGGCCTTTTCTGTGGAGAGTGCCGAAGAAGCCCGTAAGATATGCAAGACAATGGAGAGTGCGGTGGAGCTACAGGTGCCCACGCCCAGCGACATCATGCTCGGAGCCAGTTGGGGAGGCTTGACCCCATTAGATAACTCCGATACCATCCCAGACGAACTGGAAGAGGACTAAATAATGAACCCAGAGAAATGGAAATCCGTGGTGATACCAATCCACGCGTACAAGGACCTGAAGCGTCTGGCGGCACAGGAGCACAGGACAATCTCCGGCCAGTTCACATATATATTGGAGCAGGCAAAGAGGTCTGTTAAGGGCAAGCGGGAATCAAAAAAAGGAGCTTGACCCTAGTTTAGCGTTGACACCAACACGTATCCAATTCATGGTTAAGTTAGGTTTTTCCGCTGCTCATTTCCTCCCCCTTGGCGCTTGATTGACTCCTCAAGCGCCTTGGCGATAGCAGCGACACTCGGCCCGCCGGAGCGCAATTCGGCGGGCCGTTTTTTAGCGAGGTGTGATGACGCAACGAGTAAACAAGCAACACAAAACGAAGACGCGCCGACGACGACGGGCGCGACCTTTTAACCACCGGAAGAAGTTGGGGCCTGGATCAACATGCAAGGGAAAGAGGAAGACGAAGCGGGGTCAGGGATAGACCCCGAAGATATTGAGGTGTGTAGCATCTGCTCAAGCAACTTCGACCCTCAAGCGGAGGGTGGGATCGTTGGCTTCTTTGGAATACTCCCCGTCCAGTTCTGCCTGTGGTGCTACAACGCAATGTGCGACATGGTCCAGCAGAATTGTCTGCACTGCTGCGAGGACGAGGACCCCGTAGATCCCCCCGCATCCCTAAACTAGCCACTTGACACAACATTGCTATGCGCCTAGTCTAGGATCTTTCCCATATGAGAGGAGGGGTCAATATGAGTGTTTCAGGAGTTTTCAGGAGCTTTGAGTGGCTACAGGGCAAGTTGCTTGAGCCAACAGAAGACGAGACCCGGTTATGGAGGTGCGTTGAGGCGCAGGACCGCGCCGGAGACCCCGAAATCAAACAGGTCTGGGGCCAACATGCCTCGGCAATTTCAAAAAAAATTAAACGGGGAGCACACTGATGGTGAGAGGGGCACGGTACACCCGGACGAACCGGGGGCGGAAGCAATCCTCCCTCGGATGGCAGATAATCACGCTGGTAGAACGGTTCCTGTCCCGGGAGACGCAAGTCATCGAGGGCAAGTCTGCAACGACGTACTATGACTATGACTGGATCGTTTGGGCAGACGGGGAGCCTCTTATTATCAGTGAGGGAGAGCTTAACGAGGAGATCGTCAGCGGTTTCTACGACTTCGGGGGCGTCTCAGATGCCTAAGCAAAATTCGCAGAGGTGCGTTGCTATCGTATGGACGGATATAAATTCGTTCGACGGGGCGTGGCTGGAGCTTGAGGAATCGAAGAAGCTCCAGCCGGTCCAGATGGAGACAATCGGCTGGATCGTCAACGAGACCAAGGATCACGTCGTCATTGTCTCCACCCTCGAAGCCAAGGGCTCTCTGGCGGGGTCCACCAACGCAATCCCCAGAGGGATTATTAAAAAAATCATCCCCGTAAAGCACGACAGGAGAGCGTCGTGACCAGCCTCCTTGAGGTTCTGTACCGGAACAGGAAACACGCTCCACGGGATGAGACAGAGACGGGAGTAGACGTTCAAGTGCGGACATTCTCGCCGCTCTCAAGGTGGGACTTTTCCGTCCCGGGCTTGTGGCGGTACGAGGGATCAGAAATTTCCTGTGGGCATTGCGGCTCCGAGACTAGGGTTTGGCACTTCTTCTGGATAGAAAAGGTGTGTCCAAGTTGCAACACTCCAGCAAAAAAACACCACTGGTTCCGGGAGGTGGGGAAATGAGGATGGGGGCAATTATTAGTGCCGTCGTGGCGGGGGTGGCAATGCTAACTCCCCACGAACCACGGGCCGGTACGGCCTCCAAATGCCTGACCGAGGCCCTTTATTTTGAGGCCCGCTCCGAGGGATGGCGTGGTATGCTGGCAGTGGGCGTCGTGATCCAAAACCGGGTCAAGCACAAGAGCTATCCGGACACGGTCTGCGGGGTTGTTCGACAGGGGCAATACTGGCAGGGCAACCCTATCCGTAATAGGTGCCAGTTCTCCTATTACTGTGACGGTAAGAGGGAGACACCGGACGACCGCTCGGCATGGCTGGCCGCTAGCGACGTCGCCAAAATGCTGATGACCACACCCGTGTCCGTCGTGGGACTGGAAAACAGCACCCACTATCACGCCGTCAGTGTACGACCGGACTGGTCCAAGAGGCTACAGAGATCCGGAAAAATCGGACGCCACATCTTCTACCACCACTAGAGAGGACCGAGGACCCATGAGAGAGAAGCTCCCCCCGCGTCGGCCCTGTGTGACACGGGTTCTTGAGACCGAGAGAGACCGGTACTACATTAATTTTGGATATGACCCGGTTTCCGGGGCGATCCGGGAAGTCTTCATCAAGGGCTCCAAAATCGGCTCCGACATGGACATCCTACTTGACGATGCTAGCCTTCTCTTGTCACTTGCACTACAGTTTGGGCTCGACCTCACGCAAGCCGAGCATTCCCTCAATTCGGGGCGCGAAGAAGACGGGACATCCGTGCTTGCCCACGCAATCCGATTAATGGCAGAGGAGACGGGATATGTCGGAGTTGACTGACGACGAAAAGGACCGTCGGGTCCAACTGGAGTACTCTCGAATCATGTTTGAGACAGTGCGGGTTCAACGCGACAAGGCGTTGGCTGAAGTCGAGAAGTTACGCGAAAAGCTGGCATGGGAGCAAGAATCACACAAGAGGACCGCCCGTATGCTGGAGACAAAGGGGTCAAAGGTGCAACCGGAAATCACCCTAGCGATGTTAAGCCGGTTGTGATGACCAGCGTCGTAACCCCAGTCGGGCCGCTGTCCGTGGCACATGAGGCAGTCATACCACACCCGCCAGCGCGACGGGTTACCGTGGAGGCCGCTCTACGTGAGTATATACGAGAGGCCCGTAAAAACGGGGAGAGCGACAGTGCGATACGACGATCCGTCATGCGTAAGTTGGACAGGGTGCTGGCATGAAAAACGAGCCACGGCGCACGGCGCAGGACCCACGGCGCACGGGACGGCTTCTGCAAGGCTCGGCCTTCCGCCAACGAATCGTGCCCCCAAAAAAGGGGCGGGGCTCATATAAGCGAAAAAAACAGGGAGTAAATAATGGGCAAGAGATCAAGTTTCGTTCGCAAGGATAGGGATTTTTATCCCACCCCCCTGCCTGCCGTGTACCCATTACTTCCGCATCTGGATTCTGAAACCGCGTTCGTCGAGCCCTGCGCTGGTGATGGCGCTTTAGTCGAGCATTTGGAAGCGGCGGGTCATCAATGTTTGGGGTCATCGGACATTGAGCCCCAGACAG
>Ga0208299_1001559_pt1 | contig 16889 bp, 44 predicted proteins | sample 15_taG_FD_184089 | JGI IMG/M metagenome (GOLD analysis project Ga0208299, IMG submission 184089) | Marine viral communities from the Subarctic Pacific Ocean - 15_ETSP_OMZ_AT15312 metaG (SPAdes) (version 2) | ecosystem: Environmental > Aquatic > Marine > Oceanic | place: Pacific Ocean | collected...
CCACCCGACGCGCCTGCGCCTGCGCCGGCACCGTCGGCAAAAGGCATCGCGGCTGCAATCATATCAAACGTGCTCGAAATTTGTGTTCCAAGTAGGGATACGGAACCGATAATGACCACCGCAATAAGCGCAGCGATAAGGGCGTACTCAATCGCCGTCGCTGCATCCTCGTCGTTCAAAAGGGTGTTTACTCTCATCTATTTCATTCCTTGTGCCCTATCGGGCTTAATTACGTGTAAAATGGTGGCACACTTTAACCGGTGTGCCAGCGGTTGTCCAAGGTAATATGAGTAGAGGACTCGAACCTCCCGCCCTTAGGCGCGCCTTCCACGTATCATATTTGAACATTTTCCAACATCATTAGCATGACCCGCTCACGGGTGGGCAAGGTAACTTCTATTGTTATTCGAGAGGTGCGAGTAGCACTGTCTCTTCCAACCCGGACCCTATGTTGGCGATGAGCATATATGCCACTCTCGACTGGCATGACCATTACGGTTCCAAGACCCCTGCTTAACGGCAATAAAAGATTTGACTCTTTCTATTTATGTTCCCGCAGTTTCCGGGTTTCCAACATCATTAGCATGACCCGTTTCACAGGTGATACTTGAAAGATTCCTACACGCTTGCCCTTTCACAGTAAACTGTGACTGCTACGGCCTGACTCTCTTTCTCGGACCTTATGTTGATGGTGAAACATGTATTAAAAAAGGGTGGAAAGTTTAGCACTTCTATCCTTCCCACTCGTGACCCTCAAGACTTTTGGTCCTGTCCCCATTCGGGTTAGAGGTAAGCACACCGGCATGTTAACCGTTCACGAGCTTTCTCCCTGTTCTCGGCCTTTAAGGACCACGGAACAGCACGCCATACTATCGTCATGACATTCTGCGCTTCTTTGAGTAAGCTGTACACTTCACCTCGCCGTTACGCGTCGTACTTCCAAACCTTGGGGGGATGTCCGTACGACCCCTTTCGGGACGATGGTCTCGTTTCCGATTCCACCAGAGAGTCTTCTGTCACCGACAGTTAAATTCTAGAGGCGTTTATTCCTCCTTCCCAAGCCATTCAGTTTGGGTTGCCCTTATCCCGTTTCCGCGATGAATCTACAAGTCCGCGGATGTTCTCAGCAGCATTCTCCCAATGGTATGGAAGCTCATGCATCGAACCGCTGGATGATATTCAGGGGTACCATCCCCCTTAACTCATCCCCCCTCTTAGTCAGGCGGCGAGATCGCAAGAACGAACTCTTCCTGAACGGGGTTTTCTCTATCGCCAACTTTCGTCAGCGCTTGGAGGTCGGTAATTCCATCCAAGTTTACAGACCCAAGAACCCGGGTCACGTAGCGATGTAAAAGAACTTGGGAAACGCTGTTCGTTTCCTCATATTTCTATATTACTCAACGTTCCCACATTGTTCACTAACTTTTCGTTTTTATCGTTCGCGCTGGATTTGAACCAACGACCGGTCGCTTACAAGGCGAGTGCTCTACCAATTAAACTACGATGACTAAGAAGATCAATCGCCTACTGAAACGCGAGTTCCCTTCTTCGTACAGGCGGATGCCTTCCAGTCGGAGCCAAAATACTCGCTAGAGTCCTTAAGAGCGCCCCATGGGGCCGACAGTTCAAAAGACATGTCAACCCAGCCTCTCTTATGATCATACTTCGTTACGCTACGATCAATCCAGTCATAATCCCAAATGTTGTCCGTAATGGTTTCTGCGACAAAATCTGTGAAGCCTGAATCATCACGCTCATAAGCCTCAAGTAGCTCATTATCACGGAGCTCTTCTATAACGCTATTACCACTCTTATAGAAAACGCCCTGTGAAACTGCTTCTGCAAGAGCTTGAATCACACCGGTGTTGCTATACGCAGAATCATACCAATCGTCATTGCAATGCCAGATATCAGTTCCACCGGTCCATGTGAAACTAACGCTAGTATCATCCGCGATATCAAATTCCTTAAGCTGCTCAATTAAACCATCACTCATGTTATCTCCTTTGATCTAAAAAATTATAAGCCGAAGTCGTAATATGTTTAAGCGATTATACGCGCCTTAATCAACTGAGCCAAGAGGACTAGTGATCGGGATAGCTCGACACGAGGGTTAGGTTTGTGGCTCGGAACCAGATACTCTCCGACCCCGGGGTGAACAGAACACGCGCGCGGCCAGGCCATCCTGGTCGATTGCGGACATCGAGAACGATTCCAACACCGCGGGGATGCGGGAGAACGTTGGGCATCGTGGGTGATGTCCACGTCACAAGATCACCGGGCTTCACTGATCACCTCCAACAGTGGGAACCTATCCCCGGTCCATGCGTCCATTCCAAAAAGGTCGTGAGGTTGACAACACAACTCATAATTCCAGTAGACCGCAACGTCACGTGGTTCTAAGTTATGATCGAGAACGCCCGAGGCCTGAACAATGAGGCCCACCCAATCCCCAGGAATGTAGTCGTCGTACGGTTGGTTGATGGCCCTTACCAAGTCACCGACTTTCATTTACCACCTCCAGCAGGTCGATCTGAATGGTGCTAACAGGATCACCGTCGGGGGTGTATCTATTCAACCACATGACCTCGGCACACGTGTAATCGGGCACGCCGCCGTTTCCCTTGAAGGTACGAAGTCCCATGAAGAGCCCGATGTCCCCCTCGTAACCGTGATTGATCGCCTTCGTCTCGGTCGAGTAGCTGGTTCTTTTTACCAAATCACCGACCTTCATTAATCACCTTCGAGCTGATCCGCTTGAGAAGGTTCTCGTGGTGGGTGCTCATGCGCGATGGCCACAGCACCTTCAACCAACCACTCGTCCCCCCGTCACGTCGCGAGCGCTCCACCACCAAGCCGGGCGGCTGGAACTCGGCGTCGGGGTCGGAGGCGAGCAGTACCAGATCACCGGCTTTCATCGTGCCACCCTTACTCTTGTTGCTAAGATCCAACTGTGTCCTGTGTTCCACAAAACCTCGACGATCGGCTCTGCGTGGTCGAGGTCAACGTGACTAAAGTAGTTATCGAGCGCCGTGATAATACCGTAACGACGATCGTCGGATTCCTCTGGCGCTCCAGCGTATTCTACCATGTCACCGATTCTCATCGACCACCTCGATGTCACAGGAGAGCACCCACCCGATCCATCCCTTCCGACGTTTTTGCGCCTGCTTCGGGGTGGGATCCAACCGAACCTGGTACTCCCACTCGCCAATGACAGGCATGTACCTGTGCGGATCACCCTCTTGCTCGTCGACGTCGATGGGAGCATAGTTTTCCGGATGGTAATAATCGTCGCAATCAACAGCGACGCTGACCTTAGTGTTCGCGATGACGCCAACGCGACCAGACTTCAGCACGACGCGCTGACCCGCGGTAAACCCGGGCTTCGTCTCACGTTCGATGCGCTGCGTTTCCGATCGGTTCAGGTCCTCGAGCATCGAATCCCACACCTCGTGAACTCGAGCCAGCTCGCGGTTTCGTTGTTCGAGCAGCATGTTGTGATTCTTCATGTACCCAATCGTGGCCAGTGATCGCGAGACCATCGGTTCATCACATTCAACTTCTTCAGCTTTACTCATCAACCACCTCGATCTCACCCGTATATTCTCCTTCGACCGTTCCGTCGTCCCAAAGAACGTCGACGAGGTTGCCGTATTGTCCTCGCGCTGGTGCGTACTCCTGAACGATCATACCCAACACGGGCCACGGGTAACTGGCGCCCCACTCCTCACGTGCCGCAGCATTGTGCTTGACCAGGTCACCGACTTTCATTAATCACCTCGAGCACACTCGCTCTGTACAACCAGTCATTGCGGTGCCCGGGGCCCTCGTGGTTCCATAGGACCGAGACCATTCCACCCGGCACGCCGATGGCACGGCGCGCCTCGATGAGGACGCCGACTGGGCATGCCGGAGTACCCACCGAGACCATGGAGCCCTCGGCTACGGCCTTCACGGACTTCCATACCAGGTCACCGACTTTCATCACGCCACCTTTGCCGCGGCGTAGCCATAAAAAGACCCCGCCTTCGCCGTGCGCAGTGCGTCCTCGAAGGAAGCCTCGTCGGTTCCTCCCATGAAAACCTTCGGCGTCACGAAAGGTGGACGCCCGGGAGCGCGAACCTCTTCGCACACCATCCAGCCTCGCTCTCCCCAATCGTTGGTTGAGAGGACGATACAAAGCTCGTCGCCGAGGTCGTTGATGCGGCCGGTGTAGTGGATTTCGTTGGTAGCCATTCATTCCCTCCTTACATTATGATTATACACCATCGACGCGTACATTTGCACCCACTTCTACTTAATCACTTCGAGGTCGTTCCTCGAAACCCACTCCGTAATGGCGCGCGTAGAATCCGTAAAAAGAACCAAAACGTTGGCGGGCGTCCTGTAATCCGGTCGAAGCGTTTGGGGATAGATCACCTCAAGCACGAGTCCACTCGTTTCGGGATCCATGAGGGCGCCGGCCACCCACGCGTGTTGTCTCACCCGTACCAGGTCACCGGGTTTCAGCGATCACCTCGAGCTCGGTAACGTACATATCCTCCACCTCGCCCGTATCCCAAAGAACATCGAAAACCAGAGATGTATCGGGGCGACGCTTGGGATGATGGTTCCGAACGATCACGCCCGAATCGGGCCACTGACGACCAGGTCGCTGAAACTTCTGTAGCCGTCTGTTCAACACATCCGTGGTCTTTCGAACATCTTCCGTAACGCGAACTAAATCACCGACCTTCATTGATCACCTTCTCAATTTGAGTATAATGGAATGATCTTATCTTTCCACCAAGATTGATAATTGGATTTGAGTGCTTGTCTAAGTCGACCACTAACCCAAGCTTACCCGCTACAGACCCGTTACGTCGGGTTGAAGTGTGTAGTCTAACCAGGTCACCGACTTTCATTGATCACCTCTGCATCGTGCTCAAAAATGAAGTATTCAGGAGCCTGTGTACGAATGCACAGGCCACTAAAGAGAAATCCGGGTGATCCTTTGTGATAATTCTTTACCCCATGGTTTTTCAAGAGTAGAATCACGTCACCATACATCAGCTTACCGCCGACTTCCAATGTGGGAGCTTCTTTCGCCCTGACCAAATCACCGACTTTCATCGTGCCGCCCCCTCAAGGTAGATGATGTCCATCCACTCATCGCAAAAATCCCACAGCGCCGTGGAACCGTCTGGTAGTTCCACCGTCAGCTCCATATCGACCATCGCGTCTGCGTCGTCGGAGTCGGGGTAGTCGTCCCTATCGATGCCGAACTTGGTGATCGTACCCGTTATCAAGGAACCGGTCACACCGGAACCAGGAGGCGCGGCTTCGAGCGTGATCCACGGATCGTCTATCGGACCGTGAGGGAACGCGAAGAGAAACACCCGTTTCCCGAGGACAATCTCGCAAAACCCTTTCGTGGGAGAAACCACCCACTCGTCGTGGTCGTCGGCGAAATCAGCAATGCTCTTGTAATCGCTCATCAGTCGTTCCAGATCTTGATGCCGCGAGTCTTGGCGGCGTTGGCGCATCCAAGCTTGGGCGCGTAGAACCAACCACCAAGGAATGCATTCCTTGGTGTCTTGATTGTGGCCGAGAGCTCGAAGAGTGCCTTGGCACCCGTCTTCGCGCTGACCACCTCGATGACACGAGGCATGGGTAGACCCGGGAGCATGAGAAGCGCACTCGCCTCCTCGGTGAACAGGTGGTCGTCCGCGTGCCACTGCAGATCGGCGCTGGAAATTGTGTGAGCCATGTAGTTCCTTCCTCCTTACAATCTTATTATACCACAAGTCAGCGGTTTTTGCACTCACCAACCACCTTCAGAAAGCTCGACCCACCTAGGCCGAGACCGCGAACGTCGTAAAGAATCGTGAACACCTGTTCCGCGACGTTGCCCTTGTCGTCAACGATGGGCTCATCCTCCTCGACGATCAACCCGTACTCGTCGCGTGGAACGTTGTGCACAAAGTCACCGACTTTCATTGTGAATCCCTATCACAAAATTGGCAGGGACCCAGTAAAGTCTCCCACTCGGCCAAAGCACCTCGACCGACGACGGGGACGACGAAACAACAAGCCCGTTATCCAGAAGGCGAACACTTTCGGCACGCTGTACATGATCCCCAAGAATGTGTTGGGGATTTGCCTTTACCAAATCACCGACTTTCATGCTAACACCTTTCCTTGCTGTTCGCTTTCCGACCCATGCCTTCCATGTTGAGTTCCGGTCGCATTTCGCGGAGGAGCTCCCGTTCCCGGTCGTGGGCGTTCTGCTTACCACGAACGACCTCGAGGATCTCGAGAGCGAAGGAACCCGAGCCGTGTTCGCGAATCGCGCAACACAGTAGCGTGTCGTGGTCGTACACGGTGGCGTTACGAACATGCGCTTCCCATCGGGTTCGCATTGACCCGAGGTAAGCCCGTCGTCGTGCGAACGTCACCCCGACGTACCGTTTGCCTTCGGGTGACGTGGCCAGGTAGATCACGTGGTTCCGATCGTTGCGGCGCTTACGGCGTCGAGTGGGTGTCGTTTCCATGTTAGACCTCACCGACGATGAGCGAGGCGCCTTCGCGACCGATGAACTCGACGATCGAGCCGTCGTCCATGTCGCGGAGAAGGTCGCCCTTCATGGCGATCGTTTGGTTGGCGCGAACGCGAACCTCGCCGAAGAAGACATCGACGACCTCGTAGCTCCACCGCGCGGGGGTGGTGATCGCGGCCATGACGCTGGTGTTGTTGCTCAGCATTCCTTCCTTCCTTACATTATGATTATACCACGAGTAAGGAAAACTTGCACCCAAGCTAAAGGGAACCGTACATTTTTTCTTGCTGAACCTCCGTGCCGTAACGCTGAACGAAATCTGCAACTGTGGGTTGGCGCACGGCATCTGCACCGATGAGGTGTCGCGATCCGAAATAACCCGACCCACCTCTCAGGCGCTTCGAGTAAGCGGGTGTCAGAAAACGATCACTTGGTACCAACCCATGTTCGCTGTATTCTTCTATAAACATGTTTTGTTCCTCGGGATTTTGCTTGCGTGCCACGATGCAACCAACGACGATATCCACGATCGCCGTGACTGCAGCGGGGTGGAGCTTATTCATGGGATGAGCCGCGAACGTAAAACCGTTAGTCATCTTAACCCACCCTTCGGTAAGGAGCAACCCTACAGGTCCCCCGTGATGGGTACTGGCGATGAACGCCACGGCTTCGGGGTTAGTATCTAAATAACTTTGGTCCCACTCGTCCGTAGCCCAATCGTAGTGTTTCTCAACGAGCCCTTCGTATTCCGGGTCGCTATCCAAACGATCGTAATCGATTTCCATCGTATCATGCAACTTGTCTGTGTACTTCTTGGCCCAGTCACCGTGCTCCTCGCCCGAGGCTAAGAAATACGTTTTCCCCTCTGGGCTCACCCAAGCCAGAGAGTAATTGGATGGATCACATGCCGCTTGGTCAATGGCTTCTCTAATTATCTTTCTAAGCTTGCGGCGCGTGATTCTCATTACGTTCCCAAAATAGTAAATAGGCTTAATCGATCGAACGTGTCACCCTACAGACGACCTCAAGCATATCCATCGCAACGCTCCACCTCCTACCATTCGCCCAAAGCACCTCGGCGTGGAGAGCGTTGAATCTTTCTGGTGGCCAGAAAACGACCAAGACGAGACCTACACCAGGCATGCCACTTCGACTGTGCCACTGCACGAGATCACCCGCCTGGACATTAACGACCTCCTTTTCCTCAAAGTCTTTTGGATCGTCGGCCATGTCATTGCTTATGGCCAATGACGGTCGGATGAACGCGTGGATAGTCCGTCCCAAATAAGCGATCGACTATGGGGTGGACTCCCGAAAAGTTTGCGTTGGATTCGATGAGGTGATGAACCGCGTGGTGGATGTGATGCTTACTCGACGCGTCGGCTTCGTGGAACCTGTAGTGACGCCACCGGTAAACACCGGTAAAAGCCAGAGCGCCAAGCCAACACACGGGTGATGCGAAGAGGAGAGGCAAGCTTACGATGAAAAGCAAAACGTGACCCCACCAAGGAATGAAGATGAACTTGCTCCTTCGATGATTGTAAGGATTTTGGTGGTGTAGGGTATGGAGCCTGGTGAACTTCTTGAGTACGGGAAGTTTCCCGAGGCGACCGTGAAAAATGAAACGATGGTTGAGATACCAAACGATTGTTGCGATTGAATACCCAACCAGAAAGAGTGCGACGTACGATAGCATTATTATCCCTGGTTCTGGATGGCGGTAACCCCCAGTTAATAATAATGCAAGAGCCGGAAGAAATCCGCGCTTCTTAGCTCTTTTGTTCTTCGCGAACTATCATCCCCATCGGAATGCCCCCATTGTCCTCAAGGTAGAACTCGCCCTTCTGATCACCCTTTACCACTCTATCGTGCTTTATGACCTTGTCGGCATGCTTGATGGCAGCACTTTTGTTCTTAAACTTCTTAAGCAGATCGCCCTTAATGTACTGGCCATTCCACTGCCATACCTCCCACATTAGCGGACGTCCTTCAACTCGAGGTAACGTTTCCCAAACTTTTGTACCTTACGTGCCGAGATCCTCATGAGTCCCCCGTCATATAAAACCGTCGCGATCTTCTCCCACTTACGATACTCGATAAGAAGACCAAGCTTCCATTCTATGCTCGTCGTCGACGGATGAATGAACCGAACCAGATCACCCGACTTCACTACAACTCTCCGTAAAAATGCTTGAAGCACCGTGGTTGGTACATGTCCGCACCGCCCACCTCAATCTCGTGATCCTCACGACCCCCAATCTTCATGGTGTAATGCGCGTCGCGATCGCACTGGGAACAGACAGCAGGACAGACTTCAATCCGCGTAGCATGTGGAAGCATGTTAGCGATCTCTTCGTAGGCTTCGCCGGTTGACGAGAGCTGAAGGGAGGAAACAAGGATGGTGTTACCCCTTCGAAACAAGTCTTTGAGGACGTCACCCACCCCCGCAATCATAAAAGCTTCGTCGATTGCGACGACCGCCGGTTCACCCGCTTCGTCGATTAGGGTGGCCTTTATCTCTTCCGCGGTGCACACGCGGCGCGCCTTGAGCTTCGTCCCCCAATGCGTGACGATCTCTTCCTTCGAGTATCTCTCATCGACGTTAGGTTTGAACGCGTATATCTTCTTGCCTTGGTGTTTATACCTATCGAGCGCGCTAAGCAATCGGGTGGTCTTTCCCCCAAACATCGGTCCAACAAACATCACGAACTCATTGTTCACTTACCACCTCGACTTCGTAGTCCCACGCTTGCGTTCGCGTGCCATCTTCCCACAACACCGTGGCCACGTCACCGTCCTCGCGAGGATCGATCGGACCTGCTTTTACAACACTCAATATGATACCCGTCTTGGGGCTTTTACGTTTGGGTCCCGGATCCCATCGACGTGTTAGTCTTACCAGGTCGCCTTGTTTCAACTTTCGTTGCTGCGCTGTTGCGCCTCTTCCAGGTTTTCGAAATAGTAAGCCGCCTGATTCGTAACGCCCATCGTCGGGTGTAGAACCTTGTACATCACCAGCTCGGTCGGACCATCCGGTGCGATCGGCTGAGAAATTGTACGCTCCTCTAAAAACGTGCAGATGCCACCGGGTGAACAGCGCATCCATAACAAGTCACCGGCTTTTAATCTAGGCCGCACACCGTTTCCAGCATACGTGATGCAACCCTGTAGGGATCTGCGTTAGCGTTTGGTCTACGATCCTCCATGTATCCACATCCGTCCCTTTCAACGTGTAACGGAATACGAATACTCGCCGTCCTATCTGATACACCCCAACTAAACTCGTCGTACCTTGCCGTTTCATGCGCACCAGTCAGACGTCGCTCGTAATCCTTCCCGTAATCGACGAGGTGTTCCCCCACCCTATCCTTGAAGAGAACACATGCATGCTCGATATTTTCCAACCCGCCTTCCGCGCGCATCTTTTTTGTGGAGAAATTGGTATGCATCCCCGCGCCGTTCCAGTCGCCTTCAACTGGCTTGGGATCAAAGCTAACGTCTACGCCATACTTCTCCGCCGTACGTGCCATTACCCAACGAGCCAACCAGACGTGATCACAGGCGTGCTTATCCGGTGCAGCACCAATTTGGATTTCTGCCTGTCCGGGCATTACCTCCCAGTTGGCTCCGGCGATCGACAGCCCGGCCGTTAAACAATTGCGGAGAATCTCCTCGTAAACATCGCGACCTTTGATGTTGCTGGCACCTACGCCGCAATAGTAAGGACCCTGAGGGGCTGGCGTTCCGGTATCGGGAAAACCGTGGGGTCTACCAGATTGGTGCATAAAAGTATACTCTTGCTCGAAGCCAAACCACGATTCAAGCTCCTCGCCACCTGTCTCGAGAACGGCACGAAGTCTCGCACGAGTGTTAGAGGGGTGGACGCTACCGTCCGCGTTAAAAACCTCACACAATACAAGGACCCCCTCTTTTCGAAAAGGGTCGAATACAACACATACCGGACGTAATTCGATATCCGAGCTAGCGCCATTGGCCTGATTCGTCGAAGAGCCATCTGCGCTCCACACCGGGAAATGCTTAGCTGATGCCGGCATTCGCATACGCATCGCATAACGAAGCTCTTCGTGAAGCTTATGGACGACCCGGGTCTTTGATCGCAATTGAGGTGTTGGTTCCGTTCCGTCGACCCAAATGTATTCCGCTGTAACTTTCATTAATTCTCCCTCGAACTAATATATTACTTTACAGTTTTTGGAAAGGATGTATAAGGTATAAGTGTACGATTTATATTTAAGCGATCTAAGGAGAAATAATGTTCAAAAACTTGATTCAAGATGAAAGTGGAGTAACCGCAATCGAAACTGGGGTCATCACCTCTACAATTGGCGTAGCAATCGCCGTCGTGGCCTGGTTCTTCGGCGGGATGTTTGCATCCATGTTCTATAGCCTAGGCGATTGCATCGCAATGGGATTCGATCCTTCGTGCTATAGCGTTCACACGAATGACTTCGGTGGCATGGGAGAAGATCCTGCTTGGTGGCCACACGCATAGGTCGCAAACGAAAACGCGACTTTCAAAAGAAACGAAGGTGGGGACTAGTCCCCACCTTCGTTTCACTTCATAGGCACAAGCCTGCCAAGAACTAGCTCACGACGATGGAGTCATCCGTGGACGGTGCGAGCTCGTTAGTAAGAAACAGATTGAGCGCCCGGGCTTCCTTCACGGTCATTCGCATGGTACTAGTACCGGTAGAATAACGGTCGGAACTGGGGTTGGTCGAAATTGTAACCGCGTTCGAACCTGCCTGATGGCTGGTGTCGTTACGACTGATCTCGAAATTGAAGCGCTTCGTGCTCTTAGACTTTGTGTATGACATATTGTTTTTTTCCCTTGTATTGGTAAGCAGATTAGAACGAGAACCGTTCTTAACCTCCACCATTATAAGAGAAGCCCGCGTGGTGTTCAAATCTTTATGCGTGTTCTGTTAGCACTTCATGAATGACCTTTCGGAGTTGTCGTCTTGTGATTCTCATATTAATTTCACTGGATATCAACTGTCAACACACCGTCTTTCGAAAGCATTAGGGTCACCGTCTCTCCCATTTGGGTGTCGGCCACCTCGACCTCTCCTCCGGCACCCCACTCATCATCGGGTTGATCAGCCATGAAAGTTTGCATGCCCTCGATCGCAGTCATCAGGTTCGCCCCCAATACAACGTTAAAATCACTGGTTCCTGGTTTGTGCCCTTTCCACATGCGAACAGCCCCAGGTATCTCGTACGCCCCCGTTGCTTCCTTGATGATTCTTCTAAGTTGCCTTTTTGTAACCCTCAAGTCGGCATCCCTATAAAACCTTGTTGACCGTGCATGGCAATCGTCTCAATCAAATCTTGCATTTCTTCTTGTGCTTCCTCGGGCGCCTTCATGGCATCTTCAACAAGGTCATTATAAAAATCATTGAGAACCTTATCTATCTTCTCGTATGCTATTTCCCTGAGATAGTCAGCACTCATTACCTGCTCCCCGCCTGAATCGAGTGTTGCTTCCTTGATGATTCTTCTAAGTTGACGCTTTGTGATTTTCATTTTAGCATTCCATACTAAACTTTTTTGATCTCAATAGCCTTAGAGCCTACCGAGACAACCTCAACGGAATCCCCTCGGTCCAAGTCAGATTCGTGAACGGGGACATCAAGGGCTCCTAAAAAGTTGGCACCCCTCTTACCGAGAGCAACATGCCACATGTTGGTCCAAGGGTCTCTCAAACCCTGAGTGCTGTGGACTGTTAAGATGTCCCCAAGCTTGATCACATCTAGCACGGACCCCGAAGGATTACCTACCATGGTCGTCCCGCGAACATCTTTCTTCACCCGGGAATAGACTTGTCCGTGGTTAGCACCCGGGAAAGCGACAAGTAGGGTTGAACCTTGCGAAGCACCGCCCAGAGCCTCGGTAATAATTCTTCTAAGTTGTTGCTTTGTGATTCTCATCTTTTAATTCCCGAAGTGTTTCTTATACCAATCGGAAGCGATTACTGCTATACTTTGTTCTATCTTATCGTAGCCTAAGTTGAAGAGACCTTCATCTCGTGCGGCAGCCAAAAGCCGTGCCAGCTCTAAATGGGCTCCAGCGTCGTGATCGCGAACGTCGCCGAGAAGGGCATCCATTACCAAATTGGCGGCTGTTTCAAAACCCCCTCTATGTATTGCGTTGAAGATCATGTCCATCCAATCTTCGCCTTTGTAACGACCGCGTCGCGTTTTCCGACGAAGCATTTTCTTTGCGCCGCCTGGTGTCGTGGGTGTTTGGCGGACCGCTTCTCTGATGACTCTTCTAAGCTGTCTTTTTGTGATTTTCACCTTATTCCCCTAGTTTTTTCAAGCCTATCTAAGGCATCATCTGTAACTAATATCTCAAGTCGGTCAGCCAATTCTTCTAGCCCAGGTGTTGAAGCAATTGTCTTGATAAAGGCGATTGAAGAAGAAAAGCGCTTATTAGAATCATGACTTTTAGTGTCGTCCATAATAAACAAACGTTTACCATCAAATTTTTGTTTTGTGACCATCTTTAATATCATTTCGCCTAAGCCTTGCCCAAACTCGCCTTTAACGCTATTGGCTAAATTAACCAAGGTCTCAAACTCTTCATGGGTTGCATCGACCATAACGCCAGATTCTCCAACCCACCCTTCTGTTAATAGAGGGTTATTTCGCAAAATTGACTCTCGAATAATTCTTCCAAGCTGGCGCCTTGTGACCTTCATTTCACCAACCGTCCCCACCGAAATACTCATTTCCGTAATTTTGCCTGATAATCTCGGTTCGAATCTCTGGTCCGGGGTCCGGATTACCCTGGCCGACCCAATGATCTATAAGATCGTCCACGTGAATTTCACCGACATCGGCGAAGATGGTGTCATAGTGGCGAAGGATGTCGGACGCTAAGCGCGCAAGCCGGTCTTCGCGGGTGGGACCGGTCGCGGTTGCTTCTCGGATGATCCTTCTAAGCTGTCGCTTTGTGATTTTCATCGTTCAAACCTCCCCAGAATAGCCTGGCCAAACTCATAACGGATTGCATCACCAGCTTCCGAATCGCTTATTCCTGACATGTCATTTGCATGTTGTTTCTTAATTTCCTCAAGTGTGGCTCTGGCGACAATCATATAGTTACTGACATCAAGCATAAGTTCGTCAAGCGCGATGGCAGCCGCCTCACCATCAGGGTTATTATAAAGGCTGTATCGATCAGCGCCCTCTCCACTGAGGATATCTCGATATTCTTCCTTGATGATTCTTCTAAGCTGACGTTTGGTGATCTTCATCAATCTAACCTCAGATCAACCATCTCTGGATGCCTGTCCTTAATTTTGCCCCATCCACGGGGGTATATTCCACCACCATCATAGATCTCATCAACGACGATGGCTCCGCCAGGATCGATCTCGACAAATGCGGCCTGTATGGAACTGTCACCTCCGGGCCACATATCAAAACCCATCACAAACACGTCCTTGCGTCGATCGTAACCCAAGTACCCTTCCTGACCGTCGAAATCGCCACCCTCCCATTCGGCCAATGTTTCTTGCGCACGATTCATTATCTCATCGTTGTACATGAGGTCCATCACGTTCTGGCCCTTGTACACCACGTCGGGCCACGCGCTGATGATCTGTTCTTCGGTGACATTAGCGTCGGTGATTTCCAGTGAGGTTCCGCGTTGCCAACCTGCCTGTTCCATAGCATCAGGTTCTCCGAACACCCGGTCTTCAAATGCTTCCCGAATGATCCTTCTGAGCTGTCGTTTTGTGATCTTCATCCTGTCGTCCTCATCGGTCCTACCAAAAGATCTTCCAGTTGAGTGATTAAATCTTTTACATTCTTTTGCGTCGTGAAAGATGTGACCTCTTCACCGTCGACGCTCATTACCATAGAGAGACCGCTGGGGTCCCAGTCGAACGATATCTCCCGAGCGGTGGCACGTCGAGGTTTCTTTTTCCCCCAAAACTCCGTCAGCGTTGCTTCCCGAATAATCCTTCTGAGTTGTCTCTTCGTGATCTTCATTACGCCTTCTCCCAATACGCATTCTCTTCCTCAGCCATCCAGCGATTTACGACCGACTGTATCTCCTCAAACGCATAATTGAAGATCTCGCCAGGCGGATCGCCAACGTCATCGGCAACGGCACCGATGTTGTATTGTACATCAAAGACTCGTTTCAAAGCTTTCTTGAGATCTTCTTCCGCGCGCCTTAGTTGCTCGTGCGTTGGGGGGCGGAACGCCAGCTCTATGGTCTCGTGAAGCTTCCGCTTCTCTTCCTTGATGATTCTTCTAAGCTGGCGCTTCGTGATCTTCATCGTTGCTTTCCTTTGTTAACACGATTGAGGTAGTGGGGACTCATGCGACCGTAACCGTGGCGCCAAGCCATCGTCTTCAGCTCTTCTTCTGTTTTCCACCCATGCTTCTCGGCAAGCTCTTCATCGCTCATATCCGCCAAACGTTGTTTGTGCTTGATAACGGAACTGGGCATGCCTGCCTCGGCAAGCGTTCGTCGAATGGTACGTCTTAGTTGTCGCTTTGTAATTTTCATGATCTGCTTTTAAAACGTCGAGTGATCTGTTTACCGGTCACCTCGTTCGATGACACGGTCATGGGCGTGCCTTTAGCTATGTCATCGAATTGGGATACCATTGCTTTGACTGCGTGCACGTAGTCTAAGAGATCATCGACGATCGCGTCGAGGTCCGGATCGTGGTCATCTATCTCAGAGTGCTTCTCCTCGTAACGTTGTGCTTCCTCCAGGTAATGAAGCGCAGTCATTAAAAGTTGTAGCTTCTCGCTATACGAAAACTCTTTGAGTAGTTTCCGTTTTTCTTCCTTGATGATCTTTCTGAGTCGTCTCTTCGTGATTCTCATTATTACCCGCCTCTAAAGTGTCGAGTGCCCCAATCGGCAGCGACTGCTGCCAAATCGTCCTCTGTGCGAACGGTAGCAAGCAAGTCTGCTAATTCTTCTGGTGCTCCCTCGGGCGGATCATCAATCCACAACGCGTCCTGAACGCGCTCGACGGCTCCCATAAAATCTCCGACAGCTATCGCATCCATCGCCATGTCCATGCGCGTTAACCCTTTCCTCGGTCCGAACCCTTGCACTCCCATCAGCGAATCGTAAACGTCGTCGACCGTCATCGGCTCCATCGCTTCCTTGATGATCCTTCGTAGTTGTCTCTTCGTAATTTTCATGAAGTATATCCTTGATCTTCTGCTTCCACTTTCGCTTCTTCAATGCTATTCGCCAACTCTTCCTTTTCGTCAGTATCCCACCCGCTCAGGTGATCGTGAACTTTCTCCCACCTGTCAAGGGCTTCTTGCCACTCGTCTTCCTCGTAACTGTAATCTTCGATGGTGGGTTTGTCTGCTACCAGAATCTCGGATACGCTGCCAGCCTCAGCACCGCTGAACCAGGCCTTCTCACCATCAAAGTTTTGTTCGGTCGCAAACGCCGCTAGCGCAGGAATCTCGATTCGAATCGGATCCCAATCTCCCACGGAAGCAGATGTGTCGTTCTCATTCAGGATCCGACGATATTCCTCCTGAATGACCCTTCTAAGCTGTCGTTTGGTAATCTTCATCGTTGTCTCCTCATGTGCTTCTCAACTCGAGCAGTCGCTTGGTCTTCTGTGCTAATGTTGTGAAAGCCACCGGATCGTCTTGGGTTTATGTCCTTAGACAACCGTTGAACGCGACCGGTGGTGTTTGACTGGAACTCTAGAAACCCTACGGATCGTCGCCACATGTAGGTACCCTTTGGGGTCTCGAAAAAGAATGTACTGGATCCCTTGGGCGCTTCGTGCCAACGAATGTTGGCACCCGTAACTTCCCTTATGATTCTTTTCAAGTGTCTCTTTGTGATCTTCATCAGTGTGAACCATACCTGCTCATGTCTCTGGCCTTGTCGGTCATGTTCATGTCATACGCATCCTTCCATGGGCCGGAGGCGGGCATCCATATCCCCACCCCCCAGGCCTGGTGAGGCTCTAGGGAGGCTGTTGATCCGGGATATCTTTCCACAACTTCGGCTTTCCACTCCTCAAAGCGCTCTGGATTTAGGTGTCCATGAATAGAACCAAGAGCACGGTAATCCGCCGTGTTCATCCTACCATCCTCGCCCGGCGTGAATTCTAAATCCTCGATTGGGATAGCACCGGATGAACCGACATCCATAGCCTCGCGAATGATTCTCCTAAGCTGTCTCTTTGTAATTTTCATCATCATTCCCTGCTGCCAGTCTTCTGGTAATTCTCGGCGGCGTGCCATCCTTCCATATAATCCGGATTATCCGGCATCAAAGGCTCAGGCACGAACTGTTCTCCTGCAAGCCAATCATCAAA
>Ga0208299_1001561_pt1 | contig 16867 bp, 23 predicted proteins | sample 15_taG_FD_184089 | JGI IMG/M metagenome (GOLD analysis project Ga0208299, IMG submission 184089) | Marine viral communities from the Subarctic Pacific Ocean - 15_ETSP_OMZ_AT15312 metaG (SPAdes) (version 2) | ecosystem: Environmental > Aquatic > Marine > Oceanic | place: Pacific Ocean | collected...
ATATACAGCCTGTGCTCTTAGATTTTCTAACCCCCTTCCCCCCCTTGCTCGTGTCGCTCCTTGCCGCTTTTGACTGCGTGGCAGTGTGTACAGAGTGCTTGGAATGGACCACGCCAGAAGCTTCCGCCTTGTCTGACCGGTGTGATATGGTCGCACACTGTAGCAAGACGCTCACAGCTAACACACACAGGGTGAAGAGCCAGATACGCAGCTCTAAGCTTTCTCCATTGTCGGGTGTTATATCTCTTCTCATGATACTTGCGCCCTTTGTGATCTTTCACAGGAGCATGATAGACGTTCTGTCTCTTGCGCTTGGGTATTAGTGCCATTGTGCCTAGTTAATCGGTGTATGTATCTTAGTACTTGTGGATCGTTAATCTCTTTTAGCTCTCTCATCCTCCTACATGCATAGATGACAGTACAATATTGCTTGCCAAATACTCTACCTATCTCTGTGAAGTTCCAGTAGAACTCTTCTCTCAGTATGTACATAATACAATGTCTAATGAGAGTTAATGGCTGTGCTCTACTCTTCCCCCTCCATAGCTGGGGGCCTGTCTTACCTACGTCTTGGGCTAGCTCTTCGGCTTTTAAAAATAGCTCCATTGTCTCAGGTGTGTACCTTAGATTTCTAGGTGCTCTCTTAACTGTGCTTGCTGATATATTCATCTACTTTATTTTTATAATGTTTAGTTAATTGTATTAGTTCCTGGTCAGTGTACTTCCTCGTCTCTGTAGAGCGCTCTAGGAGCCTCATAGCTGTGCCTTCTCCGTATTTATGGTCTATGTATTGCCCGTGCTTAAATTGGTTGCCCTGAGAGCCTATATTACAGCCATAGCATTGCGGATTACAATTCCCGTAAGCGTGCCATCTTAGGCTGTAGTGTTTTCTGCTCATAAAGTGTCCATTCTGCATTGATTTGACTGGAGCTACTGTGTCACATGTAACGCACTTTACGTTACCATCAGAGTCAGCAGCTCTCCATCTTATATATTTACTGAATGCAGCATCTAGCTTCTTAACTAGAAGCCGCCTACTTACTTTCTTTTTAGCCACTCTTCTAGTGATAATTTACTAGGTTGATCTACTGTTAAAGCCTCTCCTAGCTGCTGCCAGTCAATCATTCCATTGAGATAGGGCTCATAAGCTGCATGCTTCTCCTCTCTAAATGGAATTGTGTATTTCTCCTCGTAAGCGTGAAGGCTCTTAATTATAGATCCTGTACATAGAGTGCCATAGAGATCATACTTACCTTGTCTAATGTATTTAAAGCATATTAGCACCTCCTCAACCTTGAGGCTAGGAAACACCTCTAAAATATCTTCTATGCAATCGTGATAGTCCTCATCATTCTTAAAAGTTCTCGTAGCATTTACTCCGTTTACTAATCTCTTTAATTGAGCTAAAAGAAAAAACCTAATATCCCCAGCTGCATGCATATCCGCACTCTGTAGAACTATACCATCTTTAAAGGCTGTCTCAGGCTTATAGCCCTTCATAACTAGATTAACGTTCTCCATAAGCCCATTTAAGCGTTTTTTCAATATCGAGCTCTGGGCTATTTTGCTTGCTTTCTTTAAGCGGGAAGAGTCCTCTCCAGCCGTTACTGATTGACTCGTTGATAATGGCAATTGCTGTTTTGTAGTCATGGTTACTAATTTTTTGAAGTTTATGGAGAGCTCCCTGCTCTGCTCGTTCTGTGTATTTTTTATATTGGTTAGCTGCTCTCTCCTCTATCCAAATCTTCCAAGCGTCTAAAAATTCTTTTTCTTTAAATGGATAAATAACCCCTTTCTTTATTTTACTTTTTATTTTACTCTTTACTTTACTCTTTACTTTACTCTTATGTTCATCAATTTGATTAGGTGGCTCATCAATTTGATTAGGTGCCTCATCACAGTGATTAGGTGGCTCATCAATTTGATTAGGTGGCTCATCAATCTGATTAGGTACAATCTTCCTAACAGGAGAGCTTTGTTGTATCTTAATATGGCTAAATTTGACTAGATTAGAGATAGCTCTAGTTATGGAAGCTGTGGAGCTTTTACACTCCTCTGCTAGTGTAGTATTAGTCTTAAAATACACTTTGCCGTTATCATGGAAGTGAGTGATATCTGCTAGTATATACCTCTCAACCATTGTAAGCTGTGTTAGGCCTAATATCTCCATAGGTATCCATATCCCTTCCTTAGCCATTAGAATATAGTTAATTGAGCTTGATGCTGTTTTAACCTCTTACAAGCTGCATTGTAGTAATCTGTATCTATTTCACAACCTACTAGATCATAGTTTAAATTATGACAGGCTATAGCAATAGAGCCACTCCCTAGGTGAGTATCAAGTATTTTATCTCCATCTTTTGCGTAGTTCATTAATAACCACTCGTAGAGCTTAACAGGTTTTTGTGTGGGGTGTATAGTTTTTTGTTTTTTGTTTCTTCCTCTGACTCCATCCGCTAAACCGTTCCATGCATAATAGTAATATTTTGCTGGTCTATTAAAACTGGTAAAAGCTAACTCTCCAGCTGAATAGCTATCAAAATTTACGTCTTTATTCCAAAAAATAAACCCTTTACATCCGCTTTCCCATATATAAGGAAAATAATTCGCACCCCATATAATAAGGTTTTTGCTAACTCTAAAAAGCTCTGAAAAGTATTTATTATCTGGTATTTTAGAGTCCCAATTTTTATTTTTTTTATCTCTTACTTTATTATCAAAACCTATACCATAAGGAGGATCTACTATAGCAAGCTCATAAGCATTATCCTCTAGAGTCTTTAAGTACTCCATGCAGTCGATATTATATAGCTCAATTTTAGCCATTTATCTGCTCATCTTGATACAGTATCTCTCCCTCTAGTTGGAGCTTCGTAGTATCTGTTTGCTTTACTATCATATCGCAGTATCTAAGCATACGTCTAGGGCTCTTATTTATCCATCTGTAGAGCGTACTTCTATTTACTCCTAGAGCTTCGTAGCAAGCCTTATTACTGCCATATAGCGTTACTATATACTTTTTTAATCCGTTTATCTGTACCATGCTGGGAGTTCTAATGTCATTGCTGAATTTAAAGGTTCGCTGTAGTCGTAGCTCTTAGGAGTGCTCTCTCCATCCCAGCCTCTGTACCAATCTTTAAACATGCTCACTTCTAAGCGTGCTCTATTAAAGCCATCCTCCATCACCTCCGCTGTGAGCTCGTACACTATTACTCCATACGGAGCATTCGGATCGCATGTTATTAGATAGTGCTTTATACGAGCCTCTGAGTTGAATACTCCATGAGAGTACAGAGCCAGCTGCATATGATATAAGTTATCTAGTACCCAGCGCTGGAACTTCTTAGGCTCGTTATCTGTTATCTTTAGATCCGCTATATAGTCATGTCCTATTATATCCGCAAAGCCATGAAATTTAACGCCGTCTAAGTCGAAGTGTATATGCTCCTCTTTGCTCGTAGCTTCGTTTATAAGCTTATTAGCTAGAGGGTGATTCATTACAGCAGAGGCTAAGTTTCTAGCTTCGTTATGCTCTCTGCGAGTATATACCGAATCTTCGCCATACTCCTCTACAGCCGCTTTAAATTGCTTATTAGCTCTCGTAGCTACGTCTAAAACTAGTTGAGCTTTCTCTGGCTCTAGTACTAGCTCATGGGTGAGCTTACCCCTTCGCATAGGAGCGCTTGCTTTAAAGGCTCTCTTTTTATAGTATGCGAAATGGGCTGGAGATTTAGCGAAGGCTTTAAGAGCGCTAAAGGATAGTCGTATAGTATCGAGCTTCATGCCTCTACGCTTACAGGCTTAAAGGGATTACCGCCCTCTACAAATAGCTGCTCCATATCTATTTTATCATTGAACTTCTGAGAGAGCTCGCACATATCTAAATCGAAAGCCTCTTTACTATCTACTCTCACATAGTACTTAGTATCTAAGCCCGCCCCTTTACGAGTTATTTTCAGGTCGTATGTCATTGGATCGCCCTCCACTTCTGATAAGTTACCTATCTCCTGGAGTACGCTTCTAGTTGTACAGCTGTAAATCTTAAACTGTGAGTCCTCTTTATGCCATACAGTAAACGCTGCAAACGGTCTCACTTTGTCATCTGCTGCAAAAGCTTTTTTAGGCATCTCTCCGTCAACAGTCCATCTTATAGGCTTTCCATCCATAAAGACCTGATAGCCCTCTACGGCTTTTGATACTATCCTGATAGTAGCACTCGTATTAGGTGCTAGTTTTAAATACTGTGAGCTGGCTGTTTCTCGCTCATAATTGTTTGTTAAAAAAGTCATCTTTTAAAGTTTATTATTTTTTTATTAATCTCAATTACTTTTCCGTTATTTGCTTTGTGCTTTTTATTGCTGAAGTCAAACTCTTTAGCAGCTATTATCTGAAGCTCACAGGCTGTTATAATAGCTCTAGCTTCTGCTGCGATTATCGTGTACTTCTTTTGCGCTCCTATGCTTTCCATGCGCTTTAGTATTCCTATTAGAATATCAATAGAAACCCCTAACTTGTCAAATGAGAGACTTCCAAAATTCTCCCACTCGCAGCGCGTAAAGGTGAGCTCTATAGCATTCTCTACTTCTTTAATCTGTAATCTGATAGCATGTAGGTCGTAAGGCTCTAGATAGCTAGCCATACGTCTATAAGATCCGTAGGTACTTATAAGATTGATGTTTAATAAACTGAATTGAGAATTTAAGTAGTTATCTACACCCCTAAGAAAGTCTTTTGCTGCTCTCTTAGAGCTCAGTCTATAGGTTGTGTGATTGATATATACCTCGTAGTATTTACCACTCTTAACTATTCCTTTATTTAGCTTGATTCTTTTACTCACCTCTCCCGTAATTTGGACTTGGAGTATAAAAAACCGTATAAAATAAATCTCTGACTAGAGACAGGCTGTTAACTAAATGTTGCCAATTGTTACCAAACCCCAGCCCAGTATGAATACCACTTTTTACTTTATATCTATTATCACGCAAAAGCTTATATCTATTATAACGCAAACTCATGTTGCAAAGTTATGCAGAACTTTTCCTTTGTTTCCACATAATGCACCATTTATTTTATTAACATATAAACGTTAATTCATAACTTATTGTAAAACATATTATTAGTTATACAACCATAACACAAAACTGATTCGGGTCATGTCGTTATCTACATGAATAAAGCCCTTATGAACTCCTATTCTGGTAAATCCTACAAAGATTAAGGCGTTTATTATGGTAAATCTGTCTGAACTATTATCACATACTATGTCCGCTGCTAGCCCTTTAATATGAGCGCTGCTATTTACTCCTCCCACTTTTTTATTCCAAGCTTTTGACCTATACCCTGAGCTTATCTTAAATGGTATCTGAGCATGAGCGCGAGCCTTATCTAATAGCTGTAAAAATACAGGATCCATATACTGACCGCTTCCAGGTAAATCTGGGCTGTCAAATTCTTTTAGCTTAAAGTAACGCATACCCCGATAATAGCTAGAACAATACAAAGGAGATCATGGCTATCGTAACGGCCATAGTTTAAGCGCTTGTATCTACAATTAGCCACGTTAAGTATTAAGATACATATATAAGGTATCATTTTCTTTTGTTTCTCTCCGTTACTGCTTTCTCTATATTAGCCCAGATAAGCGCACAAGCTCCCACTATTCCAAGTATTATATTTATATCTGTGAGCCATATAGCAGCTCCCCAGGATACAGATAATATATTCAATCCCCACATTTTAAAATCTATCATGGCTTATTTTCATTTGCTCCCTTTGTTTCTATTAGTGCTTTCTCCATAGCTTCTACTAGCTCTATTAACTCCTCTAGTGTAAGCTCCTTGCATGACATTAGATAGCTGATATAGTGACGTCACCTCCGTAAATTACTATAATACTAGAAGCGGGCGCTAATCTTAATACTAGGTTTGCTGTTGTACTGCTGTTTATAGCTAAGAAGCTTATGCTAGCGTTGAAATCTCCTGTAGCGCTGCTGGTTAAGCCTCCTGTAGTTTGGTTAAATTGTCTTACTGTTACTGCTGCGCTTCCCACTGTCGCGCTTGCGTAAACTGTTACCGCTGTAGCTTTGTATCCTGTCGGAATAGGGATAAACGCATATAGCTCTACAGTAGTGGAAGGGCATCGTATCCCCAAAACATCTGTCGTGTCATCTTCTACGGCTAGCGGAGCTCTTGTGTAGTCGTCATTCATAAAGAAATCTGTAGGCATTACCTTTAATAAGGTAGTAGAGCCAAACCAGCCGCCGCCCCCTCCTCCAGCAGTATCCCAAGTAAGTACTCCAGAGCCGTCTGTTTTTAGGAACTCTCCACTCGCTCCATCTGCTACAGGAGCCATAGTACCCCCTGTATTTATACTTATAAGATTAACTCCTACAGAAGCTTTTGTTGCTGGTAAGTGGATATCTTGAGAACCTGAGCCTGTACTAGTCGTTAATTTAGCTATCCCGTAGGTATCTGTAGTAATGAAGCCCAGCTTCGTTACATTCTCACCTTGTATTGTGTCATCGACAGGACCTTTATTGTGATATACTCCATCAGGAGGGAGCCCTGTTTCTCCTGGTCCTTTGCTTGGTCTATCGTCTAAATTAGCAACAGTAATCCCTGTTATATTACGTAACAAGTAAATGCATTCTATATCATACTCACCTGTAGCAGCTATAAAGTTTAAGCCTGTAAGCTGATAAAAATTATTACTATCTTCTGTATTTGTTAGTACGCTGTATGGGTGAATAAATAGCGCCCCTGTTCTGTATAGTGTACCTCTTTCTGTTCGTCTCGCTTTTTTATTAGCTCCTAATCTCTCTCTAACTCCTAATCCGTTAATAGATAGATTTGTACTTGTTGTATCTTGTGAGTTATTCCAATAAGTAGCGGGTGTGTACCCAGCGCCTCCAGGAGCTCCATCATTTATATTAATAACTCCTAAGCTTCCCTCACTTATTTTATCACCTATTAAAGTCTGCTCCTGGTTAAATTCATAGCGGGCTGTATCTTCGTTAGTTGCTACGATATCAACCTCACCGAATTCTTGTATATCCTCATCTTCTAGCACTCGGATAGAGAATTGTGTAAATTTCCATGTAGCAACTACAGCCGTAGGGCTAAAGAAGTCAACAGCTGTAACGGCATTACCCGCCCAATTAATAAAGTCTAATGTAGCTGTAATCTGTAAGCCTGTAGCTTCAGCTGGTAGTTCAGGTAAATTAATATCGAATAACTCACCATGATAAAACTGTGAGCTCTGAGTTAATGGATATGACGCCCCCCCATTATTACCGTTAAAAGCTGAACCTACCCAAGTTAACCTATTAGAGCTTGTTGAGTTCCATACATCAGTACTATATTGAGGAGTTCTGTAAATATATCCGTCTGCAAATGTTTCGTTATACCACACAGCCGTAGCTACAGCGCTACTATCGTAGCTATCGTCTCTATCTAAATAATTAACTGTGCCTCCAGCATCACCTACCTTAATTTCAAAGCGTATTCTTGGTCTTAGCACAGCATCTTGCCCTGTTAAGGAGCCTATACCTGAAGTAAAAAATTGTAAATTCCCAGCTAATTTATAAGCTCTCCCCGCTGGCTGTACTGCATCTTCATCCTCTAAAGTTGCTCCTGTAGCTAGTGAATTAGATACTCTATCTAAGTTGTAATAAGATCGAGATATTAACGGCATATCCCCCTGGTAGTTTCTAACTCTTTTTACTTCTTTAAAGGCTGGAGTGCTGCTCCTCTCCCATCCTTTCAGCTTCTCATATGTTGCGTTGTTACTTCCAAATGCTACAGAATAATCTGTCAAATTAGTTGACGTGTTATAAGTTACTGTGCCATTACCTGTTATCTGGTTCCATATATCGAGATTGTCCTGTACATGAGATTGAGTAGCACCTAATGGCACAAGCCAAAACGAACCCTTAGCCATAAAGATACTAGCGTTTAGTGATAACGCTATAGATTCGAGTACTTCAAAAGCGCTATAGTATTCATGTACTCCATCGCTGTTTGTGTTTAAGAATGTCGAGTGCTCAATTTTAGCGTTCTCTAGCTGTTTGTTTTGAGCTGTTCCTATCCAAGCTTTATACTGAGCTGAGATAAAATCCTCATAAAAACGTAGTAATATATCCCCTGAACCCCAAAAGTTAGCAGCGTGTACTTTGCTTAATGCCTTATATAAGTGTTCAGTTATTAGATCCGTACCGCTGTAGGCTGTGCCGTCATTATTGTACTTAATTCCCTTAAGATTAGCTAGCCCATCTACAGCCGTTATACTTACAGCTGCATGTGGGAACTCATCAGGGATTATAGTTTGCTCGGGAAGTATAGAGCCTACCCACCACGCCTCATTATCTCCATCTGGATCCCTATAAACCTCTATTCTATAAGTTCCCTCCTCTGTAGTGTCTAAAGCTGTATATAGCGCATCGAATGCAGCTGAGTTATTTTCAGGATGGAAGAGTGTTATCATTAACTTACTTCCTAGTATTGGCTTAGACCTATCGAAGTTGTCATATCCGTAGCTAATCCTAAAGCCGTCACGTCCTAAATTAAAAGGATAGTTTAAATCACTAGAAACCGAGTCAGCATCTACGATTTGAACTTTCCAATCTGTATCTTTCTCGTCAGTAAATTCGCTAACTGCGTAGATCATACTCATTATACATATCTATTTCTATCACGCGCAGCTCGTGAGTTACTTATTACTATGTCATCGCCTGAGATACGGCCATATACATTAGTAGTGCCATTACCTAAATATTTTTCTAACTGCGATAGTGGCGCTATTACCTCTGGATTACCTCCAGCTCCTGAGTACTCGCCGACCTCTACGAGACTACGGCCATACGCTAGCCCTCCCTCAGCTAGTTGTGGAACGTCTGAGAAAGCCATTTTAACACTACCCACAGCAGCGGCTATAAAGGCTGGTATAGTGAGCCCTCCGCTAGCTTGGTTAGCTACGTTTTTAGAGCTTGCTGCGTTGGTTATGGCGTGAGCTATAGCTTCACTTATTAAAGTCTTTAAAATAGCCTTACCCATAGCCGTCAAACTATCTACAAAATTCTCACCATCTACTATTGCATTTGCAAAAACATCCCCAATCTGTTGCCCTAAGTTAGAGAAAGCTGTCGTAGTGAATTGTAAGCTTTCAGTTAATGTATCTACAGAAGTTTTGACTAGAGATACTGCTCCTGGAGCTTGGCTTAGTTTAAATAATAGCCGGTCTATTTCATTAGCAAATATTACTACTTCTTTAGTAGCGTCTTTCGTACCCTCTGAGCTGCCTAATAATCCTCCTCCACTTTCTATATTATTATTTACATCTATTAATCTATTACCAGCATCTATAACCCTTTGAAATTCGTCTCTATAAGCTCTTATATCTTTGAGCTGGTTCCTAGCTCCCTCTCCTACAAAACCTCCCCTGTCTGCTATAGCTTGCTGTATTCTTTTTATCTCCTCGTCTGCTTCCTGTACTCTTAAAGCTGCGAACTCCATAGACTCAGCTATCTCTTCAGCTCCAGCCCCTGGGCTCACTTGCGCTTCTATCTCTAGCTGTGCTTTGTTTAGATCCTTTAAAGCTGTCTCTACTTTTTTAATCTCTTTACTCGCTTTACTCGCTTCCCTAGAAGTATCTAAGAATAGTAATGAGATAGCTGAGATAGCTACAGTAGCTGCTAATATCTGAGGCATCGAAGTAGCAAAAGCTATCCCGATTAATTTAATACCCGCAATAATTTTAGGTATAGCAATAAGCAATGGACCTATAGTAGCAACTAGACCAGCTATTACTAATATGTTTTTTTTAGTTTTATCAGAGAGCTCTGTAAAGCCTTGCGCTAAACTTATAACATTATCTAGCACTCTGTTTACAGCTGGTAGCAACTCTTCAGCTAGCGCTGCGCCCGCTAGTTTTAAGTTGTCTAGGGCTGTACTAAACTTTCCTGTAGCTGTTTCTGAGAGCTGCTCCATAGCTCCGTTAGCCATACCTCCCTCTTCATTGAAGCTCTTAAGAGTAGCATTGAACTGCTCAACGCTTACAGCTCCAGCTCCTAGCTCTGAAGGTAGAAGCCCAGTAGCATCTGAAAGCGCCTTAAAGATTGGTATGCCTCTCTCTGCTAGTTGGTTCAAGTTCTCTAGCTCTACCTTCCCCTTTGCATTTACCTTAGCGAAGATAGCCGCTATCTCGTTAATGGGTTGGCCTGTTGTGGCTGCTATATCTCCTAAGAATTGAAGCTGCTCGTTTACCTCGCTTATCTTAGTACCTGAAGCTATAAGCTGACGAGCTGAAGTAGCAACCGCTTCTATCTGGAAGGGAGTCTTAGCTGTAAACTCATTGAGCTGCTCCATCATGTCAGCCGCTTGCTTCGCTCCTCCTGTAAGAGAGATAAAGCTTACCTCCATCTTCTCTAGGTCTGCTGCGCTCTTTATAGCCATAGCCCCTACTCCGAGAATAGGCAGCGTTATGGCTTTAGTCATCTGAGTACCTAGAGCAGTAAAGTTAGAAGTCATTGACCTCATGTTACGCTGTACTTTACCGAGGCTCTTATTTAGATCCCTTGTATCTGCTCCTATACGTACTACTAAATCACCTAACTTTGCCATTTACTTTCTATTTTTCACCAAGCTTTGAAGCATCCTTCGCCCGTCTAGCTGTGGCTTATTCTTATGCGCTGCTTTCTCCCAAGGGAAGACAGCTAAATCTTTTGGGGTGATCTTCGCCCCTTTTTTAGTGTGTACGTTTAAGAGTAGAGCTGTCTGCCATCTGGTACGCTCCCAGTCTGAGCGCTCCCTGATCTCTTCGCTTTGTCTCTTTCCTCGTACAGCGTTGCCGAGCTCCTCGAATGTTAAAGAATAAAGGGCTGCTGGGGATAAGCCTAATAGACCTAGCCCCAGCTCCTCTATCCTGTTCCATGTCAAGGGATCGCCTTTATCTTTTTTTTTGAGTCAGCTGTTGAGTCACTACTCATAGCCTCCTCCATAACTTTGACTAACTTAGGTAAGTCTTGTACCTCTATTAGTCCAAGCCAGTCGTCTACACTCAAGTTAAATTCCATCCCTTGAGCTGCGCAGCCATCTACTACGAAGTAGTAAATAAGCTCAGGTATTAGAGTAACATCTGAAGCGTCAACTTCAACTACTTTTATCCCTGTTGCCTTCTCAAAGTTTCGCCATGCTCTAAGCGTAGCTTTTACGGGATAGCTTTTATTATCGAGTGTAATATTCATTATGAGATAACGCTATATGCTATGCTCTCGACGAGTTGTACCGTACAAGAGAATGAAGCATTATCCTCCACTCCGCCAGTAAGGTCTAGAGCTGTTATGTATCCCTTAGCTACATACTCCATATCTCCAGCGTTGGGCGTTGAGCCTGAGCCTACAATTTGAGTTAGTTTGATATCTAGCTTTGTCTTGTCATTTTGAAAGTCGAAGAGCTCATGCACTCCGTTAGTAGCATCGTTAGCAAACATCCCAGAAAAAGACATAGTTGCCTCTATCATACCAGGTAGTAAGCTTTTATATCCCGCGTTGGATTTCGTTGTTGTATCACGAAGATCTAAGTTAGTAGAGATAGAGCAATCTGTTAAATTATCTACCATTACTAAAGTTCCATCCTCTTCTCCTAAAGTTACTTTAAGATTAGAGCCGTTAATTATTCCTGTTGTTTCAGCCATTTTTTTTAGTTTTTTTGTTTTTCTTTTTACGCCTGTCACCTCCGACAAGAGCAGTTATAATAATATCTATCCAGCCAAATATTTTAACCGCTTGACTGTCCGACGGTACGAGAGAGAAGATAGCCCTCGCTGCTATTAATAAGGCAAATAGTATGCTTTGCCAGTGGTTAATTATTAGGTCTTCCATTTATATATTTTTTATTCTTATTGTGTAGTCCTGAATAGCAGCCCAGAGCTTACGAGCTTCGTTAACATCCATTTGTTCATTAACGTAGTTAGTGCTCTGTATCTCTATCGTGTTATACGTTCCTGTCTTTCTATCTAGAGCAGCTCGTACACTCACCCCTAAATTAACTGCTTTATTATATGTATCCTGGAAGCCGTACACTTCTATATTCGCGGTGTCTATATCTCCGTTTGTATTCTTTGTCTCACTAGGTGAGTTACTAACTACAGAGTACACTACGTAAGGAGCATCTATATCTGGCGGGGCGAGCTCAGGGAAGATTTTATTTAAAACCATCTCTTCTATTGAGATACTTCCAATAGTAGCAACAGTTCCTCCGTCGCTATTTATCGTAAATCTATCGTTGTCAGTAACGGCTGTAAAGTACTCAGTATAAGTCCCATTGTCGGCTGCTGTTAGCGTTGGTCGCTCAGGTGAAGAGTTCCACGTTCTTCCAAATTTTAACTCAACGCTACCGCTTGTAATATCTAAACTCTCTATTTCTAATTTGTAGCTTTTACCTATTTCAAAAATAGTTCCATCTTGTATGCAACTTGAATAAACCGTACCGCCTCCGCTTGTATCAATTTCGCTGCTGTCTAAACTTAATCCGCTCGCATTAAAAGTGATACCTCCAACGGCTGACAAAGTCCACCCCTCGCCGAGTGGTAGAACAGAAATACTATCAAAATCAACTAAGTCGCCAACTGCTGCACTTGCTAAATAAAATCTAAAAGTAGAACTCGTTGATACAATATAAAATTCATAATCTTGCCAATCAGCCGTAAGAGCATTATTAGCTACTACAGTACCAAGTTCCCCATTATTGCCTATTGAACTAAAGGCACTCCCTTGAGCAGTCACGCCGTCTGCTTTTGTTCCTCTTACTCGCATAGTTACTTTATAACTTGCATTAAGCGTATGACCAAAAGTTGCATATAGAGCTGAGCCTTGAGCTAAGTCATAGGTTAAGCGCATAAATTCAGAAGCATTCCAACTTGGAGTTGCCCTATCTGTTCCAGTACTCTCAGCTATCTTCCATTGAGATATATCTGAGTTAGTGAAATTTGGATATGTTACTTCTTCCGTTCCCGTAGCACTAAAGTCACCATTCGTTACAAGCTCCGTTCCTGTGGGTGAGTAGTCCGTAGTATTAAACGGGAAGTTACTTTGTACGTCTGAAGATTGAGACAGTATGTTATATATCGCTTTCCCTACCTTCATAGATTCTTTATATAGTGTCCAAAGTTGCTTTTTAGAAGTTGTACCTCGTACTTTCTACTTCTGTTATAAGTTGCTTTTTGTCCTCTATCAAAAACGCCTGTGTTGCGTGTTCTATGCTTACCCCCAAAGCGCTCGTCAAAGTCTCCCTTTTCTACGATATGAGCATACCAGCCGTCATCGTATTTTTTAGTTTTACCTCTCTTACCTATAGATTTAGTTCTAGGCCCCGCAAGTATTGTATTCCTGTTTTTATTCGGTTGCCAGGTTCCGCTGGATCTCCTCAGCTGGCCCTTCTTAACCTTTAGAGTATCTTTCTTAGTTCTTACTGTTATATCCTTATCTAGATCCTTGATATTAGCCTTTAAATAATTGGCATATACCGCCCCGACCTTATGGCCTATCTCCTGAAGCTTTTCCGAATCTTTCACACTCCATTGAGCTAATTTATCTATGCGCCTGTTGAGCTCGCTTACTCCTGTAATTACTACGCTCATCAGTTCACAAGTAATTCAGTTATCACTCTGAGCTGCTCACTGCGCCCTACCTCCTGGACTCCTAGTATCTCATATATCTTTGAGTCGTAGCTTATCCTGTACGAAGGTGAAAGCAGCTCAACCTGGGAGCTGTTGCGTATCGTAAAGATAACCGATTGAAAGCTCACTACTTGCTCTCCACTATTGCGCTCACTAGCTGAAGGCTTGCGCTCTATAGCAGCCCACACTGTAGCATAGGTACCCCAAGATACCGTGCGCTCTCCGTAGTCGTTTACGGTTGAGGTAGGTTCCTGTAGTGTTACCCTTCTATCTAGTGCCCCTATATTCATTTTAAGTTAATGAGTCTATAAGGATTTATAATTGCTTTTACTCCTAGAGGAATCTCTATAGCTGAAGTAGAAGCTACCACAACAGCCCGTCTATTCTCGTAGTAGTGAGCTGCGAGCATCTTAATGGCGTGAGTTAATGGGGCGTTGATTTGATTCGTTACCGTTCCCGCTATCTCTACTCCTCCAAATCTGTCCTCCTCTACTGAGGGAGTGTCTAAGAAGTTTACTCTTAAGATACCTAGCTGAGTACCTACGTAATATTTGTCTGAAGATAGAGTAGTTAGAGCCTCCTCGTTTGGCTTATAATATTTTACGCTTGATACTGTACTAGCTGAGTACGGAGCTTCGATATTATAAAAAGTTTTTATTGACATAGTCCAGGTAGTAGCCACAAAGTGGCGGCCTGTATAGTCCTGTATTGATTGAGTTGCAGCGTCAATAATCGCTGTTATAGTTGTGTCCTCGTCTGAATGATCCACACGCAAAAATTCTTTCATATCTGCTAGAGATACAATATCTGTTCCTGTCGGTTGTGCTGCGTATGTAAAATTCATTAGAGAAGTATTAAGAAAAAAAGAGGGCGAGCGAGTGGCCCGCCCCCAATTTCATATTAGTATATCTTAGATTACGTTAGTAATAGAAGCGAAAGCTCCAGACTGACGTACATCTACGTCATAGAACTTATTTAAGTGTAGAGCTATCTGAGCTGTGCCAGCGTTCGAGTAAGGATCTACTAAGAGGTCTAAACCGCCGAAGAAAGCAAGAACTAAACCTTTAGCCCAGTCTCCAAATATGATATCCCCAGCATTCTCTGTACCATCTACTAGATTAGGAGTAGCTACAGCTGGGAAGCCGTCAAAACTTTGTCCTTTCCAGAAGGCGTCAATAGAAGATACAGTAGCTAAGTCTCTAGATACTTTCCACCCTGTAGGGCTCATAGCCCACTTACAGTCACTGAAGTTACCTCCAGCGGCTAGTACATCTTTCTCTAGCTCGAAGAGGTCTGCTGCTGTTAAAGCTGCTCCAGCTCCAGCTGTTTGCGTTGCTGCTGCTGCTTTAGCGAAAGCTGCCTTATCAATAGTCTCATTGATTCCAGCTGTTAGCTCACGAGCGATAAGCTGGTCAACTTGTGAGCCTCCTTGAAGGATAAGCTGCTTAGAGAACTTTGTCCTGTTCGCGCAACGAGTTGGGCTAAGTGTAAGCTCATCAAGTTCTAATCCTGATTCAGCATCAGCACTAACTTCAGTCGCGTCAGTTCCTACAGCTTTTTCACTTACTCTAGGAAATTGTAGATTGCCCGTTGCTCCATGTATTGTTGTAGCTCCTAGCTTCTCAATCATAGTTGGAGCTCTTAAAGCCTCTATTACTCCAGGTACATTAGTAGGTACATATCCTGAGCCGTCACCGCTTCCCGCTTGGAAGTCATCAGCTTCACCTCCGCGAAATAATGCCGCTTCAGGTATTCCAATCTGTCCTGTCATTTGTAAGCCTCTAGCTTGCATTTCACGCTGTGCCTCCTGAGCCCATTCTGCTTCTGCTCCCTCTAAGCCTTTACCTAGAGATACAGTATTGATAGCGCGAGATAGAGAGAAAGATCTGTTGATTTTGTCCATCTCTTTAGTCTCACTTACTGAAGTGCCTGAGAAATTAGCTTGGCGTGCTATCATTTCCTCATGGGCTGCACGGCGCTTAATCTTATTATCTAAGCGAGTTACCTCTTGCTCTAGATAGTCAGCTCTCTGCTCTTCTTCGTTTGTGAGCTCTCGCCCCTCTTTTTCTGTATTCTCGATAAGAGATACATGTTCTTCATAGTTTTTGCTACGAAGGGCTTTCATTTCATTCAAATTCATTTTTTTTAATTTTAGTTTTTTAACTGTTTCACATTTATTATTATCGCTGCTTTTTACTTCAGCTGTTCTAACTTCTTCTGCGGGCTGCTCCTCATCTCTAGCTACCACAGTCGCCTCACGAAACGCAGGATAGCAGACTGGCGAAACGTCCAATAACGAAGCCACTTGGTCAACGGACCGTGCGCTCCTGTCCTCGCTCCAGGTTTGCTCTTTAATTGTAAACGCAAACGAACTTTGAGAGATATCACCCCTTTGAATAGATTCGTATAGATCTGTCGCATATTGCTGGTTTCCTAGTTTTACTCTGTACTTTAATCCTACATCGTCACTTGTCAGCTCTAAAGAGCCTGATTTTGTCCTCCCAATTATTAATGAAGGATCGTGATTAATGAGCGCTCTACAGTCTAAATTCTCGTTATTTAAAACGTTGTCGAAAGCTCCTCTAGATATCGTTTCTTTGAAAGATCCTATATCAGCTTCAACGCCATATACAGCAGCGTAACCTTCTATTATGCGCTCGCCGTTCTCTTCTCTAGTTTCTAGAGTGCTATCATGCTTTGAGTAGTGAGCCGCCGTTAGTAGCTCGTTTCTTGATTCGTCATCCATTACTTTCCGATTTTGATATTGTTTCGCTGTAAGCTCCTAGCTTATCTAAAGCGATTTGATTAACTTGTACTGTGTGTACATCTCCCCCCTCTACAGGGTTGAGCTCCTCCTCTGCTCTAACCTCATTTATTGAGAGCACCCCACTATTTAGCATCTGAGTAAAGTAGTTAGCTCTAGCTGTAGTATCTCCTCTCTGAAGATCTACAAGCCTGAATTTTGTATATATCTCTGGGCGCTGGAAGGCTGGGATTAACTTCCTATCCACCTCTTGCTCTATCCTCTGAGTCCAGGGTACAATGGTATGGCGTGCAAACATTAGGTTTTGCTGCTCTACATTGTTGTATGTTGTTTGACTAGGGAGCTGTACAAGAGATGGAGGAACGCTAAAGATTCTGCATATCTCCTCCGCTTGGAATTTGCGAGTTTCTATAAATTGCGCTTCGTCTGGAG
>Ga0208299_1001563_pt1 | contig 16825 bp, 21 predicted proteins | sample 15_taG_FD_184089 | JGI IMG/M metagenome (GOLD analysis project Ga0208299, IMG submission 184089) | Marine viral communities from the Subarctic Pacific Ocean - 15_ETSP_OMZ_AT15312 metaG (SPAdes) (version 2) | ecosystem: Environmental > Aquatic > Marine > Oceanic | place: Pacific Ocean | collected...
CCTAATATTCATTTCTCTCCGGGTGGATCTCGGTGCCAATATCCAGCTTTTTTTTTTGTTTTTTGCGCAGCATACCCGGCCCAGCATGAAACAGTAAGTTCTACTGTTTTATTTTGGTCCGATCCTCTTTTTTTCAGGAGTTCATCCCAATAGAAGTATCCATATCGAGATGTGGGATACCAAGCACCCGCCCAGCAGTAAACTTGTACATATCCACCTTCAGGAACCAATAATTCGGCTGTTTGACCCACATGCACACCTGATTCCTTCTGTGATTTACCATTGACCTTTACAGATTTACCCTTCTTATCTTTTATTTCAGGAGTAACCTGATTTCCACCCAGATTCTTTACAGTAACGCGAATGTATCCTTCAGGCGTAGGTGGGTGTCGGCGCCAATATCCAGGTTTACCACACGGATTTGAACACTCGGCTAAATATCCTCCCCAACATGAAGCTGTTAGATCGACGGATTTATTTTGGTCTTCTCCTCTTAATTTAAGTAGGTCACTGCTATACAAATAACCATTTCGAGCGATAGGGTGAGGTATTTTTGCGTCCGAACACCGGGCTTTTACATATCCACCTTCCGGAACTAACATATCATTAAGCTGTCCGATCGGGTAATTCTTTTTATAAGTTGATGGTTTTACTGGAGTTCCATTTTCATTCCATGCTTCAGAATTTAAAAAATTTCCACCCATACTCTTTACAGTAACGCGAATAGAATCTTTCTCCGAAGATCGAAGCGGTGGATTTCGGTGCCAATATCCAGGTTTACCACTCGCACTTTTACTCTGGGCAGCATACCCGGCCCAGCATGAAACAGTAAGTTCTACCTTGGTATTTTGTTTCGATCCTCTTTTTTCCAGGAGTTCATCCCAATAGATGTATCCATATCGAGCTGTGGGATGAAGACCTCCCGCCCAGCAGTAAACTTGTACCCATCCACCTTCAGGAACCAATAATTCGGCTTGTTGACCCGCAACATACCCACTTTTCTTCTGTAATTTATCCTTGTACTTTACAGCGTTACCCTCTTTATCTTTTGTTTCAGCAGTAACCGCATTTCCGTTCAGATTCTTTACGACCACTAGAATGTATCCTGTGGGAACTGGGGTCACTTTTAGTTTTATTTCGTTGACAAGAAGAACGACTAAATAAATTGCTACTCCTAAACATACTAAAGTCACCGCCGCGCCGCCGGCACGAGCCTGAGGTGGGATGACAGGTGGAGGCACGTGGAATGCTACCTTCCCTCCCATCAGCGCGAATATTGTGAGAATTATAATTCCAATAATTAATCCAATCATTTAATTAATATTAAATGATATTTTAATAAACCATCCACTCTGAGTAGTATGTATTGGCAATTCTCAAACTACATTCTAACTCATTAATTTTATTGGGGGCATAAAAAAGAGTCATATGAGGAGTGTGCGCAGGATAAAGTCCCTCTATTTCACACGGATATAAATAATTATTATGTTCCCTTTTGCTGCAGCGCGGCCGCGCGTCGCGCGGCAGCTTCCGCCACCAAGCGCGCCGACTTCTCCTCCACCGCCGACGGAGCCCCTGCCTTCGCCTTCGCCATGTTAGACGCCGCCTTCGCACTCGCCGCCACTGCCTTCGCGTTCGCCTTCGCACTCGCCGCCGCCATGTTAGACTCTGCCTTCGCCTTCGCCGCAATGTTACTCGACTTATGCGCCTTCGAGACAGCATGCATGCCGGCGGGTCCCCCATACATGGTTGCTCCCGTATTGGCGGCCACCATTGCCGCGTGTTGAGCAGCTGGTGTTTTAAAAGCGAAAAGAAAAATTAAAAGGAAAACTATAATTACGGCACCTATGATGAAGTACATCGACTGAAACAAACCTTTGACCGCGTTCACAAAATTATCAAAAGAACCAAATATTCCCTTGTTTTCTTGCTCAATCATAAGATCGTATTTGGAATCAATATCACTCAGTATTTCACTTTTATTTAGTTCGGTTTGAATATTTTCCATTATTGCCTCTGTAATCTGATCAGCTACTAATTTATTAGTGATTTCTACCGTACCCTTCGAACCAGGGGGGCAATTTATGTTCTCAAATTTAACTTTATTGTCCTGAATAACTACAATTTCAGCCGCCATGTCCTGAATAGATTCTTGAGTTAATGAAGAACTTGTTGCCTTTTCGACACTATTTTTGATAGCCCCGTCGTCAACATCTTTAGCCACTGAAAACCCCGCATCCGTGGTCTGTTCTAATTTTTTCTTATAATTTTGTACAAGGTCATTTTGAACCTCAGTTGATATATCCACTATATTTTCTGCTGAGAATTTACCAGTTGTTACTTGTTTAACTTCGGCGAAATTTGATGTAGTAAATTTACATTCACCGATATTTAAGGTACCAATTCCAATGTCATTTGATTGTAGTGTGGAGTTTTCGGATCCTATAGTTTGAGAACTTTGTTGAAGTGATTTAGTTATTGTTTCTATGACGTTTTCATTGGTGATACTATGGTCGTGTTTGCTGAAGGTACCCCCCATTTATGTTTAACATATAATAATAAAATAATAATTCCTATTCCTACTCCTACTCCTATCCAAATTATTTTGTCTTTGCCTTCGTCTTTGTCTTTACATTTTTTATCAGCCCATAAACAATCATTTTTTGATGTACAAGTTTGTTCGTCTCTATTATCTGAACAAGAAAGTTCGTCTTCAGGATTATCAGTCGATGCGCATTTATTAATTTCTTCTATAGTGCCAGCATTCATAGTCTCAATATTTATGGTATTAATACATGTAGTGATATCTGGACACTCGTTCAAATTTGACTGAAATTTACTAGTAGCACAGAACGGATAATAACATCTCGGGTTGTTAAAATTCTGCGCCGGGTATCCTGCATCTGTAAACACTTTTGTAATTTTGTCATATTCGTCCGAAGATAGAAAACAAGAGCATAATTTTCTTTTTTCGCTATCTTCTAATAGAGTTTCAAGTGTTTCATTTTTGCAATATTCTTCAAGACCCTTTTCACATGGTGAAGACGCCTTATCGGGTGAACAAAATGATTTACACTCAGGGGTGCTGACATGTTCTTTATTATTACATAATTTTTCCTGGGAGGTTTCATTATGAAAAGCTTCTTCATTTTCCTTACAGATTGTCGATTTCATTTCATCTGTTGTATAACACCAATCCGAAAAACTTTGTGGGTGACAGCCTGCTGAACCTGGCTGAAAATATATAAGGTTTCCTTCTTTATCTGCTAATGACCCGTTGACAAAATGATCATGGTTGATGTCTACGACTTTAATAGGTTCTAGTCGCCAGCATTGGCCCCTCTCGTACCCCGGATTACAATATGGGCCCTCGGCGGCGCCGGGCTTGTCACCCGACCCCCTCCCCTTATAGTCCGACACGTAGAACAGTTCCATTCCACTTTTTTCTTCCCACACATGTCCAGTGCCCCAAACCATTAATGTTTTATTGAGTGGGATGAGATCTTTGATGTCATCCCATGTAATTGTGATTTTTTGAGAATATACCCTATCGTACTTATGAGTGTTTGGATATATGATACTTTTTATTTTCGGATCGCGATCTGACATCTGAATTGTCACTTGCTGATTTTCATATAATTTGATTGTATATTTCCAACCATTAGCTTCTAAGGTTTTTCGTGATCGATATGTAGGACCTCCTTTACTGGCGCCGTTAGGGCAGCTAAAATTAAAATATATTCTCCCTTCGTTTTTGTTAAGAACGGTGGACCATCTTTGATAAAAGAAATAAACATACCAATACTTTCCATTTTCGTCAAATCCTGGATTTTGCGTACCATCGTTTTTGTTGTTTTCGTTAGGGTAGGGATATTTAATTTGTAATTCACTACCCTGAACCATGTATATTATTACTATCTCTGAACATTTTAGCTCTCAGATTTTTAATTTTCACTGGAACTGTTTTCCAAAATTTTTTGTTGTTTTCTGAATAAAGTTCCCATTGGTTTTTTAGTTCTATTATTTCATCAGTATCTTTCGGCGGGTTTTCTGGATCGGTTTCATGACAAAATGTACAAATTGAAAATTCTGGTTCTTTCATGATAGCCATAACCTGGTTTATATCATAAATAGTGCCATCCACATCAACCCAGAGATGCCAGCACACTTCAGGGTCCAAACTATTCGGGGTATGGATTTTCAGGTAGCCCTCTACAATTTTACTCGTTGTTTTTGGGTATTTGTGTTTAAAGAGTTCATTTAATAAAATTGGTCCGTAAATTCCACTGTTTTCAATTTTATTAAGTCTAAATTTCAGGGCAGTACGCCGTTGAAATTGTTCCATATTTATTTATATTCTAAGACGTTTTTCTTTTAATTAAATAATGATGTCCTATAAAATTGCTCACACACAAGGAATATGAGATATGGTAATAAGAATCCTGGGTGGATACAAATTATTTTAGTGTTGATTAATAATATAATTACGCATACCTGTCACCCGAGCAAGGGTATTAATTTGTTGGGGTGTGTATTTACTCATACGTATTTCAAAATTCTTACGTGGTTCGAATCTTCGATGTTTAAAAATAAAATCATAATCGTTTTTAGTTAAAAAACTAACATTTTCATTGTGGTTGGTTTTGGGCATCACTGCACCCGCACCGAGGTGCCTAAAAAAAATTTCACGTATTTTTTCATTAGAGATTAGAGGTTTTGGTGGTGGCTTAATAGTCCAATTCATATTACCGCTAACTACTCTTGGGCGTGTTTTTATTCGGTTTCCAAATACAGTTTCTACTGCTGCATTATAACAGCGACCAGGAGCATTGTAAGGGGTGTTGGCATTTTGTGCCTGGGCTTTTGCAGTAATATCTCCATTCAAACTAATATAATAATTTTCAAGTATATATATTAAAAATTTTTTACAAATCCCTTGATGTCGAAATTTTGATTCTACGTGCGCATCGGCAATATATACATCTCCGCTGAGTGTATTTTCTATTCTTATTTTTGATACAATATTTCTTGGAGATCCTTTGGTTTGTAAAGTATAAGTAATAGCTGGCGTGCTATTCCCAGTTAGTCCATGACGAATCTTAACATTGTACTTATTCATTTTATTATAGTATAATAATAATAAAATGAAAATTAATTTAGTTTTAGATTTTTCAAATGGAGAAATATTTTTTGACGACCATGAAATTATTCTTAAATGGAAGGACAATGTATGCTTTAAAATTAATGATCAAATAAATATTTCTTTTAAATACAATAATTTAGAATATAACACTTCTATAGAAACCATTGATTTGGCTGTAGATTTATTAAAATTTAAAGATTCACAAACCCAAGTGACGTTTCACGAACACGCCACATTTTTTTTCAATTGCGAGCGCATAGATAAAACCGACCGGATGGATTCACCAAAAACGAGATATTATAAAAATTTCATATCCTACTATTTTATTCCAGAAATTGGAATAAAATTCAAAAATATTTTAAAATTTATGATGTTTTTAAAAATCGGAGAAAATAATTGGAGAAATGATGACTACCGAGTATTTATAGAAAATTTCACTCCTCCGCGTGAAACAGACAAACTACAGAGATCCAGAAGTTTTTAAATATCTAGCGGACTTCAAAATTAATTGTGTGTTCCAATTAATTTTTCATCTTCCGGTTCTTAAGGTAGGAGGAGAATTTTTGTGGTCCTGGATTTGTCTATTCACTTTTTCCATGTGGGCGTAGTATTTCTTTAAAAACTGTCCGATCGGCTCGGGGCATATTTTCTTCCAATCGCTCGTAACTTGATCGTAAATGGGTGCTTGAAATACTTCAATCCACCCTAAAAGTTTTTGTTGGACGTCCCACCCAATTTCTCCGCCCAATTCTTCTCTGATTTTTGCGTGGATGTCAGTACGGGTGGGGACAAAACCACACAGGGTATCCGCAATCTCGTTCATCAGGGATCTGAGATGGTCATAGGATTCGGAACCCTCTTTATCCAAAAGATCAAAAAAAGCCTTATGAAATTGCTCTTTAATTTGCTCTTCCATTTTGTGTTATTATTTATTAATATCTTTATATATTAATAAATAAATATGGGAGACTATGTGGGAAATCTGAAAGTTCCCAAAGTTAAGGGGCGTCGTAATTTTATCCAGTTAAGTGATGGGAGTGATGACCTAATGGTTAATGAAAATCTTTACGCCACCAGTAATGGGTCTATAAGCGGTCACATTTCGGGAAGTGGAACAGCTACGGAAATGGCGTATTTTAACGGTCCCGAGAGTATTACTTCAACCCCTGCCGCAATAGTGGAGACGGCAGGGACCGGACAAATTTTATTAGATGCGGGTTCTGAAGCATTACCAACTCTAGCATTTCAAGGAGACACTGACACTGGAATATATCAACCCGCCAATAATCAAATAGGAGTATCGGCGGGTGGAAATATAGAAATGGGAATATCTACCGCTGGTGTTTCAGTTGATGAAGGGTCGGAATCAATTCCAAGTTATAATTTTGGATTAACAACTGTTCCGGATACTGATACTGGAATGTTTAGAATCGATACTGATACAATCGGATTTTCAACTGGTGGAGTTCAAAAGGTGGGTATTTTCCCTACGGACTCGGGAGATTTTATAGAGGGAATAAATGTAGGAAAGCCTGGTGCACCAGCGACGGCTGGTATTCAACGTTTATCTGAAGACCCAGATAATTCGTGGGAGGATGGACACATGGGTAATTCCACCGCTTTAATTTTTACTGCTAGCGATTTTAGACAAGAGTCAAACACCCGCAGTCAGCAGGTGACTTCATCACAACCAGACCCCGCTGCGGCGAGTTCTCGGTGGTATGGTTTGATTAGCATTGATGGTGATGTGGTAGCACAAAAAGTAGTTCCCAAAGGATTTTTAATTGATGATACATGTGAAATAACTATCTATACCCCAGTCCCGCCCCCTAATCAAACTGGTAATTGTTTTGTTTCAGGACAGAGTGTAGCAATAGGTGGTAATGATACTTTAACTAATTTATTAAGTCTTCCCGGAGGATTGGGCGGGCCTGTTTTAACTACTAATACCGCAACGCTACTAAGTGGAGGCGATAGTCTGACAGGTGATGGTTTGAACATAATTACTATTATGTGGAGCGGGGCAGCTTTAACACCTGCTAATAGTATAACTGGAGCGAAAATTACAATGAAAAGAGTGTAATAATAATTTATTATTTAATATTAATAAATATGGGAGACTATATCGGGAATCATAATATTCCAGCAGTTAAGGGGCGTCGTAATTACATTCAATTAAGTGATGGAAGAGATGACCTAATGGTTAATGAAAATCTTTACGCCACCAGTAATGGGTCTATAAGCGGTCACATTTCGGGAAGTGGAACAGCTACGGAAATGGCTTATTTTACCGGTCCTGAAACGATTGCTTCAACCCCTGCCGCAATAGTGGAGACGACAGGGGCCGGACAAATTTTATTAGATGCGGGTTCTGACGCATTACCAACTCTAGCATTTCAAGGAGACACTGACACTGGAATATATCAACCATCTCCCAATGCTGTAGATTTTACAATAAATGGAAGTAAGATAATTCGCGTGAGTCAAGACTCTAATGTTTCGGGAAGAAGTGGAGCTGCCAACCGTCCTATGTTTAATTTTGGTTTATCGGGTGTAGATACCAATACTGGCATGCTTCAATCATCTGAAGATATTATTGGACTATCAACTGGGAATGATCAAAAAGTAACTATAAGAGCCGCAGGTGTACTAGGTCCAGTTGATACGGTTGAGGGATTGAATGTGGGAACATCTGGCGCTTCTGTTTCGGCTGGTATTCGGCGTTTATCTAGCGTCGCAGCTAATTCATGGGAGGATGGACACATGGGTAATTCTACAGCTTTAATTTTTACTGCTAGCGATTTTCAAAATGGGGCGGATGGGCAGATTATCTCAATACAAATATCTTCCTCGCAGGGAGATCCCGCCGATACTCGCGGAAGCCGGTGGTATGGCGTGATTAGTTCAGATGGTATAGTTTCCGCGCAAAAAGTAATTCCTAAAGGTTTTATTATTAATGGAGGCAAGGGTGTAAATTCAATTATCGAACTTTATACACCTGCTGGAAGTATGATAACTACAACATGTTATGTATCAGTACAAAGTGTAGACATAAATGGTGTTACTGTTCTAGATAATTTATTATCATCTACTTCTTTTAGTTCTAATGTTGAGACATCTTTAAATACAATAGGTACTATTATTGGAGACGGTAAAAAAATTATTACTATTTATTGGGACACTGGAGGAGTACCATTAACACATGCCAATAGTTTAGCTGGAGCAAGAATTACCATGAAAAGAATTTAAAAAGAACACATGCCTAAATAATAAATAAAATGAACTCGTTCAAAAAAGATTCAAATAATGAAGAAATTCTTCTTTCATGTGATGAACAACAAGTTATGATGAATTGGGAAAAACCTTATATGGAAGAATCTATTAATATGCTAGGACCTGTGGGTGATGTTCTAGAGATTGGTTTCGGGTGTGGGTACTCCGCAACGCAAATTCTAAAACACCACACACCCAAAAGTTATACTGTTATTGAGTGTGATCCAGTTGTCATTGAAAAAGCTAAGGAGTGGCGAAAAGACTATCCTCAAATCCCAATTCATATTGTCGAAGGAATGTGGCAAGAAAAACTATCAACTCTAGGAAAATTCGATGAAATATATTTCGATGATTTCCCTTTGGAAATAACTGAAAATTCTTCTAAATTAGAAATTGGAGTAAGTCAAAAGAGACATCACATATTTATTGATTTGTGTATCCAAAATCATACCAGAATAGGATCTCGGATCTGTTGGTACATCAATGGAAATCCAGAAACTTTTTCGTTGGGAAGTGATACCGAACCTTTTGTGGAAAAATATATTCGAACAATTGATATAAAAATTCCAGATACGTGTAAATATCGCAATATAAAAGAACAAAAATGTACGATCCCTTTGGTCATCAAAGTGAAAGAATACGATTTTACTTGCGCACAACGGTGGGCTATGAGACAAAATAAAAATATAATTAAATAATATAAAATGCCGTGTCCTTTTGTAAAATTTAAAGATGCGTTAGGAGTTCCCGGAAAAGGAGTCCACAGTTATAAGTTTCTCAACACAGCCATCGCGGACTACGTACTCACGATACTTTTGGCGGTTATTACATCATACTTTACCGACATACCGCTGGTCCTAACAACTATTTTCTGGTTTATTGTGGGTATAGTCGCTCACGTTCTCTTTGGAGTTAATACCAATACTGTGAGATTCTTAGGATTATCTTGTTGATCATGGCTTTCCTAGATTTGGAAGGCCCTTCATATATTCCATCAAATCCTTATTGGACTGCTCACGAGCCCATCTTTTAAGGACGTTTTGTGGGACGTTCCCGAGTACCCTTACACTGACCCCTTCACTCATTTGCTTGGTATATTGTCTTGAATTTTTTAGATTAGCATTATGTTTTTCCCATATTTTCATAAGAATTGGTTTTATATTTCTGTTATTAAGTACGTAATGTCTGTTATAATTATTCATTTCTCTAGACAAAGTTCTTGTTATTTCACTGTTTGTTGGTACATTTGGCTTAGACATAAGTGTGACACTTAATATTTCACTAACACGCTCACGCATTTCAGGAAGAGCATTTATAAAATTTATAGTTGCACTTCGGGTAGTAGGAAATCCAAGTTGGTTAAGAGAATATTCAATTTTAAATGTCATTGTTATACTATAATAAAACATAATAAATGTCTAGCGTTGTAGATTATAATCGCCTGAAGAGAATTGATATTTCTGATCCTCCTCAGAAATACAATTTAAATCATCTGTGTATGGTTATTGGCGCTTTACTGATTATGTATATTTTCAAACGAGCTAAGGACAAAAAATCCGATCGACAACTTTGAATTCCAGACATTGCGCGGCATCCAAATACAAATCTCGTTTCATAAGTTTATTAAGTTTTTTTTCGGGAATTTCGCATTTCGTGGTGTACAATGTGTTCAATTGCTTCATTAGAACATCGCAATGTTTCATGTCATCTTTTAGTTCGTTGTATTTTCCCCAGAATGTGCCCGAAGATATCTGATGGATAAGGATATGTGCGCTGGGTGTTGCGTACCGCTTTTTACCAGCGAGAAGTAAAAAAGTGGCCGCGCTCGCGCACATCCCATCTGCGATTGTCGTGACTGGAATCTTCATGGAGTTAATGTGGTCCATTGCACTGAAGCCAGCGTATACATCACCCCCACCACTTCGGATGTATAGCCTAATAGTGGGTTTATAGCCTTCCAAATCAACGGCCTTTTTCCGTAGGGATATTTCAAGTTTTTTTAGGTTAATAATAAGTTTTGTTATCGTTTCTTCAGAAACGTCACAATAAAAATAAATATTTGAACCAATTACATTAATATTCTCGAACTTTTCATCTTCACTATCACTTTTATCACCGTCACTGTCACCACCATACCACTTGTTTTTCATGATTTCTTGAGCTCTTTTTTTAGATTATTTAAGAGCTTTGGCTTTATTTTGTTTAAAAGCGCAATATGATTCATAATATCCAAATCACAATATTCTAACTTATAATGCTTTAAAATTTGAATCACATTCATTTCCATTTCAATACATTTACGCTGGATCCCCAAGATAATATCTATGTTATCTAATTGTATATGTTTAGTTCGGTGCCGCATTTGTTTTATTTTTCCCATTCTCATTTTCATATTGTTGTATTTAGTCCACGCGCTTCCGGGGTTCATAGATTCTCTATAGAGCGATTGTTTTAGTTTTATACTAGGTTCTATTATAGCTTCGTGACAAAAATACGGGTTGAGATCCCAATCCCCGTGGTAGAGTTTATTGTCGTAAATATCCGCGATGGACATGTTGTGTGATATTTCTTGTGCCACTTCCATGGTTATATTTTTCGATCGGGGATAATTTTCGTGTACAATTCCCCAGGAATACCCGTGTTCTTCGATATATTCTCCTATAAAATCAGAGGGATTGGTTTTCCCAGAGCATAAAAGATTATGGACCGTATCTTTAGGGCTTAGAATAATATCTCTTTTTCCACTGAATTGAAATGAATTTAAAAAAATATTTAAATTTCCATTACATTTTTTTGCCCTTAATAAAATTTCAAATTCATCTTTATTATTAAATTTTTCTTTTCCTATTTCTTTTATTTTTTCTACGGAATAGGGTTGGAGATGAATACAGTCGCAAAAATTTATTTTATTTATATTTTTAAGAATAATTACGAATGCGCCTTTATTAATTCTGGTATGGGTTTTCATATATTCAATTATTTCTTTCAATCCAGAACAATCCGGTTCAATGTCATCAATGAAAATAGTTGAGTATGTATTTTTAACTTTTTCTATAAAATCTAGGGTTTCGGTTTTATTTTTTAAAATATCATAGGAGAGTTCAATAGTTCTTAAATTTTTTAAGACTTGTTTAACTAAAAAACTTTTTCCTATTCCAGGATTTCCGTAAATGCAAATATTATCTTTTTTGTTTACATAATTTAAAATTGTTTTATAAATACTTTCCCGGCCGTAAAGATTGGAAATTTTTTGTCTTCGAATATTAACATACGCATCCATGGATATAATTGATCAGATGTTAGATATGTTATACGAAGATGAAAATATAAAAGAAAAAATTATTAAACCTGTAAAGAAGAAGGCTTATCCTTATTTACTTGGGGGCGCTATTTTTAACTTCATTATTCTCATTTTACTTTTATTTATAGCCTTCAAAATCAATAGTATCGATCGAAAATTTATGAGTTTGATTGGTTAAATTTTTGTTTTAATTCTTCTACATTTACAACAACTTCTTCAGAATCTGCCAGACTGGCTGGTGAAGGGGTGGGCGCCGCTCCCATTTCCAATTCAGGTTCCACGAGAGTCGTCAGTGGCAGATTTTTTGTTTTTTCTATTAATTTAACCATCTGGGGAGGCTCATATACAGGCGGACTCAGTGTACCAGCATCAAGAGGCAACGACGGATAAGATTTGAATCGGGGTCGTGGGTCCGGTGCCACCGCCGCCGCCGTCCCGATATTTACAGTTTGCGCAGAATCTGAGCGCGTAGTGCCGTCACTAAAACCAAATGGTTTGATGGGTGTTAATTTAATGATTTCCGGTCTTTCGAGATTTAAATCCTTTTCGTCAATTTCGTCGTTGAAACTTGTACAGCAATATTGTTGAATATCTAAACAACATGTTCTTTGCTGGTCTTCTGGGTTTTTCTTATGTTTTATAATTGGAAATTCTTTTTCAAATAATTTGATAATTTTATCTGGGATAGATGGAGACTGTTCAATAAGTCTGTCATATTCTTGATTACAATATTCAACAAATACTGATCCATCTTGTGATCTTTCGTCACGAGGTAAAGTGAGTTGTAACCGAACAGATCTAGATAATTTGCCATAATGAACAGAACTTACACGGTGACTTTCCATTAATTCATTTATTTTTAAAAATTGTAAAATGGTTGTCATGATGGCCGCGACTAGATTGAATGCGCCAATTCCAGATGGGACAAGAGGTCTCCACGCCACCGGAAATGTATTCTGGGCGAAATTTGCTGTTCCTGTGACGGTGCTAATGATAATAATAGGCAATGTAAATCTCAAGCTTAATTTTTTATATTTTTGGTATGCTTTAAAATGCATAAAACGGTAACAGGCGGATTGTTCGCCCCATACTTTGAGGATTTTTTCTTGTTGGGTATGCCACACTTTCTTCTTTTTGGGTTTATTGAATTCCATTACTATTACATTGTTACAAAAAAAAATTAATATAAAGACGATAGGCTCTATAAAAAGTAAATGGCGTCCATATTCTTTGTTCTCGATCGTTCCGGTTCTATGTATAACTGCCTCACCGACACCATCGGTGGATTTAACTGTTTTATTGATAGCCAAAAAAATGATAATGAGAATGGTTCGATGAGCTTGTACTTTTTCAATAATTCCTATTCAATTATCTACGAAAATAGGCCTATGAAGGAAGTAGAAAATCTTACACCGCACACATATCACCCTAACGGACACACTGCCCTTTTGGATGCGATTGGGACAACTGTGCTCAAAGTTTCTTCTCAGAAGTTTGAGACTCCGCCCACGATTGTAATTCTTACTGATGGATTTGAGAACGCGAGTACTATTTATACGAAGTCTCATATCAGTGATCTCATTAAATTGTACACGGAAAAGGACAATTGGAATTTTGTTTTCTTGGCCGCCAACCAGGATGCTATTCAAGTTGGGGGCTCTCTCGGCATTCCTGAAGAGAGCGCAATGACCTTTGATCCGAAAACTGTCGAAAAAGCCTTTGAAGGTCTCGGCGCGGCTATGGGACGTCAAATATCTGGACAGGATACACGCGTTCAATTCACAGAACTGGAGCGCGCAGCGAGCCAGTCGGCTCCTGGTTCTCCGGTAAGCACTAATGAAGTATTCACAGGCGTGCCCAGTACTTCACTAGATCCGGTAAATACGGGAGGAGGACTCCCCCCCTTGGGACATTTTTATATATAACACCAAAATTTCGGCGCGAATTGCGGTTTTGTTAAGTTCGCGGTTAATTCTTTGACGTTTCTGTTTTTGTAATTGAAAAGAAAAAAAAACTTATATTATAATAGTATAATGAACTCAGAATTTCAAATACGAGGGTCTTCTATACGCATATACATAGTGGTAGTTTTTATAATAGTACTGGTTCTTATTGTATGGGGGATATGGAAAGCTGTTTCAGGCGCTTGGCGGGCTTTCCATCCTCCTCCTACTCCTAATTCTTGTTCATATAAGAAAGACAAACAAACTTGTACATCACAAAATGGTTGTGAATGGGATGATAACAAATGTAAAGACGAATCCCATACCCCAGGTAGTCCTTGTACTGGTTCAATAGAAGGTGGTAAGTATACATATGATGATGACGGAATGTGTGAAAAATACCATGGATGCGAGAACCCAGAACATGTGAAAATCGGCGACAAATGCCAATATACTCCAGGTAGTCCTTGTACTGGTTCAATAGAAGGTGGTAAGTATACATATGATAATGACGGAATGTGTAAATACCATGGATGCAAGAACCCAGCACAAGTGAAAGTCGGCAGCAAATGCCAATCAGTAACAAAATGTGAAACCGACGATTGTGATATGGGTAAATTTAGTAGGGGCGGGGATCATCAATTTCAAAATTGTTTTAAAACTGATGACAGTGATGTATGTATAAGACTGTGTTCAGACGGTGCCTTACCAGTGTGGTACGACGGCGGCGGCTACAAAGAAAATGAGGGCTTTATATGTAAAAAAGAATCAACGCCGTGTAGTTTACCAGAGTATGATCAGTATAACGTAGTACAATATTCTCGTAGAGAAATTCCCTCCCTCCGCGGTGCCGAACTTGAATGTGTACCAAAAACGAATGACGAAGGCATCCCAGTATGTAAAAAACCTTATTCTCATGACGATTCTAGCATCGATCAATTGAATTGTAAAAATATTCGCATGAAATTTTATTCAAAAAAAGGTCACGCGGGAACGCCAGCTACTTATGATTCATGGACCGCCAAAAATAAATACGTAGGAGATCGTGAACATGAAATGAGTGGTGAGGGGCAAACTAGCAAGATAATAAATGTTCCATTAGGTGGAAAAATAAAACAATATTGCCACGGAAGTGCGTGGTCAAAATATGGAAAGAAAAATTACTATCTTTCTTTTAAAGAACTCGAAGATATGAAACATGAGTTTAAATCAGGCGTCACCAACTACGGGAATAATGTTAATACACTAAGCCTCATACAATGTCAAAAAGGTGATCCTTTTTTTTAAAGAACTCGAAGGTATGAAAAAATAAATTGAGTTTTATTCGTTTTTTTTTCTCCGCCCGCGATCCGGATCGGCGGCGTGCCCGGCAGCTTGCTTTGCCATGCGCTTAAACGCGGTCGCGCCGTTGGGTGTAGCCTGGCAAAAACAAACAGAAAACTCGAGACTGGTGTGTATATTCTCAAATAACTACTGACAGTACGTTAAAAAAAAACCGATTTTCACTTAAATGGAATACGATTCCATATTTTTGCCACTGGTTTTGTATTATTGTTTTTTTTTAAATAAACTCAACAATTTTAGTACATAATTCACTAATTTTGAGATCATCATTTTCAAAATCGTCGTTCACATCCAGTACCAATACGTTGGGTTCGTCCATTAACCAATTTTCGTGTTTGTTATGAAGTTCTTTTAAATATTCAAATGAAATGGCTTCTTCGCCGCTCCTATTTCTATTTTTAATTCTTTCATAACTAACTTCTGGTTTCGCTCGAAGATAAATATAACCCTTGGGCTTAATTTGAAATGTTTCGGTAAGCCAATCAAACCATGACGTGTAATCAGCCCATTCGATGTCATTCATTTTCCCACTTTCGTAGCAAGTTTTGGCAAAAACATTTCTATCAGTAAAAATAGATCGCTCGACAAATGTATCAGGCTCACAATTTATGAGATTTTTAATTCGGGTTCTAAATGCTATGGATTGAAACACATAGGCATATCGTTCTTGGTCTCCATAAAATTCTTCTAGAAGGTTTTTACCGTTTTTATTAATAAGATTATTCCATTCATTTACCGGTTCGTAGATAACTTTATTCCCTCCATTTTCGAGAATTTTAAGAAGCGTTGACTTCCCGGTTCCGACATTGCCTTCGATGAAAAACATGAAATGGGTTTTTATTTTAATACTTTTTATTTTTTTAATTATATATATATCAAATAATGGATGTGCTCTTACCTCCACCGGGACTTGTCAAAGATAATACCAAACGTTTATCTAAAGTTCTCGAAAATTTAAATTTAAAAATTGATAGATTTAATACGAATATAGAAAAATACGATAGGCATATGTTAAAACCTCCACCCGTGGATCCGGCTCCTAAAAAATTCTATATTCCCAAATATATTACTGTTATTTTTGTAATTATATTTATTTATATGGTTTTGAATAGAAAAAACAATTAATAATAATCCATAAATTGTTGAGTTCTATATATATTTGTCGTGAATGGGCCTGTTTGACCTGTGACTGTAACACTTTCATTTCCATAGAGTTCTGGACACCCTATATCTTCGGTACAGTCCTGGTTATTATACGTTACGGGAAGCGAATAGATTTGCTGACCAGGCGTAGCTGTATAATAATGGTATCGATCACGATACCCCCGGCAAGCGCGTCCATAGAGGGGAAGAGTCTCATTGCTGGGACCTAGAAGAAGTCCCATCTGGTGGAAAAAACCGGGTTTATATCTTTTAAGAGGAGGTCGTCTAAATTCCGGATTTTCTCCTCTTTCGACTACGACATTCGTGTTTGTTTCGGTCGTGGGAACTCTAATCGTCACTGGGTGTAGAACAAGGTAAATAATTATTGAAATGAGTAAAATGAAAATAGCTATAAGCCAATACATACTTTTAGGAATATACAAATATTTATTTTTTCTATTATACATATTATAAATGGATATAAGAAAAATAAAGATTAGTGGAGTTATAGTTATAATAATGATAACAATATATTTATGGAAAAACTATCGGCATCCAGTAGAAATAAACAGAACATTGGATAGAGAACATAGAGAAATATTCAAAAATTTAGATAATTTATATAATAGTTGTGAAAAACACTGGAAAACTGAAGAGAGAATGTATGCCCAGGGACTA
>Ga0208299_1001564_pt1 | contig 16818 bp, 12 predicted proteins | sample 15_taG_FD_184089 | JGI IMG/M metagenome (GOLD analysis project Ga0208299, IMG submission 184089) | Marine viral communities from the Subarctic Pacific Ocean - 15_ETSP_OMZ_AT15312 metaG (SPAdes) (version 2) | ecosystem: Environmental > Aquatic > Marine > Oceanic | place: Pacific Ocean | collected...
CTCCAACTAATTCTAAGATTGTGGAACTGAATTACACAGATAACCCTTGGTTTCCTGATGTACTTGAACAGACTAGACTAGATGACAAAACCAAGAGACCTGACACTTATGGTCATATTTGGGATGGCGAGTTCTTAATCTACTCGGAGGGTTCATACTATGCTAGTGAGATGAGACGTATGAAGGATGAGGATAGAATCTGTAAAGTTCCATACGATAGAGCCAAAGGAGTTGTATGTGCATTTGACCTCGGAATTGGTGACAGTACAGCGATATGGTTTGCACAGTTTATTGGAGCAGAGGTTCACGTAATAGATTACTATGAGACTTCAGGTGTCGGTCTAGAACATTACGTCAAGGTTCTTCAGGATAAAGGCTACGTATATGACCAACACATATTCCCACATGATGTTCGAGTCAGGGAGTTAGGCACAGGTAAGAGTCGTATCGAGACGTTGGCAGATTTAGGTATCAGAGACATCGACATTGCACCTGACCTTCTAGTCGATGATGGCATCCAACAAGTCAGGACATTATTAGACAAGTGTTGGATTGATGAGGAAAAGTGTGAGAAGGGTATTGACTGTCTGTTAAACTACTCAAGAGATTGGGATGACAACATGAAGGTTTGGAGGAAGCGACCTCAACATAATTGGGCATCTCATGGTGCTGATGCAATGAGGTATCTTGCAGTTGGATATAGCGAACATACCTTCAATTGGGATAAGCCATTAAAACGTAACCTCAAAGGAGTGGTATGAGTCTGTTTAATTACCTAGACGAACAAACCAATAAGAATCAAAGCCAAGATAAATCCTTCATGGGAATGGAAACTCTATGGGAACAGATGAAGAAGCCTGTCGTGGAGGCAGGTCTATTACAATCAGAGCCTGAACCAAATCCTGACCCTCGGCCTGTTCAATCCTATGGAAGTTATGACCCTGACACATTTAAAGGTGCTACTCACTATGCTGATGAAAACATAGCAATAGGAGTTGCATCAAGAGGTGAAGGCACTCTTGGTAAATTCTTTGGGTACGATGATGACTTTGCAAGGTCAACGGCTGAGAGTAAAAAACAGCAATTCCTAGAGAACCTCGGGCCAAGTATGGGTGAGATGTATAAAGGACTCACTCACATAGCAACGCACCCGAGAGAGTTTCTAGGTCAGATGACAGACTTAGTGCAGGGTGGATTACTACATGCAGGTGTAATACCTGAAAGTATGTTCGAGAATGATGGTCGAGATGAGAAAGAGATGGCTAGTCAGATGTGGGACTACATAGCAACTACCTATGGCACTTGGGAAGGATTCAAGGAACACGCTATCAAAAACCCTGCTGAGTTCCTGTTAGATTTAACAGGTGCAGGATTCACACTCAGAGCCGGATATAGAATCGGAACATCAGCCGCATTCAAAGGTAAAGTCCACAAGATAATGGACAAGGTAGATGCTCTAGGTCGAGCAATTACTCCGCAGTCTGTAATACCAATGACAGCATGGCATGGCTCACCTTGGAGATTCAGAAACTTTGAACTCAAACACATGGGCAAGGGTGAAGGAGCACAAGCCTATGGCCATGGTATGTACTTTGCTCAAAACAAAAAAACTGGGCAAACCTATGTACCACATGACGTTCACTATGACGATGTCCTGAACACTAATTACTTTAAAGCAAAAGAAAGTGGTGATGCACTTATAACAGACATCTACTCGTTTGCACGTTCAGGAGACACACCTAATGACCTGAGAAGGTATATAGATGAAGCCAAGGCACATATACCTGCTGAAGATTACACTCGTGCTATGGCTGAGATTGATAAAATAGCAGACGCATATTCAGGTTCGCCCACGTCTTTTCTATACAAAGTAGACATCCCTCAGAGTCATATAGATTCAATGATTAACTACGACCTTCCGGTATGGCAACAGCCTGAAGCGGTGATGAAACTCTTATGGAAAGAAGAGCCACACTTTATGAGAGCGGCAGAGAAGTATGGAAAGTTAGATGATAGGTCAAAAGTCATAACGGCAGAACTTCAGAGCCTTCACAAACAACGGCTCAGGGACATAGCGGCTGAATATGAGAAGACAGGAAAATTTCCAAATTCCTTCGATGAGGGTGCATTAGATTTTATCGACAAAGGGGATAAGTATACAACCCGAATAGCCAAACTCAAAGACGAACAACTATCAATAAAGGCTCAGAAGATTGAGTTAGAAGCGACTAAGGGGGAGGGACTTCCTGCATTAGAAATAGGTTCAGGTGCAAGTATATATGACTATTTAGTAGAGAGACATGTGCTGAGACATGGTGGTGACCCTCTAGATGGACTTGCTACCGCAGAGGTATCAAAATGGTTAGGTGAGAATGGTGTCAAAGGAATCCAATTCAAAGACCAATTGTCAAGACCACACAATCTCTTAGGTGAAGCACCCGATGTAACAAATAACTTCCTTGTATTCGAGGAAGCCTCTGTTAAGACTCTTGCCCGAAACGATGTGAGTTTTGCTGATGAAGGGATACTAGGTCAAGTCGGTGCGGCCCAGTTACTTGATAAAACAGATGAAGTAGTCGAGGAGGGATTGTTAACAGGTGCAACAGTTCAAATGTCCTCAGAGTCGCTACCTTCTACAGATTTACTATCGGGTCGTATGATTAAACAGATGGATATTGAGACACAGAATTTACATCAGACACAAGTCAATGAAGCAATGGGTACTTTCGTGGAGGAGAAAATTGGACTAGAGATAGTCAGCGATGTGAATGCTCCATCAAGTTACGATGGTCATGTAGGAGTTTCACGTCAGACTAGATATAAAGCAGAGGTGGATGCTGATGGTAACTTGACACCTGCGTTTATTCAGAAGATTCAAGATGCTTCAGCGATGTATGGACAAATCCTAGACCAAGATGGTGTATCAGCACACTACATGGTTGCAACTCAGGACATATCAAAAGCCACATTAGGAGATATAAACTTGGGCCGTGTTATGACTAATGATGAAATGCTCAAGGCTCAAAAGATAGTAGATGACTCAGGACATGAGTTTGCGGTCATAGCGTCAGATGATGGAGTCCACATATTGAATTTTAATAATGTCGATAATGATATATTCCAGTCAGTTTCAAGTAAAATAGGAGAAGCATTAGATGCAGATACACTTGATTTTTTCGATAACGGAATAGGAAAAGCAGGATATACAGGAGGATTTAAACATGTCACAGGACAAGAAGATTACCAAAAAATTGCAAGTGCGTTTGGGGACACCGGAGAGGGCGGCACAAATAAATCGTGGGGCAGTCACCATGACGCAGTTATTGAGAAACAAGCCGAAATCAAAGGACTCAACGAAGGATTCATAAAAGAACATCCCCTCCCAGTAAAGACAATTTCTGAGATTGGGAAGGAAACAGATGTTCTAGCAGGTAGTCAGTTTACAGGTAGGCAATACCTTGACGCTGATGGCAACCCATTAAAAGATAGAAGTGGCAATGTAATAAAGCCAATTGGTGCAGGTGTGGTCATTGATGCTAAAGACTACTCAGCCAAAGCCAACACCATAATGTCTGATAGATTGTACAACGAATCCGTTAAACATCTACAACGTGCTGATAAGGATGCACGAGGTTGGTACACGACCAAGTACGATGATGCAATAGACCAACTGTCAGAGATGCACCCCGAATTAAAGAATAAGGTGGATGCTGATGGCAACCCAATAAATACAACGGAGAGAAAGATATTTACAGCCTTAGTCTCTGTACTATCTGATGGTTCAGGACTGCCTAACAACATGAAAAATGCTGTTGCCGCATACACCAACTGGAAAAAGACAGGCAAACTTCAAGCACCATCCTCCTATAAAGAAGCATACCAAACAAGCCTAGACAAACTCCAAAACCTGATAGATGCGAAAGGTCTTGATGAGGCAATGGATTTTCTAACACAGACAAGCAAGGCAGGTGATATAGAGAAAACGTGGAACGTCAAGACAGGTTACTTTGTGGGTGAAGACGTTCCTAACTCAACATTGTTAGGCCCTAAAGTTGGTATGTTCTACGCAAACCTACAGGGCCATCCTAAATGGTTGACGATGGATAGATGGTGGAATAGAAGTGTCAATCGCTTGAGAGGCACGATGACATACACACCTGCCAAGTCTTCTATAGATGGCTACAGAAAAGCCAAGGGTTTACCTGATACAATGAGAGATGCTACTGTCATAAAACATGCAGAAAAAGACTACAAGATATATGTTAAGAGTGGATTCAAAGATAAGACAGCAGTCAATAAGAAAGCCAACACTCTAATAAAACAAATAAAACAAATAAAGGATAAACCGGCAGGTAAAGGTGACAGGAAGTTTATGATGTCCATTGCCCAAAATGCAGTCGAGAGGCTTAGAAAGAATGGTTACCCAGACATGACTGTAGCAGATTTACAGGCGATTCATTGGTACGGAGAAAAGTACAGAATGAAAGAAAAAGGTAGTAAAGCACCACTAGACGTACATGCTTTCGATGAGGTGACAAAGAAAATGCTCTCTGAAAAACTACCAAATCACTTATTGGAATAGATTATACTAATGGAAAATCATAGGAGCGTGGCATGTCAGGACTACTAGAAAGCATTGCAGAGCATTATAAAGAACTCATTAAAGAACTAGATGGAGCAGTCTCAGATAAAGAGTTCACAGGACTCTTGAGTAAGGCAGGACTGAAATCAGGAACAAAATCGGATAAGGAGACTACATACGGAATCGAGGTAGATGGCGAGGAAAAAGACTATACATTTACTGGTGATAAAGAATTTGACTCATCAACAATGGACAAATTTCGAGAAACACATGGTATTACGAAAGGGGCACGGAGTATTAAGGAAGGGGCACAATTTGTTGAAGACGATTCACTAGTGGCTACTATAAGATATTTAATGTCGAAGGGGCAGACTGAATTAGCAGGACTTGTTTCAAATGGGAAAATGGAGGCACATGTCGCTATAAATCTTGCAAACTCGCCACAGGGACTTGCAATGTCTCAAGTGCATGATGCAAAACAGAGGGGTATTTTAGCAAGTAAAGGTTACAATTTTATAACTGACAAAGGTGCTCGAGGTGCAATGTCTCAAGAAGAGATAGGTAAATACCCTGATTTAGGTTGGACAAACGTGAATGACTCTCAGGAAGTGAAGACGTTCCTAAACAACATGCCACATGCAGACAGAGTACAACTCGAGGCAATGCGAGACAGAGTGACAGGCCCACAGTTTCAGGATTTTCTGAGAAAGTATATGGCAGGTAAGGTAGGTGGTGGAGCATTACATGAAGCATTGCCATTCAAACAATACCAAACAGGTAACCCTCATCTACAGAACTTAGGGTTTGTTGGAGGAGCATACTAATGGCTCTTACTACATACACCGAACTCAAAGCGAGTATCGCTGACTTCCTCAACAGGGACGATTTAACTACTGTCATACCTGATTTCATAACCTTGGCTGAGTCTCAAATCAACAGGGATGTACGACATTGGAAGATGGAGGCACGTTCAAGTGGTCAACAGACAGGTGGTGACGAATACATGCAAATACCTTCCGATTGGATAGAGACGATAAGACTACACCTTACAGGGAGTGGCACGTCAGTAGTCAATCTCATATCAAGAGATGCGATGGCAGACAAACGTCAAGGAGACGAAGACGTTAGTGGTACTCCAATGTACTACACACATGCAGATGGACAGTTTCAGTTATATCCAACACCATCTGCTGATACAGATTTTGAATTGCTTTACTATCAAAAACTAGATGTTTTAAGTGGTAGTAATGCAGATAACTGGCTTTTATTAGATTCGCCTGATGTATACCTCTACGGAGCACTTCTACATTCAGCACCCTATCTAGCAGAAGACGAGAGGGTAGCAATTTGGGCACAGATGTATAGTGCTGCAGTTGCTAGATTAAATGAAGCCTCAGAGTCCGCAAGATATAGTGGCTCAGGGTTGAAACTTAAAATAAGAGGATTAGGATAATGTCATTTACTAATTTTTTAGAAACAGAAATACTAGACCATGTGTTTGCAGGAGCGGCTTATTCAGCACCCGGCACTCACTATCTAGCATTATTTACAGCAATATCTGATGGTGAAGCAGGTTCAGTAACAGAAGTATCTACATCAGGTACAGCCTATGCACGAGTAGCAGTTTCATTTTCTACTTCAGGCGATACAACCAGTAATTCAGGTGCAGTTGAATATGCAACAGCAACTGGTGGAGGTTTTGGTACTGTAACGCATGTAGGTGTCTATGATGCATCCACATCAGGTAATTTGATGTGTTATGCAACATTAACTGCTAGTAAAACAATTGCAGCAGGTGATGTATTTCGTGTTCCGGCAGGTGATTTAGATATTACATTGAACTAGGCTAATCTCACATGGCGAGATATAGTCAAGATTCGTATGGGCAAGATAGGTATGGTTCTACCTATCAACCATTCTCGGCAGCAGTTGCAGCAACTGTTACAGCGAGTTGTGTACGAATCCAAAACTCAGGAGCATTATCAGCTAGTGCGACTGTTGTAGCGTCTGTCGCTTCATTGACAGCTACAGGTGCAAGTGCATTTACTTCGACTGTCACAACAACCTGTGCAGGTCAGCGAGTACGAGAAGCAGATGCAGCACTAACTCCGACCAGTACCATAACAGGTGCAGGTCAACGTGTACGATTGGCTAGTGCGACAGCAAGTGCAACAGCCACGATAACAGCAATAGCAGTATTTTCTGTAGTTGGTGATGGAACAATGACTTCAACTGCAACCTTAGTTGCTGCGTGCAATAGAGTGAGACTTGCAGGTGCATTATCAAGTGTAACATCAGGAACTGCTACGATAGGTCAAGCGACCTTATCAGGTGTCGCACCAATGACATCAACAGCAACCATAGCCGCAATCTGTAACAGAGTAAGGTTTGGTTCAGGTACACCAACCGCCAATGCAAGTATAGCTGTATTAGGATTTGGAACATTTGGTGGTATCGCATCGTGTACTCCATCTGCATCATTAGTTGCAGCCTCAACAAGAGTAAGGGAGTCAGGTTCACTTACAGCAGGAGACACAGTTATCGTCTCCGTTGGTCAGAGAGTACGAGAAGCATCCATTACGTGTAGTGTTAGTACAACAGTATCTGCTGCTTCAACAAAAGTTAGAGAATCAGGTGCATTATCAGCAGGTGCTTCAGTAACTGCAACAGTTGGTGTAAGAGTAAGAGAAGCATCACTTGTATGTTCAGTAGCAGCAACAATAAGTGCCGCTTCTATGCGAATTAGAGAAAGTAGCACAACTATTACTCCGACTGCATCATTAGTTGCAGACTCAGAGAAAATTTACCAAGGTTCAGCTACTTCCCAACCTGAAGCGACCATTACAGCGAAAGGTGGTTATGTGAAATTAGGAGCAGGTACAATGACATCAACAGCAAGTCCAATAGCAGTAGGAAGACTCAAGTGGTCACCTATGGCAGAGGGTGAAGAAGAATGGACACCAATAGTTAACGATTCAGTAACATGGACACAAATAGCAGCATAATATTATGGCATTAATACCACTACAATTACCACCGGGTGTTCATAGAAACGGAACGGATTTCGAGTCATCGAATAGATGGAGAGATGCTAATTTGGTCAGATGGCACGATGGTTCAATGCGACCTGTAGGTGGTTGGGATACAAGAAAAGCATCTGCAACAGCATCAGTTCCAAGAGCATTACATGCTTGGGTGGATAATAGCAACGCTTCAGCATTGGTTGCAGGAACACATGACAAACTCATTTACATCAATGCATCAGGAACACTTTCAGATATAACACCAGTAGGACTCACAGCAGGTGATGTTGATGCAGGAATAAATACTGCCTATGGTGGTGGTTTCTGGGGATTAGGATTTTATGGAACTACTCGACCAAGTACAGGAGTCTATCAGGAAGCGACAACTTGGGCATTGGACAACTGGGGGCAATATCTTCTAGCGTGTTCATCCAAGGATGGCAAGATTTACGAGTGGCAACTCGATACAGGAGTTCTTCCAACAGCATTAACCAATGCACCAGTAAGCAATAATTCCATGTTGGTGACTGAAGAGAGATTCGTATTCGCCCTCGGAGCAGGCGGTAATCCTCGAAAGGTTCAATGGTGCGATAAGGAAGCAAACACAGTTTGGTCACCTTTAGCGACAAACGAAGCAGGTGATTTCGAGCTACAGACAACTGGACAGATTATGTGTGGTGTCAGAATGAGAGGAACAACATTGATTCTGACAGATACAGATGCCCATATAGCTACTTATAGTGGGCCGCCATTCGTGTATGGATTCGAGAGAGTAGGAACAGCATGTGGTGTAGCATCGAGAAAAGGTGCAATAGCTATTGACGAGGGTGCATTTTGGATAGGTGCAAACGGATTCTTCATGTTTGATGGTTCAGTTGCTAAAGAATTAAAGTGCGATGTTAGTGATTATATCTTCAGGAACATATCTAGCAGTCAAATCAGCAAGGCATACGCTATCCACAACTCACAACATAGTGAGATATGGTGGTTCTATACATCAGAAGGCTCTACAGAGAACGATAAATACGTTGCCTATGACTACAAGGAAGGACATTGGTCGGTTGGTGAATTAGACAGAACAGCAGGTGTGGATAGAGGTGTATTCGATTTCCCTATATGGGCAGATGCAGATGGCGATTTATTCAACCACGAATATGGATTAGACCATGGCTCTGCGACACCATTTGCTGAGTCAGGTTCGATAAGCCTTGGTAATGGTGAGCAAATTATGAAAGTAACTAATCTTATACCTGACGAACTGACACAGGGAGATGTCAAGGTTACCTTCAAGACGAGATTCTATCCGAATGATACTGAAAGGACTTATGGTTCATACTCTATGGCTAATCCTACACCTGTCAGATTCTCAGGTAGACAGATAAGAATGAGAGTGGAGAGCAACAAACTTGCAGATTGGAGAACAGGTGTGATGCGAATAGAAGCAAAGGTAGGGGGTAAAAGATGAGTGGACGAATACCGCCTGCACCATTAGGAGACAAGTGGAATATATGGGGAGAACGTATAAACAAATTTATTGTCAATACTCGTAACAAATTAGAATTTAAAGACTCTGATTCTAAAGCGTCTGAAAATGGAATATTGATGTGGGATGAAGCTGAAGGCACAGTAGTAGTATCAAAGAATGGTGCTTGGGTAAAAATAGAATTAGACCCATGAGTATGCAAGATGAATTATTAAAATGTAGGAAGTGGATACAGTCTGCACTAGACAAAGGTGGAGATACGCATGACTTTATAGACATTGTAGATGGTGTACAAAGTGGTCACATGCAACTGTGGAGTGGCGAAAGAGGGTGTGCAATAACAGAGATTTTAGTGTATCCTAATAAGAAAATTTTACATGTCTTTCTTGCAGGTGGAGATAATGGGCATGGAATTGAGCAAATAACGGACATGCACGATAGTGCGGTCACCTTCGCCAAAGAGAATGGTTGCGAAGGAATGACCATAAGTGGCAGAGCAGGTTGGAAGAAGATTCTAGCCACTAGGGGGTGGAAACAGCAATTAGTAACATTAGCAAAGGAGTGGTGATATGAGTGGCGGTGGAAAAGGTGGAAAGGAAGAAACACAAACAGAGATACCAAGTTGGATTCGAGACCCTGCAATAAGAAATCTAAACAGAGCAGAGGCAGTACAACAGTTGCCTTACATGCCCTACTATGGGCCGTCCGTTGCGGCTTTCACGCCAACACAGAATGCAGCTTTCGATGCAAACATAGGAGCTGCTGAAGCATTTGGCTTACTAGCACCAAACACATTAACAGCAACGAGTGGTATGCCTACTCCAACAGATTTCGATGGTTTCTCAGGATACAGTTCACAACCTATATATGAATCGGCTTTGGCAGAACTGAAAGCAAACCAACCTGATGCAGTAGCACAATACGATGCACTTTTTGGTAATGCTGCACCTGCACTTGTTTATCCTAGTAGTGGTGGAGGAGGTCGATTCAGAGGTAGTGCAAGTCCGAGTAGTCCTCCACTAATTGTGCCTGATAGGAACTCGAACTATGATGGTAATGTACAGAAACCAGAATCAATAGAAAGAGGTAATCAGGCAGTTCTACAGGCAGGCGGCCCTATGGATGATTTTAGTGATATTCCGGGGCATACAGTAGCAGATTATCAGTCATGGTCAGGTGGAGAAGGAATGTATGATATGGGTGGTGGTGGCGGAGTAACTCCAAGACTACCATGGGCAGGTGGAGAAGGAGAAGGTATGGGTGATTGGGGAAAGTGAGTGGGAGTGTAGCCGCCTCCCGACCACATGCAGGACAAAAACATGGAGCGACTCCACACACAACATATTATGCGGCTGAACCGAATATTGGGGTGAAAAGTGAAGAAGATGCACCACCACCATTTATACATACGAGATTTTAACAGGAGATAATTATGGCAGGACAAGCACACGGAGGTCAACCCACAAACCCAAGGCAAGGCCCTCACGTTCCAAGGACAAAACCATCAATGGGTCGGCCTGATGGGTCTTACCAACCTGCTAATATTAATACAATGGCGGCTCAAGGAATACAAGGAGCAGGAATGGGTACTGCTCAGGCTATGGGTTACACCCCATTGTCTGTAAGTGGAACAAACGTAACGCCAACTAATGTAGGTATATCAGGACTAAGTCCAAATGTAACAGCAGGTCAGCTTTCAAGTACCAATCTAGACCCTTACATGAATCCTTACACTACTAATGTTATTGATGCTCAACAGGCAGATATATTGAGAGGAGCGAACATAGGACTTGACCAGTTAGGTGCACAGGCTCAAATGGCAGGTGGATTTGGTGGTTCAAGACATGGTATAGCCATGAGTGAGATAGGTAGAGGTGTCGCAGATATGATGGGACAACAAGCTGCAAGTCTTAGACATGGTGGTTACCAAAATGCTCAACAAGCTGCGATGCAAGACATTATGAATGACTACAATGCCCAAATAGCCAACCAACAGGCAGGACAGTTTGACATAGGAACTAACTTACAAGCTCAACTAGCAAACCAACAAACTGGATTACAAGGTCAGTTAGCAAATCAGCAAACAGGACTTCAAGCACAACTTGCTAATCAACAGGCAGATATTACAGGAGCACAACATCAACTAGGAGCAGCAGGTCAGTTAGGTCAACTATCTAACCTTGGATTTGGAATGGGTCAGACTGTCAATCAGAATTTACAAACTCAGGGAGCAATGCAACAAGCTCTACAACAAGCAGTATTTGATAATGCTGCTCAGCAATACGGACAGTACACAGGACATCCTGCACAGGGACTTGCATATCTGAATGCGGCACTAGGAGTTACACCAACCACACCACAGACAGAAACATTAACCTCAACACCGGGTCTGTTTGATTATCTGACATTAGGTGCTTCAATCAATGCAGGTAGACCATTAGGTTAAGGAGAATAAGATGAGTTTAGGATTAGGGAAATTAGCAGGATTGGGAATCTTATCTCAGTTCATGGGTGGAGGTAACAAGGAAGAAACTCAACAGAACCAACAACCAACACAAGTCGCTGATAGTGGTCAAAGTCAGAACCAAGGATTCTTCCCTGACCTGAACAACATGAATCAGTCACAATGGGCGAATACTGCTATCGCATTAAATTCGATGCGGTTAAGACCTAACGCTAGTCTAGCGTCATCTATGCAATCCATAATAGATAATGATACTAAGAAAACCAATCGTAATTCTACAGTAGAGGCTCTTATCAAGATGGGTAAGCCTAACCTCGCTAATTTAGTAAGTACAGGTGCAATGGATGTAAGTACAGCAATGACACTAGCCTTTAAAGAAGTTAAAGGCGATGTTAATGGTACACAGGCATGGATGGAAACGTTTAGAGGCAAAGGTACTCCTGAACAAGATTTACTAATAGATTCTTACAGAGCCTTAATTTCAAGTGCTAAAGGTGACCCAACAGCGATTAGAGACTACGTAGATAAGTTTTCAAATGACTTTGGTGTTGGTGTTAAAGACCTTAAAGACACTCCTAGTGGAATACAGATACAACAACAAGATGGTACTGTAATGGGTGTAGAAATGAAGGAAGGTCAAAAGTTCATAATTGTTACAGATGAATTTGGAGAATCTACACTTAACGTCATAGAGGGTGCGTTTGGTGAATCAGAATCAATGAAATATAAGAGAGAATTAAAACAACAACTAGACACATCAGACCAAAAATTAGCAGTTAAATATTCAAATGAGGCATATCTAGAAGCAAGTAGTGCAATGGATTCAGTACAAAAATATCAACACGTTCAAAGTATTCTACTGGGTGATGATGGTAAGCCTAATCCTAATGCCATTACAGGATGGATAACAGATTTTCTTCCTAGTTTTAAGGCTGAACAAGCAATTATCAAAAGTACAGCCAACATAATGGGTATTGACGTTATCAATATGGCAACATTCGGTGCATTATCAGAACGTGAAATGCAAATGGCAATGCAGACCAACCTAGATACTAGATTACCTCCTGAAGAATTGTATAAGCAAATTGTAGGAATGGTTGAGTCAAGACAAAAACTTGCTCAAGAAATGCTTAAACGTGCACAAAGAATTACTGAATTAGGTTCATGGGAAAAATATAAAGCAGAACAGATAGTAGAGAGAAAAGGACATTTAGCAACAAGATATAAAAAAATGCCTTCTGAGGTGCAAAATGCTATTATGGTTGCTAAGTATAAATCAGATACAAGAGACCATCCTGATATTACTTTTGACACATGGGATGCAAACAATGCAATGACAGGGTATCAGGTTTGGTCATACTTTAACTTTAATGATAGAGCAAGGTTTATTGCTAATATGGATGGGATGACAGGTAAAAATTTCTTAGAAATAATGGGCAATACTGACTTTGCAAGTAACTGGTGGCAGGAGAACGAGGGGACTATGTAATGGCTGACAAAAGAACAAACGAAGAACTCTTTGAGGAAGTTTTTATACCTAAAACAGAGAGTGTTGTTGACTCAAGTGCTGTACAAGCATCATCATCAGAAAATGTTCAATTAATTCAAGATGTAGTGCCTCAAGTATCACTAGAGGAGAGTGGTGTAGTAGAAGCACCAAGTCAAAAAGCGAGAGCATTTGCAGGTGGTCTAACATTTCAATTTGCAGATGAATTAGAAGCATTTGCTGTATCTTTACTTAATGATAATGTTTCATACGAAGAAGCCAAGGCTGAAATTAACAAAAAAGTAGCCGATTATGCACAGCAAAACCCTAAAGAAGCATTTGGTATGGAACTTGCAGGTGCATTTTTACCAACATTGTTGAGCGTATTTGGTGGCCCGGGAGCATGGGGTGCTTCTGTAACGAACATATTTAGAATTGGTCGCTCAATATTCCAATCAGGGAGTACAGGTAGTAAATTGTCTATTGGGCAGACTATGAACAGAGCAGGACTAGGTTCAGGTACTTATTCAGTAGGAGCAAGTGATGATAAGAATATCTATGATTTTGGCTTCGGATATATTATAGGTGCTCCAATAGCAGGTGCGTTTGTATTAGGTGGTAATGTTGTTACAGGCATATCAACTTATGTCAGCCATTTAGGTAAACGTATGTTTGGTGACACAGCAAGTTTGGCAGTTAGAAAAGAATTAATGAAGTTAATGAAACAGACAGGCAAGTCTGAAGACGAGGTTGTAGTAGAGTTAATGAATGGTCGCTTACTGACAGAAAACCAAACTCTAATTGAATTGATAAAAGCAACAATTAGAGGCAAGGGTGAAGCACAAGATATTTTAGAATCTATTTCAAAGAGTAGACCGAAACAAACTAAAACAAATGTTATTGATGAAATGCAAAGTTCCACAACAGGAACTAATTCTGATGCAAACCTAACTAAGATATGGAGAGAAAGTGACGATGTAATAAAAAAGAAAGAGAAAAAATTATACGAAACAGTCTTTGGTAAGAAAGGTGGCAACCCTAATCTAGTTAAAGGAAATGACCAAGGACTTGTCAATGATTTATTAAGTGCCGCACAAACAAAAGGAAGTGGAGTATTTGAAGAATTAGAAGGAATATATAGTTTTCCCGGTGGAAAACAGTTATTTGAGAGAAATAAAAAAACAGGAGTAATAAAACTCCTTAGACAACCCACATTAGAAGATGCTGAAATCACTAGAAGAGTATTAGACGAACTTGCATACGAATTATTCAAAGATGGTAAAGGAACAAGAGGAGGTCACATAGCAGACTTGGCTACCATAATAAGAGATAAACTTGATATTATGAGTCCTAAATTAGCAGGAGTTAGAGAACAAGCGTCAATAGTAAGAAAAGGTAGAGAGGCTTATGACTATGGATTGGGTTTATTAACTGGTAAAAAAGGTAACTCTGCTGAAGATGTGGAATTATTTATTAGTGACTTTGGTGATATGCCGGGAGTTATGAACGCACTACGCATTGGTATTACACAAGCACTTAAAAACAAAAAAGGTTACCAAGCGATAAAAGATATGGCTAACCCTGAAACACCGCTACATGACATAATAGTTAAAGTATTACCTAAATCTCAAGTAGAAGAGATTATGGCTAAAATTAATGTAGCCGGTAATGCGGCAAAACTTAGTGGACAATTAAGTAGTGGCTTTGGGCCGCAGACTGCTAATCAACTACAAATGTCAAGGATAGCAGGAGCGTCAGGTGGTAGAGCAGGTGGTATGATAGTTGCTATTACTGATGGTGCTATCCAATATTTCAAAGCGAATAGAGGTTTATCTCAGGCCCAAGCAAAAGAATATGCAGAAATTATAACTTCAAAGCCTGAGAATTATGCAAAATTAGAAAAAGCATTGATAGATGACAGTTCAATGGGTACATTTATGAAGGTGTTAGATTCATTGGTGACAGGTGCGGCCCAAACTTATGGTGAGTTACGAGCCAAAACAGGTGCGGCAGAGATTAATGAAATGTTCGACCCGGGAGCGGCATCAGGTATAGAAGGTTTAATGAGTTTAGCAGGTCAAAAGGCATTTCCTTTGATAACAGGATTTCAGGAGTAAATAATGGAGAAACTTCAGGCAATGACAGAACAGCAAATAGAGGACATAGCAAGTGATGCTGTGCAACAGGCTGTCAACTTCGTAGAATCCGATATAGCAGAGGCAAGAATCAAATCTCAGCGATATTTCGAGGGAGAGGTCGATATTGGCGAAGAAGATGGACGTTCTAAGATAGTTTCCACCAAGGTTAGGGACACAGTAAGGGCCATAAAGCCTAGTTTGATGCGTGTTTTCCTCTCTTCTGAGAATCCTGTGGAGTACATTCCGACCTCCCAAGAGGACGTTAAGATGGCAGAACAGGCTACCAAATACGCTCATTGGAGATTCACGGAACTGAATGGATATAGGCTTTTGAACGATGTCATACACGATGCACTCGTCAAGAAGTCAGGCATATTGAAGATATGGTGGGAGGACAATACAGAGGCAGAGATACATTCCTACTCCAACGTCACAGATGAAGAGATGATGGCGATTGTAAATGAGCCTGACGTAGAAGTATTGGAACATTCGACTGAAGTGTCTATGGAGATGGACGAGCAGGGTCTTGAGATACCACAACCTGAACATTCATTGAAAATAAGTTATAAAAAAGAGAAAGGCGAACTGAAGATTGAAGCACTCCCTCCTGAAGAATTTGTAGTCGATAGAAATGCAAAAAGTATTGAGGATGCCTATGTAGTTGCACACAGAACAGAAATGCGAGTGAGCGACCTCGTTGAAATGGGATACGATTTTGATGAAATATCCAATCTCTCTGGGATTAACTCTGACGATTCCTTCAGAGATGCAGAGGATTTTGAACGTAGAGGCTATCAACAGGATGAAGAGGACAATAGTGAAGATGTATCAATGAAGAAGGTTATGGTTACGGAAGCCTATATGAAAATCGACAAGGAAGGTACTGGTATTGCATCAATGTACCGATTACTTCTTGCAGGTGGTGAAAACAAACTACTTGATTGTGAGGCTTGGGGAGATGTTCCATTTGCTGTATTCGAGATAGACCCTGAACCACATACATTCTTCGGTAGAAGTGTTGCAGACCTTATTATGAACGACCAAGATTCATCTACAGCGATGCTCAGAGGTCTGATGGACAACGTAGCACTAACGAACTCACCAAGACAGGGATATGTGCAAGGACAGGTGAACGTAGACGATTTAATGAACAATGAGATTGGTGGACTTGTAAGACTGAAGTCTCCACAGGCTCTCGTAGACATTGCGACACCATTCGTAGCAGGTCAGGTACTTGATGCAATTCAATACATGGATATGACTGTAGAATCAAAGACAGGAGTCTCCAAAGCGTCTATGGGATTAGACCCTGACGCTCTACAGAACACCTCAGCAACAGCCGCTAGGCTACAAGCACAACAAGGCTCTGCACAAATAGAGGTTATGGCTCGTAATATCGCAGAGGGAGGTATGAAGCGTCTATTCAAACTGATGCTGAATCTCTTAGTAGAGAATAGTTGTGAAGAGACGATGATGCGTCTTCATGGAGAGTTTGTACCTATTGACCCACGAGCATGGAACTCAGGAATGGACGTTACTGTCAATGTGGGGATAGGAACAGGTAGAGAAGAGCAACGTCAGATAGCATTACAACAGGCATTACAGATGCAGATGCAGATATGGACAACCTATGGTCATTCTA
>Ga0208299_1001566_pt1 | contig 16801 bp, 28 predicted proteins | sample 15_taG_FD_184089 | JGI IMG/M metagenome (GOLD analysis project Ga0208299, IMG submission 184089) | Marine viral communities from the Subarctic Pacific Ocean - 15_ETSP_OMZ_AT15312 metaG (SPAdes) (version 2) | ecosystem: Environmental > Aquatic > Marine > Oceanic | place: Pacific Ocean | collected...
CTTCTTTTTTAACTCTATACCTTATAGCCCAATCTACATTAAATAACATTAATATATTAAAGATAAAATTTGTCATATTAATTTAGTTCTTTTCAGTTTCTTATCTAACGGACTGTTTTTTCTAATAATGTAACCAATAGAGTTAGTATCTCCATCCCAATAAAGCTTATAGTTATTAGGATCCTTCTCGGCAAAATCGTACACTAAATTGTGCATCATACATACTTTCAAATACTCAATAAAGTCTGGGGATTCATTTTTAAAGGAATCCAAACCTTCATCCGAGTTACAGAAAACGCCTAATTGTGACGCTGTTATGTATAAACTATCATCAAATTCATCACCAAGAACAGGTTGTCTAAATTCACTCATATTGTTATAGGGGTTGTACCCTCTATTTCTATATATACGAGTTAACCAACTAGTTCAGCCATTTCTTCCATTACGTCCCAAACAGCAGTATTAAAGCCAATAGTACGATCAATTCCTTTGATTGGACGAACCTTTCTCTTATTAATCTTCATTCCACCTTTCATACACTTCTCTTGAACCACATTACCTACAGTCCAAATATCCTCCCCATCATCTTCTCTTCTAGTAGGAATGAGTAGTTTATGAACATCAAGGTCATTAAATTTAGTAAATCTATCCTTAGCAATTCTATGAGCTAGATCAAATTTTTGATCTTCATTTAAGGTAGTGGCACTAAATTCATCAATTCTATTTAGTACAGGATTAAACTGATCTACAAGCTCATCAATAGACTTATAAACCTCATCCTCTGTAGTGTGAATATGGCGGATTCTGACCTGCTCAAATTTAGATCCTACAATAAGCCCGTTAGCACAAACAACCCTAAAGATACCAGTATGGAGAGTAAAGCTACAACTACCATCATGAGAGTTAGTAAGTAGAATGCGGGGAATATTATTTAAGCCTAGGTAATCCTCATGCTCAAAAGTAATCATATGCTTAGCATGTTCAGCACTTTTAACCCTAGGTACAACCTGTTTGTAATCTGTCATACTCCAATTCTTATTATTAAAGAAATTTACAATATCAGCAGATGAGAAAAAGTTATACTTATCGCTTACTTGATTAGATTCGTGCGTGGCATTAAGAGCCAGGACTGGTTGGTTATTCATTGTTATAGGTTAAATCTTTTGGCAAAAGCCTCTTCACGGGTAAGACCATCAGCTTTATCTTGTTTGGTCATTCTAAATCTCTTTCCAGTTGCTTCCTTATACTCTTCAATGGTAGTATATTCAGGAGTTTCTAAGTCTTTCTCAATTTCTTGCGTAACTTCCATATACTCTTTAAGAGCGTTTTCTACAACTTCACCATCTTCGTTTTCGTCAATAATTGTAATATCAGTATTCATAATTCGTTTTTTCTTGTCTTTTCCTACGAGGTTACAAAACCTCATCATAAAATCTTCCAAATCTCTCTTGTTCATCGTCACACTCCATTATAGCAAGGTGCAGCCTAATATTTCACTCCTGCTCTAAGAAGTCGAAAACAGGCTTAAGTTCTTCCCTTAAACTATTTGTTCTAATAGCTTCTTCGATCTCTGATGCTCTATATTTCTTATCCTCTCCAAATATAGCGTACCATCCTTTAGTAGATGCGTCCAATACTCCCTCATTTACTAATACAGTAACTATACCAAAATAAAGATCTAAACCAGAATCAAACATAAGCTTAAATTCACACTCTCTAAAAGGTAGGGAGCATTTATTCTTACTATTCTTTATTCTTCCTTGAATACCAATAGGTACTTTATTATCATCCCTAATAATATCCTTTGTTTTATTAGATATAGTTTTCATGCTTACGCCTAGATAAAACTCTAGTGCTTTACCTCCAGAAGCTAATGTCTCTGGATTACCATACATAACACCTACTTTTGACCTTATCTGATTAATAATCACAAAAGCAAAATTCTTAGTTTTTACTTGTGTATTAATACGTCTAAGGGCCGCTCCAGTAATTTTAGCTCTGTGGGCTCCGATCATGTTATCACTATCGAAGTTTTCAGCCTCTAATTCGCGTTTACAAGGGCTTACCGCTAGACTGTCATAGGCAACTACGATAGGTGTTTCTGGGTCCTCTTTTCTTATATCATCTACTATAGTTTCTACAATATGGAAGCAATCCTCCAATGTATCTGGAGCAGCGTAGATTAATTTCTCAGGATCCAGTCCTAGAGCTATAGCAAACTCAGAACTATAGGAGTTTTCACTATCGATTAATACAGCGTAGTAACCCTTGTCTTGTGCATCTTTTAAGATATGAGTTGCAAATACAGTTTTTGCAGTACTAGCTTCTCCGTAGAATTGGCTAATCCTACCTATAGGAATTCCTCCCCCTTTAGCCTTTCCCGATATTGCCCAATTTAGGGCATAAGATCCAGTAGATACAAAACCGGAGTCTGTAGGCTCTTCAGATAATAACCCAGCATTTCTAAGTTTGTTAATTATGTCTTTATTCATTGGCTATAGTGTATGGTTATTTTATATCTATCAATTAGTTTTTGACAGCAGGGACAAGGTTTAGAGAGGTTATTATTAGTACGAAAATTATACATTTTAGCTCCTCTAATATCAATACCAAGCCTTAGAGCTTTTTTAATAGCAGCACCCTCAGAATGTAAAGTACAGAAATCCCCACTACCAAATTTAGGATCAGTTTTAATCTTGTTGTGGGCTTTGATAAGAATCCTGTTCCTTCCCCTGTATATTATAGAAGAGTGCTTAAATTTATAATCGCTTTTTAAACATTCTTTTTCTGCCGCCCTCCGTATAGTAGAGGACGGCTTCATCACCTCAACCTCTATCATATTTTAAACCAAACAAATTACCAAGACTTTCCAGAGCATCCTCCATTTTAATTCTAGATAATTTAAAATCCAGTAAAGCTTTTTGAAAAACCCTAGAATCAATATGATCCCAATTTTCATATCCGCTTAATAATGTAATATCTACACCTTCATCTTCAATACAATAAAACAAATCCTGTACATCTTCTTTAATCATTTACCAAAACCTCATTTCATATTCACTATCTAGTTCGGTTGCAAAAGAATAACCGCTAATTCTTACAAGTAGATCATTCTGATATTGTCCCTGTAGTAACACAGGCCAATCAATTACTTGTACAATACCCTTTACCCCTATAAAATGGCTTAACTTTAAAGGCTCTAAACCATCTACAACTAAAAACAACTCAACTAATGGGGTATGACTGTGGCCTGTCTGAAGTACTATATTAGTAAAGTGTGTTTCTCCAAAATTTCCAGTAATAGGAAATAAGAACGAATCATAATCTAGTTGTAATGCTGTATCCACTACGTTATTTAAATTGCCACAAATAACGTAATCATGATATACAGGTAAAGAAGTTATATATTGAGCTAGACCTAATTCATCAGTTAGTCCTAAATCCCACTCATTATAATCACAACTGGTTACCGGAGGTTTTGGTATGTCCCCAGTATCTTCATAAATTGTGGTAGGTCCACAAGCCCCTAGTATTACTAGGCTAGTTAATAATAAGTTCTTCATAATTCTCCTGTATTTCTGATACTGTAATAAGGTCTGCTAATATATCAGCAAGAGCCCTATGATTTCTTCCAGCGGTTTTTTCAATATTAAAGAACATATATAAAGTATTCATATCAAATACTCTGTAGTGGAATAGCTCTTCTAGTATTGGGAAATGGATTTCTAGCCAAAATTTATCAAAATTAGGGTTGGAACCTGCAATAATAGGTTTATTGTAATTATCCCCATCCCAATACCTTTTTACAAACTCATCAATAGTTTGGGCCACTTTGTTTAAAGGTACACTATTTTGTGCATCTATAAACTCCTTTTTGAGTCCATTCTTAGTATGCATATCCGCTACATATGCATTACAGTGTGAATCAAACATAAATTGATTAGTATATCCACCCCAACCTTCATAATCAATAGTAAATGATTTATGTTCAAGTGCCTCAAAATCCCCTGTAGTTGCTACCATAGCAACTTCAAGAATATAACCCTTTAATGGATCTAAACCAGTAGTCTCAATATCTATCCAAATATAATTCATTATTCCATTTCCTCAAACTCTTCAAAAGTGTCTGGAAGTTTAATATCTCCTCTAATATCATTCTTAAAAGATATACCTATATTATCTAAATAATTAACTATTACATCAGCCAATCCTCTAGGACCGTTAGGATTGCCTCCTATATTAGCTAATACAGTAGCTAATACAACAGCTTCCGTATGAGTTTCTACAGTAATATCGAATGGGGTAAACTTATCTATTCTTTTAGTAATCTTCATTATTTTCCTGTGGATCCAAATCCACCTTCTCCTCTAATAGTTTCCTCCACCTCTACTACTTCTTCAAAATCAATATTGTAAGTAGGGGCAATTTCCATTTGAGCTACCCTATCTCCTGGGTTAAATTCAAAATGTCTCCATTTAGATGCATTGTGCAATAGTACACAAACCTCTCCTCTATAATCTGAATCTACCTTTCCAGGTTGATTGATTACAAATAAGCCTTTACTAGCTAAACCACTTCTAGAGTAAATTTCTACTTTATAACCTTCAGGGATTTCTAATTGGAAACCTAACTTCATCATATAGGTATCTCCAGGCAAAATCCACTTTACAGCTTGTGGGCAGTAAATGTCATATGCAGCAGAATTAGGTGTAGATTTTGTAGGTATAAAGATACCGTTATGTTGTCTTTTTATCTTTAGGGGAATTGTTTCTGTCATAGTCTATGATAGTAACACGGTAATATAAATTTCAGGTTAGCTGAGAATATTATCCCAATGGTCAACCATTTCGGCTACCATTTGCTCAAAAGAGTATTCTGGCTCCCAGCCTAATATTTCTCTAGTTTCCGAAGAGTCTCCCTTAAGAAAATTTAACTCTTGGGGCCTGAAATACTTCTGGTCTACAGTAACATACTCTTTATAATCTAATCCAAGATGATTGAAAGTTATCTTACACATATCTCTAATAGTTCTACTTTCTCCAGTAGCTACTACAAAATCACTTGGTTTATCATGATTAACAATCATATGCATAGCTCTTACATAATCTTTAGAGTGGCCCCAATCTCTTGAAGCATCTAGATTACCTAATGCAAGTTCTGTACGTAACCCCTTCTTAATTTCTACAGCACTCTTCACTATTTTATTAGTTACAAAGTTAGAACCTCTTCTTGGGGATTCATGATTAAATAAGATTCCATTACACGCATGCATATTATAGGCTGCTCTATAATGCCTTACTAAATTATACCCCATAACCTTAGCACACCCATAAGGTGATGTTGGGGTCATAGGAGTGGTTTTTCTTTGGTACCCATCAGCATCAATAGAATTACCAAACATTTCAGACGAACTAGCTTGATAAAACTTAACATTAGGTACAATAGATCTACACCCCTCTAACATATTAAGGACACCTACACCATTAGTTTGTATAGTAAATGATGGTTCATCAAAACTAATTCTAACATGGCTTTGCGCCCCTAAATTATAAACTTCGTCAGGTCGTACTTCATTCAAAACTCTATTAATAGATAAAGTGTCTAATAAATCTCCATAATGAGTAGTAATATTTAAGTTTCTAATTCTACTATCTTGGTTCTCCGGAATAGAGTTACGTCTAATAAGACCATGTACATTATAACCTTTATTTAAAAGGTATTCAGATAAATATGATCCGTCCTGTCCGGATATGCCGGTAATTAAAGCGGTCTTAGTCATTTTTAAAAATCTCCAGTTTAGATAAATCTGTATAAGTGGTGTGGTTACCAGTATCATCATTTACAGTTTGTAAAGAATCCATTATAAGAAGCCCTCTAGCTGCATCCTCTGGGGTCATGTACATATGATAACCTAAAGTATTAAAGGGATCTTTTGTATATGGGGCATCAATATCTCTACCATCATGGACAAGCTTTTTTAGTAAATTATATTGATCCTCACAATCAGTTAATATTACTCCACCTTTTCCAATAGGTAACCTCTTCTTGATTTGAAAGGATACTACCATAAGGGTATTAGGGATATACATGCCTTTGGTCCATCTTACAGCAGCATCATATATACGATAAGGCTTTAATTGATATACCCCTTCCCACTCTATATCTTCAAATACCGGCTTACATCCAGCATGAATAATTTGTTGTGGTACTGAAATATACGTTCTTGCCGGTATTGTGATTTTCCCCTCACATCCGGAAATTTTCATAGATAGGAATAATCCATTACTACAAGAATCCACTAATACAGCGAACCTACTCCCAGTAAACTTACATATCTTCTCCTCAAATAATGTATTAGCTTCTCTAGGATCACTAATACCATAACGTTCCTTTAAAATATCTATTTCCGGTCTTTGGTATTCCTTTGGTACTTGCCCTAAAGGCCAGGATGTGTAATTCTCTGTCATTTTATTGCCTCAACATTTAAACTAATAAGAATTCCATTCTCTTTATCCATATGGGGATAGTAGGCTTGAGAATGGTCGTCTATATGTGCGTGTTCTGTATCTCTCCAATCATATCTTCGTACTTGATTAAAGCCACAATCAAATAGTAATTGTGTTAAATCTTCTAAATCATAAGTAGTTTTATGATAAAAGGGTGGATTCCCCATCTTACCATATAAAGGGCCTAAAATTCTATCTAATTTTAAGCCTTTTTCTAAGTATAATCTAGCCAATTGAGAAAAGTCAGGAACAGCTAACCTAATTATTCCTCCAGGCTTAAGAACTCTATACCAATCCCTTAGTACATTTACTACTTCTTCTCTATCAAAATATTCTAAAACATGCGAAGAGTAAATTATATCAGCAGAATTATCTTTATACCCTAACGGATAAATTACTTTACCTACAGTATGGGGGTACCTAGTTTGATCTATATGATACCAACCATCCCCAAAATTTCTTTTACCACAGCCTAAATGTAGTTTCATATAAATACCTTATCCTTTGATTGCCCCTCATAAGGTCCAGTTTTAAACTCATAGACCATAGTATCATCCTCTAATATTTTGTAGTTATGTCCACCTTTTAAAGTAATACTTATATCTCCTTCCCGTAGAGTACGCACATCTAACAACAGCCCATCAGTATCATAATAACTCACAAACACACTTCCCCGCATAATTACCCAGCTTTCTTGGGCTATAACAGTATCTTTTACTGCTGGCTTATGAATATGTTGGTGGGGTTTGAAAGTTCTACCTTCGTTCATAACTAACGCAGCACATTGAATAAACTCACTAGGGGCTACCAACTCTCTCCTAGTAGGCTCAGAAAAATATTCTGAGTACCCTACTAGGTGTAACAGGTCATTATTTAATCTTGATTTAATTTCTATCATTTGTTAAACTCCGTATATAGTGTATAGTTTCTTTATCCATTCCTTTTAAATTGAACTTGTGTAAATTTTGTTTAGTAACCCCCTCATTCTTATCTACTGGTGCGTTGGGGCGATTTACACCAAGTATAAGTCTATTATCCCTTTTAGCTTCCGTACTTCCCTGAGTTTCAAATGTCCAAGGGGTTCTATCTGGTTTTAAATAATCTAAGAGATATTGTCGATTCCATATAGACATTTGGGTAGAAATTTTATAATTTACGTCGGTATGATTAGATAAAATCTTTAATCCATTATTAGTATCAAAAAGTTTATTACTTCTAGTAGACATACCCTCTGTTAAATCTATTCTACCTATCTCATCAAAACTCAAATAAGACTTAAGTATATCTATGACTGTATGTTTTACAGGGCTTTTAAAGAAGGTATCCTCAAAAGACCATATAATGTGAGTATCATCTATACTAGAAAAATAAGAAAATAAATGATTACTAAAATCTTGTTTTTTACCTTGATCTCCATCATTCATTTGTACAAAAGTAAAATTATCGGGTAAATCCTCCGGCTCATCATAACCTAATAATATAACCTCATCCTCTCCCCAATACTTATTAAATAGATAAGTAAATATTGGTATAAGATGAAGATGTGTGTTACAAGTGCTTACTACTATTCTCATAATTTTCTATAGCTCTTTGGACGGTAGGTATTAGGTTATATTTATTTAATATTAAATCTCTAGCATATTGTAATGCTATAAAAGTTTCTGCTTTTAAATCCTGTCTAATAATACTTGGTACTTGTGTAGTACAATAAAATGGATCTAAATTAAAATAACACTCTTTAGGAAAAAATTCATTGATGTTACTACATCCCCAATAAATCGGAATAGTCCAACATAGAATAGCATCAATGAACTTTTCTGAGAAATACCCAGGAACAGATCCATTTTCTATAACTATAGCATATTGATAATTTAAGAAAGCATCCTCTTTTTGTCTAAATGGTAGGACCCCTTTAAACTGATCCCCTTTCATTTGATTGCATACGGTTCCATAAACATGCAATTCTGGGACGTGAGTTATTAACCTGTCTATAATCGAACGCCTAAAACCATGCCCAGGAAGAGCATTTCTACCAGACTCTACCACAGACACCGAATTGGTCTTGGGCGGGCATTTGAGCGCCGATAGCTCATTATATGTGTACCCTAGCCACCAAGTTTGGGGTAACCAATACTGACCTCTGGAGTGATAGTATGTTGCTACAGTATTAGGATGGTTTGGTTTATATTGTGCTACGTGGTCTGGCTCCCTTTGGAAGAAGATTACTTTACTCTCATTTGGGACCTTTTCATCAGAATGGTCTTGTTGGATAACGTATTCGGCTTCAAGCGGATTATTAACTAACTCAACATCAAAAGGCCCAATTTGTTTTCTATACAAATCCGTTAAAGTGTCTTGGGACATACCCCAGCTTGAAGGGAAGTATAATTTAGTAGTCATAATCAAATAATAAAATATCGTCTTTGTAAATTTTACCCACCCTTTCGAATAGTTCAGGAGTATAGTAAGATTTATATCCTTTATTAGGGGACGTATTTAATGTTTTTATAGAAACTCCATATAAACTATCCCCCAACTCCTCTAATTTAATTACCTCATCAACACTAACAAAACGTGTATGGGACCAAACATGTTGGGGACCCCACCCTTGATGTTTAAGCTCTCCACTCTCTAATAAAGCAACACACTCTTCAAATGATGCGCCTTTAAGTTTATCATAATCTACATGCTTTCCCCATATAGAATCTCCCTCTATAGAATGGTAAAAACTTAAATCCATTTTTGCGTATTCATAACAAGAAACAACCCTATCCCAAGGATTTCTTACTATACAAAAGCTTTTATATCCTAAATCTAAAATTTGAGAATACTCTTGAATTTGGTGATGGCCCTCATGCACCATATTAAACGCTTTAGTTATAGAAGTCCCAGCATTCTTAGGAATATGTACAAAAACTAATTTATGTTCGTGTGAAATAGGCATTAATCAAGATCTCTCATCCAAGTATAATTTACTTCTCTATTTAGTATATCTGAATACGATGAATATTGATTGATAATTCTAGGGTAGAATATATAAAAACTTTGTTCTTTTTGTAAATCTACAAAAGTCTCATCTACTACATGAGTGTATAAATTAGATCTTACAGAGTTTATAACCTTTTGTGCAATACTCATATCTATAATATAAGCAACAGTTGATTTAACCCCTTGCGCCCTTAATATATTATTTGATTCTTTTTTTAGGTTTTGTAAGATAGTACCCCCTAAATAGCAGAATTTAAAATCTTCTGGTAGTTGACTGTATATAGAATCAAAAAGAATATTAAATTTAAATACGGGCTCTGCATCATCCTCTAATACTAGAATTTTTTTATGCCCCGCTTCTAATGCTTCCTCTAAAACTTTAATGTGGCTTAAATTACATCCTACAGAACCTACATTATGAAACTGGTCTTGTTTCAGGTTTTCCGGAAATACTAGCTTATTACCATCTACAGCCTCAAATAATTCATAGTGTAAATTATATGACTTCCACAACTCTTCAAACTTAGCTAATCTATCAGTACGTCTAGCTAGATTAATACAATAAACAGCATCAACAACATCATTTACCTCTACCATTAGTACCCTCCATTTTAGGTCTAACCAGATAAAGAACTTTTCCTAAAAAATCTACCTTATATTTATGGGCCACACATTCGGAAATATGTTGGAAGTCAGAATATTCAGGTTTAGCGTACTCCTTGAAAGGCACCTCCCTAAAAATCTCTTGTTTGTAGATAGCCATAGCTACGTTCCCAGGTCTAATACCATACCTCTGATCCACACATAAATCAGTTCCAGTAATAAGGGTTCCACTAAAATTAACTTGAATCTCTTCTTTAAATCTAATTCCTGGGATAAGGATGTCCGGATCATTATTATTTAAATAATCTCTAATGATATCTCCTGCACCTTCTACTAATTCATCATCATCATCTAAGAACATAATGTAGTCAGCATTAGATTGACAAATAGCATTATTAGCAGCCATAAACCCATAAGAGCCCCAAGCCATAGGCATCCCAATATAATCTATATAATCTAAATCAGCATTATGTAAAGTTAATGTAGTGTCGGGTAATTCATCACCATCATAAGTTACAATCGGTTCAAACCCCTCTCTTACTGCTGATCTAACGGCATCTACTAAAGAACGTCTATTAATAGACTTGATTATCAGTTGTATTTTTTGTCTCATTCTTCTCCTCCATAATTCTCAACACCTGTTCATATAAGTCTAATCTATTATGAACTACGTTATTTATATTGAAATACTTCTCTGTAATAGCGTGTAGGTTTTCTCCCATTTCCCTGACTTTGTTAGGGTTTTTACACATATAAGTAAGCTTCTTTACCCACTCTGTTTTGGGGGCGTCTGGATCAATTAGGTATCCTGTTACACCATCTACAATAGTTTCATCATAACAACCTACGTTAGATGCGATAAGAGGAACTTTATACCTACCACACTCGGCTACCTTAATCTCTGACTTACTATCGTTAAAATCGTTACTTTGTAGGGGTGCTATGGAGATATCAATATTAGCATACATTACACCGTACATATGAGTAGGTAATGCTTGAAATATATCCCAATTTCTAGAGCCTTTAAATCCCCTTAGTAGAAGCTTCTTATAGTCTTCCCAAGTTTCTTGTTGCCAATCAGGTTGACCTCCCGGCGCTACTGCTGGTCTACCGTAGAAACCCCAATGTACGTTCTCTCTTCCTACTCTACCATTAACAAGGTGGGGAATGCCTGCAAACTCCTTTAAGTCCTCTGTATGGTGAATTCCACCTACCCAACCAACGCGGGTTAATTTCTTTTTAGGTGCTTTAATTTTCTCTTTATTCCAAGCATCAAGATTATAGTCAATAGCATTCTTTACTACAGCTAAGGTTCCACCAATATATTCTTTAATCCTATCAGCGAATTTCCTTTGTGTAACCGTTACTAAATCAGATTTGTTATAAATGAACTTAGTAATATCACTCAAGCCCTTCTCTTTATAAGTATCTTCTAACCTGTGCCCTTCGTATAGATTGGTTAATAGATCGTCTGTATCATAATGCATAAGACAACCGTGTTCCTTAGCTATACCACAAATCCTAGCAGTAAATGGGCCACCAAAATTACTGATGTTATTGGTTACAACTACATCTGCCCATTCGAAATCTTCAAACTTAAAGTCAGGGATTTGTTTTCCTGTTTTAAGGTCTACGTCTAATGGATTATCAGTAAATCGTGTTTCTACAACATTAGGATATAGTTCTTGCAGTTTTTCAATAGGTAGTAAGTTTCTATAGTATGCACAACCCCCTTTATTTGGGTACACACAAAGAATATGTAACTTCCTACCGTTCTCAAAAAACCCCTCTTTATTTTGCCATTTACTCATGTAATATAATAGTAAAAGGAAGTTAGACTTTTACATCTAACTCCCTTTTCGATAAAAGAATTTGATTAGCCAGTTATTACTTCTGACTCTTCAGCTTCAATCACAATATCTCCCTCTGCTACGGCTTTAGTATCTTCCGAAGTGTGGGAGGCACCAACGGCTTTTACAACATCTAATATAGCACCACCTAGATTAGATGGAGTTGGTTTAGACAGCTTCTTTAAAGCATTACCATAGTGTCTTTTCTTGCGTCTAGACCCAAACATAAGTATACTTTCCCAAGCAGCTAATCCTGGGAAAAAGATCTTACCTACGCCTAGAGCTACATTCATCCAATCAGCTTGCCCGGTTTCAGCATTACCAAAAGATTGAGCTACATAAAGTGCCCCTTCTCTAAAGTCTTGAGCTTCCGCCAATACAAGTACATCCTCTTCTTCCGTTTGTAGAACCTCTTCTAAAGCTAATACAGCTTCTTCAGGTAGCTCCTCTAATGGAAGAACAGCATAATCCGCATCATCGTACAGATCTTCTCCTTTGCCAATTACTAGACTTTCATCAGAGTCTGTCCCTGTGAAAAAATCTAATACGGCACAGCTAGACATTCCTAACATAGGAACGGTAACTAGCATTAAAACTAGAAAGTTTTTCATATTACTCGCCTCTTAATCGAGATTCATAATCCTCATCACTAGCTACTTCCCCTTCAGGAGTTTCTAAGCTATGATTTAGACTGGTTTGTGCGGCAACCTCATCAGCTGCTTTACGAAGCACATCATAATCAGAATAAGAGATTAGGGCACTTACATCATGTAAGTTATCCATTACCTCATCCTGATTCTTTACCTTACTAGATTTAGGTCTAGCTTGAGATTGGTCATACTTAGGCCAGGGATCTCCAGCCTCTTGAGTTTTTACAATCTTAAAATCAAAGCCCTCATTTAGGTCAGTAATATCACCATAATCTTCATCGACAATGGTAGCAATAATTTTCTTGAATACCGTCACACCAGTAGAGAAAATCTTAACTGCATCGGCATTATTACGATCTAGAACGTTCATGTAATAACGAGCGTTAGGTTTGATTTTTCTAGCTACTGTCTCATCATCTTTTACACCTGTTTTCCATAAGGTGTAATAAAGATCACAAATAGGACAGGATTCCCCTTTAAGTTTAGGGCAATGATAGTTCTTGATTTGTGACTTACTATCGTTCACATCCTCAGGAATTCTGTGGATTTTAGTTTCAGCATAGAAACTGTCTTCATCAGAGTCCTTTGGGGGAAGAATTCTTACTGGAGTTGTTCCTTTATCGACCTTTAAAAAGTTTTCAGAGAAGCTGTTACCGCCGCCCTGTGAGTTAAGTAGTTGTTCGTGTTTCTTACGAATTTCGTCTAAGTTTAATCCCATAGTTATAGTTTTAGTTTTTATTGTATAAGTTCATTTCAGCCCTCTTAGTAGAGGATAACTGAATCAGCATATCATGTCTCTGTTCAAGGGCAGAGACTAAACCCTTCATTAGACCTACTTTATAGGTGAGATCTATAACCTTGTTTCTTAAATCTTGGCAATGTACATCAGATAATACAAATGCATCAAGTATCTTTTCAGTAGTTTTAAGAGAAGCTTCTGCTCTACGCTCTTGTTCTACTTTTCGTATTTGAGAGGAATAAACCTCTAAATCATGATTGGCTCTATCCAAACCTCTCTTGGCGGTAATAAGCATACCATGATAAAACGTATATTTATAAGCTTGAGTGGATAACTCTTTACCTATATCATCACCGTTAATTCTGATGGTAGCTTCCCTAACGGATTCATACTCATCCCAATTAAAATCATCAAGCGTAATATTCATGTTGTATTATAGTAATTCCTCTATAAGATTATCATTCAATCTAGATAAAATCAACAAACCCCTGGTAATTGAGTTGGTTAGGTCTTCATTTTGCATTTGGACCAAACCTTCTCCCTTATTAAACATGTACAATATTACATGAATAATTTCATGTAATAAGGTTTCCCTAATCATATTATCTGTTTGTTTAGTTGAAATACTTATCTTATAAGATTCCCACTCCACACAGCCTGCAAGTTCATGGTGCTTTTCATCAAATAAAAGTTCCTCTGTAAACTCTAACTCAAATTCAGCGAACCCAAAATCAATCTTATTCCTCTTCTGATTCACCATTTATTAACTCTTTCATTACAAGTGTAGAGTAATCAATACTAACCCTAAATAATTGCTCACTAGCTCCATCCCTAACCTTAAAAGTAAAGATACGCATAACACCCTTCTCCTTCTCCTCTAAGGTTTGGTTTAAGCTATAACCTAAATCGAAGCCTCGAATCTTACCATAGGAATCAGCAAAGTGCTTATCTGTGATTACTGGGACATCCTTACTCTCTCTGTTAGTTTGTGTGGCTGTCCATACAGAGGCATTATACTCATCACCAAGATCACGTAACTCATGACCTAATCGCTCCTGCGCTTTATATTCAGGGAGATCTGTGTCAGTAGATCTCATAAGCTCTAAATAATCTACAATAATCTCATCAGGTTCGAAATTCTCATATAATCTAAGGCTTTCTAAGAGTGCGGCTAAATCATGTACTGTTATTTGGTATGATGGATACTTCTTAATTCTAAGAGCATTTTCGCCTACTAAACCAGATACTTTATCAATTCTCTCCTCTGCTACACCCAAATTACTAGTCATTAGCTTTTGTGGGACTAACGTAAGCATAGAATCTAATCGTTTTGCTACCTTAGATTCCGACATTTCTAATGAAATGAATAGGATCTTTTTGCCCGCTAATAGACTTTTTACGGCTTGATTAGCTAGGGCAATAGATTTACCTCTACCAGAAGGAGCAGCTACAACACCAATCTCTCCAGGACATAAACCACCCTCCAAAATACCATTGATTGTTGGTAAGAAAGTTGGGTTCTTACTTGTATAATCTACATTAAGATCCTCTATCCAACGCTTCTTATATGAAATGAAGTAGTTATGCCCTAAATCTACATTTCTACTGACTCTAAGAGCTGATTTAATACGGTCTTCAATTTTACCATAATTACCTGCCTCTAGATGAGAAATACTTTCTACAATAGCAAGCTTCATTTCTTGCTCTTTAGCGAACTGCTCCACACAATCCAGTAAATAGGTTTTCTGTTCTAAGTCTTCCTCATTAATTTTGTTAATGCATAAAAACTCATCCTCAACATCCATATTATCAAACTGAATCTTATCCCCATCCCTATCCTTCTTCTTTATCTTTGAAACTTCTGTTTTTATGATATCATCAAGAGGTAGAGTTTTATATTTAGAGTAATATTCTTTAATATAATTAAAGATTTCTCCATGAAGTGGAAGCTCAAAATATTCTGGCTTAACTAGGGGAGAAATCTCTATAAAGAACGATTGATTTGTCTTGGCTAGATATAAGACTACTCGCTGAATAGACTTAGGAATATTAAATGTGGTTTGAGTCATATTAATTCTTTTTCTTCTTTAGCTCTCTAACTGTTTGAGCCTTACTGTTATCTAGACTTGTCTTCAAATGGTCTTCGGTTTTTCTTTTTGCGCCTCTTCTAGCGGCCTCTTGTGGAGTGATTGTATAATTTGAGTAAACTGTGTCTTTACTGTCAATTCTCTTTTTAGTAGCTTCAATAGATTCCTTATAGAACATTTGGGCTCTATCCTTATCCATACCTTTACGTCTATAGTTCATTTCTCTAGACCTGTTGGTTTGGAAGTCCATACCTTTAAAGTGAACAGTAGGAGCAGTACCGTAGTATCGCCCTGCCATTTTATTACAGTCTGGGCACTTTACCTTTTTATTGGCTTTTCCTATTTTGAAGTCACGTTCGATAACCTCTTCACAGGTTTTACATAAATACTCGAATATCATATTACTAACTCTAAATTACCTTTCATAAATTGTTTTATCTTTTGGGTGCTTTTTCCAGACTTATGATCTTTAATAAATCCTTTGATGTAATTGTAGGTTCTTCTTTTATTACCTCTACCATTTCCATCAAGCTGATTTCGTTTGGAGTTACTATAACTAGAGTGTGTCTTCAATTCTTGAAGTTGCTGTACTTTAGAAGCGATGATTTGTCTAGCCAATTTTTCATTATGTCTTTGTTTTCTTCCATTAATACTAACAGTTTCTCCTGTAGGTAAATGAACAATTTTAACTGCTGACATAGTTCTATTTTGATGTTGCCCTCCAGGGCCAGAACCACATGAGTAGGTTATTTTAAGATCTTTTTCCTTCAATCCTTCTTCGGATCTAGCCAAAATTGGAGTAATTGATACTCCGATAGTAGAAGTGTGCCTTCTACCTTTTGTTTCCGTGGGGGGAATACGTTGAACTGTATGTTTTCCTGATTCTTCAAGGAGTTGTAAATTTCCTTCTGATTGGAAGTAAAGTTCAGCCTTTCCATTAGAGACTTCTCCAAGCTCGAATTTGATTCTATTCCGCTTGCAGTACTCAAAGATACACCTTTAATAAATCAGTTACAAATAATTTAGAGTCTGTTCCACCCTCTCCAGCCTGTATTTCCATTAAATATTTCATTAATCTACTATGTCCTCATCATCTTTAGGTAATCTATCTCTTAAAGGCCAATCATCAAGAATCCATTCACCATCTACAGACATAACCCACTTTTCATCATATACCCCAAACCACTTTTCGTTCTCTATCATACGCTCCTTTACAAAATTAGGCCAAAAACTTCTCCTATCTTCTGTAATCTTATATTTATCTTCCATTAACAACCACCTCCAGTTAGTGAGCAAGCATCACCGGAGCTTACACCTGTTTCGGTAAGCCCAAAGTATTTATCTATATTTTCTTGCGTAGTAGGAATAGGGGTTAAAG
>Ga0208299_1001567_pt1 | contig 16793 bp, 24 predicted proteins | sample 15_taG_FD_184089 | JGI IMG/M metagenome (GOLD analysis project Ga0208299, IMG submission 184089) | Marine viral communities from the Subarctic Pacific Ocean - 15_ETSP_OMZ_AT15312 metaG (SPAdes) (version 2) | ecosystem: Environmental > Aquatic > Marine > Oceanic | place: Pacific Ocean | collected...
TGAGGCAAAGTTACGAACACTATAGCCTAACATTAGGTCAGGCTAAAAAATTAAAGAAATGGGCTGTAGAAAAATTCAATAAAGAAGAGACACTTAAGCAAATTTGCACTATTATAAAAGACGAAGAGTGGGCGCAAACTTTAAATGACATCCAGCTTATTTAAAATATTTTTTATACAAGATTTTTTTAGGGAAGAATTGTTAGGGGGAGCAGAATCTAACGATTCAGTCTTAATGGCATTTTTGTCACAAAAATATGATGTGGAGAAAATACACTCCTCAGATTTGACTCCGAAATTGCTAAAAAAAAATAGAAAAAATTTGTTTCTTTTTTCAAATTTTGTGTTGGCTGCTCCTCAATCCATTATTTATGCAACAAATAATTGTAATTATATAATATATGAACACGACCACAAATATGTTAACACGAGAGATCCGAGTAAATTTAAAGATTTTAAGATACCAAAAGGATCAATCATAAATTATGAGTTTTATAAAAACGCAAAAAGCGTTGTGGTATTAAGTAAGATCTGCAAAAAAATTTTAGAGGATAACTTGAATATACACAATGTCCATAGTATTGGATGTAGCCTATGGTCAGATAAAAAATTTAGCTATATAAAATCAATTTGCTCTAATCCAAAAAATAAAAAATATGCAGTTTTAGATTCAGAAAATCCAGTGAAGGGTCGAAACCATGCGCTGGAGTTTTGTAAAAATAAAAATATAAAATATGATTTAATCTCTTCTGGCAATGAGGAAAATTTTTTAAAACAACTTTCAGAATATGAAATTCTTATTTTTTTTCCTCAAGTGTTAGAGACCTTTAGTCGTTTGGCTGCAGAGGCCAAAATGTTGAATTGCAATTTGCTGACGCGCCCAAATTTGTTAGGCATATATAGTGAAGAATGTTCTAAATTGGGAGGGCTGCCTTTAATAGTTGATTTAAAAGAGAGAAGAGATGCCGCCCTTTGCTTATTTGAAAAAATAATAAATAGGGTTGCAAATTTAAGAGAGTGACATATGAAAAATAAAATAATAATTTTGGCTTCGGACCACAACGGCGTTGAACTGAAGAAAAGGCTCCACGCGGCTTTGAAGCAGGAGGGCTATAGTGCAGTAGATATAGGTCCTTACGAAGAAAAAACAAAGGTTGATTATGTGGATTACGCTAATCAGTTATGTGAAATTATATCAAATGGCGATGCACTTTGTGGTATATTAATGTGTGGGACTGGTGTCGGTATGAGCATCGCCGCGAATCGGTTTTCTAAGATTCGGGCGGCCTTAGTGCACAATATTCAAACTGCGCCTAAATCTAGAGAACATAATGATTCGAACGTGCTTTGTTTAGGAAGTTGGATTAACAGAGATGAAGGCAATAAGGAAATTTTGTTTGAGTGGCTAAATACTGCTTTTGGTCAAGGCCGTCATATAAAGAGGGTTGAAAAATTATCACGACGGAATCATGAAAATATAGTTTTTACCAATGGGGTTTTTGACATTATTCACACTGGACATATTGAGTTGCTTAATTTTGCAAAAAGTTTGGGCAATAAATTAATTGTCGGAATCAATTCAGACAAAGCGGTTAAAAAACTAAAAGGTGAAAATCGACCAATCAATAGTCAGGCTGATCGGAAAAAGGTGTTGGAGTCTTTGGGAATGGTTGATCAGGTTATTATATTTGATGATGTGCAACCCCACAATATAAGAGAAAGTCTTTCTCCAAATATTTTAGTTAAAGGGGGAGAGTGGACCAAAGAAGAGGTTAGAGAGAGGGACGGGGTGTCGGACAATATTAAAATAAAAATTTATCCTTTTGTTAAAAATTATTCTACAACTAATACAATTAAAAAAATCTATGGTCTTGGTTCATGGCAAAAAAAATCCTAATAATTGGTGACACCATAGTAGATAGAAATGTTAATTTGAGCGCGATCGGCCTGTCCTTAGAATCGCCCACCATCAAAACAACTTTTATAGACGAAGAGATAAATTTCGGAGGCGCCGCCAACGTTGCAAAATATGCTTTTCAATTTGGTCTAGACGTTACATTTGTTACCTGTATGAGCAGCGCTAGTGAAATCCAGTTTGCAAAATTAAATAGAATAAGGGTCATAAACTTGCACAATAGCATAGAAAATATAAAGACTAGGTTTTATGTCGGCCATGGCGACGAAAAATATAAATATTTACAAATAAATAATACACACAGTCAAAGTTTAAATTTAGAACCCAGTATAAATATGAATGAATATGATGTTGTCGCTTTCTCAGACTATAGATGCGGCTTGATATCACAAAAGATGATTGATCAGAGCATTATAAGCAGTGCAAAAACTTTTGGAGCTTCCCAAGTTTCTAGTCACAAGTCTAATTTTGAAAGGTACATGAAAATGGACTATATAGTTTGTAACGACCATGAATCAAAGTCTTTTTCTAGAAGGAACAACGTTGTTATCACCAAAGGCGCCGCCGGCTGTGAACTGAACGGCTCGGCGTATCCAACAAGACTTATAAAAAATCCTAAGAATATAATTGGCGCCGGCGATTGTTTTTATGCGGCATATTTAGCATACGAAAATATAAAAAGGGCAAACGAATGTGCCTATAAACATATATGCGGAGAACATGGATAACTTAAAAAAATTAGTACAAATAAATAAAAGCTTAAAGCAAGAAAAATTAGTTATTTTTACTTGGGGGAACGCCAGCTATCGCTGTAAAAAAGAAAATGTTGTTTACATAAAGCCATCTGGTGTCCCATTTGAAGAACTACAGCCTCAACAAATTTCTAAAGTTGATTTGGCGACAGGAAATCACATAGGTGGTTTTAAACCATCGGTGGATACTCCAACGCACCTTGTTCTATATGAGGCTTTTCCGGAAATTAATGCCATTATTCACACTCATTCCAAATACTGTACTATATTTGCGCAAGCCAAAGTTAATATACCTTGTCTGGGGACAACCCATGCCGATTATTTTTATGGGGATATCCCCGTTGTGGGCAATTTGAGCAAAAAAGAAATTCATGAAGATTACGAAAAAAACACAGGGCTTAAAATTGTAGAGTACTTTAAAGAAAAAAACATTTCCCCTCTGGAGATACAGGCTTCTCTGTCACCTTCACATGGTGTGTTTGTGTGGGGTAAAAATTTAGATGATACTTTAAAAAATGCGATTATATTAGAAAATATAGCGGAAATGGCTTATAAAACTATGAAATTGTGTTATAATGGACTTGTTGATTTTGATAAAAGTTTGTTGGACAAGCATTTTTTAAGAAAACATGGAAATCAAAAATATTATGGTCAATGAAATAGAGTATGGTCGCCAAGAGTTGCCACCAATATCAAAAGTGGTCAAGAGCGTAGACAAATATTGGGGCGACATGAAGACACTTTTTGAAAATGATCAGTATACGGTCAAGAGAATATTTATGAGAAAGGGAACTCAAAGTAGTATGGAGTATCATATAAAAAAAGATGAATCTTATTATATTGAGTCTGGCCAATTAAAGATTGGCACTAGGATTGGTCGGGCCAAGAACACCTCTTTAATCTTAAATGAGGGCGATGTTTTTCACATTCCAGTTGGTTTTATGCATATGAGGATCGCCTTAGAAGACACCATAATTATTGAATTTTCTACTTTAGATGATGATACTGACTCACATATTGTTGAGGATGGAAAAATTTATAAGCATGTAGAGGAGTGTTAGATGAAACTGTTTGCAGATACGGCCAATTTGGAAGAAATAGAAAGTTGTTTAAGGAAGGGCGCTATACAAGGAATAACCACAAACCCTTCTCTTTTGGCCAAAGAGCCAAAAACAGACTTCTATTTACATATTCAAAAAATATGTGATTTATGCATTAAATATAAAATGGAAATACCAATTTCCGTCGAGGTGTTTGCCACAGAACCAGAAAAAATGATTGAACAGGCGGTTGATATTGTCGAGAAAATAAATTATAACAATATTAATATTAAAATACCTATAGGCTTTGAAGAGTTAGAAGTTATAAAAGTTCTGTCCGACAAGGGAATTAGAGTTAACTGTACTTGCTGTTTTACAGCGACTCAATTACAATTGGCCGCCTTATCCGGTGCAAGGTATGTTTCTCTCTTTTATAATAGGTTGCTTGATACTGGGGGTGACCCATCAACGACTTTAAAGAACACTAGGAAGTTTCTTGATAAGGCGGATTTAAAGTGTGAAATAATAGCTGGAAGCATTCGAAATGCCTATGATCTAGAAAAGTGCTGGTCTGACGGATGTGATATTGTAACTGCAGGATTTTCTGTGATCCAAAAATCAACACAGCATACAAAAACACAAGAATCGATCGATGGCTTTATAAAAGATTTTGAAAGTTGGATTAAATGAAATATGTATTTGATATAGACGGTACGCTTTGCACCCACTCTGCTCCAGATTATGATAATGCACAGCCCTATATAGAGCGCATAAAGAAGGTAAACAAGTTGTATGACGAGGGTCACACCATTATATGCTTCACTGCCCGTGGAATGGGTCGCCATAAAAACAATGTGCTTTTGGCTATTCAAGATTTTTATGAATTTACTTCTAATCAATTAAAGAAGTGGGAAGTCAAATATCATTATCTTTTTTTGGGAAAGCCCAATGCTGATTTTTATATAGATGATAAGGGAATAAAGGACAGTGACTTTTTTACTGATTAATTTTATTTTGGAGATTTTTAATAAATGAGAAAAAATGACAAGGACGCAGATTGGATTTTAAGTAATCTAAAAAACAATATTCAATTTGCGCTTGCTAGGTTTAATGATGGGGAAATGATGGGGATAGCGGATGTTGGCTCTGTTGTCGCCCGAGGCGACCAGTATGTTGATCAGTCTTTAAGTACGTCACTAAAAGAGGCAATCCAATACAAACAAAAAAATTATTATATAGGAATCCCGTGCTCTTTGTGTTATCCGAAGCACCATAAATTGGCAATAGATTTAATTGGTGATTATGAACATCTAACAAGGGCTGTTGTTGCAACAAATAGAAATTGGAAACATTTTGTTGATAACTTTTCAGATGCCGTCAACGGCAGAAGGGTGGTTTGGATTGGCGGCACCGATCAGAATGTAGACGGGCTTGAAAAAATTGGCCTCAAGGTCGCGAAGCGAGGCCTTGTACCAAGAAAAAATAGCTGGCGTTATTATGAGCACATATTGAAAACATTTCCAAAACAACTCAGAGACGGCGACGTTGTTTGTATATCGCTAGGCCCGACAGCACGAATGCTTGTTAAAGAATGGTTTAAAGAGATGCCAAATATAACTTTTATGGACGTTGGCAGTACTTTCGACCCTTTTACTAGGAACGTTTATTTTGCGGCCCATCGTGGCTGGGATGAAACTGGTTTTAATTTTGCAAAGCCGTGTTCGGAGTGTAATTAATGAAGGTCTATATCGTCGCATGTAACAAATACACGCATATTTGCCCAATTAATGTACATTTTTTGAATAAATATTGGCCAAACCAAGATATAACAATACTGGGATATGAAAAAGTAAAGGAATTAAAGAACCTACCTTCTAATATTAGTGTTGTGTGTTTGGGAGAAGAGAAAAAATATGGAGAAAGCTGGACTAATGCTCTGATACCTTATTTTAGAAACACTTCTGAAGATTATTTTACTTTAATATTAGAAGACACAATTTTAATGAAAGAGATAAACCTAGAACATATTAATATTTTAGAAAACCAGATACGCTTGGGAAGTGCACACAAGGCCATGATCGGTGGAGGCCTCCCTTTGTCGCCCACTACAGTAGCTGTTGATACAAAAGGAAGAAACTTTAAGATATTTGATCAAGGAATTCGTTATAGGGCGTCGTTGCATCCTTCAATTTGGAGAAAAGAATACTTTTTAAAATATCTTAAGCCCAATATGACACCTTGGCACTTTGAACTGCAAAATGATTTTGAGGCGGCTTTCGATGGTGCAATACAAATAAACGCTGACTACAATTTTCCAAAAGAGCCACACACATTCACTATGTTAAATTTATATGAGCACGGCACTCTAACGTTAGGTAAAAATGGAACAGTTTTGGATAATTGTTCTGAGGAACCAGAAATACAGGAACTTTTTCAAGAAGAGGATTTAGAATATATATGGGAGAAAATAAATGAACATACTTGATTTAGGTGCGCAAGGCACCATAGCATTAAATCATTTCGTAAATTTGGATCTTCTTGATTCAACATCGGTTATAATTGATGCCGGCGCCAATGTTGGCGCTTTTATAAAAAAAATGAGGACATTAACAAATTCAAAAATTTATGCCGTCGAGTGCTCTATTAAAAATTGTGATATTATTAAAGGTGAAAATTTTGAAAATATAGAACTTATACAAAAAGCGTTGGTTGGTGTGAATACTGGGCCAGTCACATTCTTTGACTACGCCGGCCCACTTAAAGAGGATGGATACCATAGATATCATCAATGGTCCAACATTTATGGTGATAGTTATGAATTTTTAAGTAAGAAGCCCGAAGTAGAAATCAAACAGTATAATGTTGAGCCATTAACACTTGATGAAATGATTGAATATTATGGCTTTAGATCAATTGATTATTTAAAAATGGACATAGAAGGCGCAGAATATGAGGTTGTTGAACACATGAGCACTAAAACGGCTTCCATTATTAAACAAATGTCCATGGAACTTCATAGCGACGACGCGTCTGTAAACGCCCTTCTTTGTTCCAACTTAGACAAACTGGGGTTTAATGTCTTGGTGGAGAAAGCAGAAGTTTATGCTTGGCCAAAATAGAAAAAAACGATTTAGAGTATATATGGGAGAAAATAAATGAAACATAGTCCATGGAAAATTGTAGAAATGTTTGAAGAAAATGTTGCCGAGTATTGTGGATCTAAATATGCTGTTGCGGTAGACAATTGTACAGATGCTTTATTAATGTGTTGTCAACATTTGAACGTCAAAGAGGCTACTGTGCCCGCAAAAACGTATTTATCTGTACCACAATCAATTATAAATGCCGGCGGCACTGTAAAAATTAGAGATTATTCTTGGAAGGGCATTTATCAGCTGGAGCCACACCCAATATACGACGCTGCAAAGAGATTCACTTCGAATATGTATATCCCGGGAACATACATGTGTTTATCTTTTCATCATAAAAAGACTTTGAAGATTGGAAAAGGTGGTATGATTTTAACTGATAATAAAGAGGCTGTAGATTGGTTCAAAAAGTGCAGATACGAAGGAAGAGATCATGTTGCTGATGATATTGGTATTTGTGGCTGGAATGCGTATATGACTCCAGAACAAGCAGCACGCGGATTAACACTCCTGCAAACACTGCCAAAACACAATGATGATCAGTCAGAAGAGCCACAATATCGAGATTTAAGAACGATGCCTCTTTTTAAAAATTGTGAAGTTGTAAAATAAAATATATGATAGATACTAAAAAAAGAAGTATAATAAAAACATTAACGTGGAGAGTAATTGCTGTTATTCTTTTAGCAGTTACAAGTTTTTTAACGACCGGGGATTTAAGAACTGCATCGTTAATCACTTTAATTTATCATTCTATACAGTTGGGAATGTTTTTTATTCATGAGAGGGTTTGGAATATGGTTAGTTGGGGAAGAAGTAGCGGGTTGTTTATTCAGATGACGGGGATGTCCGGAGCGGGCAAGACAACGTTGGCTCGTATTGTACAGCAGAGGCTACAAAAGAAAGGGTTGCAGGTTGAAGTCATCGATGGGGATGAATATCGCTCTAACCTGTGCAGTGATTTGGGGTTTTCGAAAGAAGATAGAAACACTAATATACGGCGCCTAGGCTTCGTAGCAAAGGTCTTGGCTCGGAATAACGTGGTTTCCATCATCTCAGCTATTAACCCCTACGAGAGCGTCCGAGAAGAGTTATCTGGCATGGACAATAATGTAAAAACCGTGTATGTCAGTTGTGGCTTAGAGACTCTAAAGAAGAGAGATACCAAGGGCTTGTACCGAAAAGCGCTTCTTCCTGATGGTGACCCGGAAAAAATTCACAATTTTACTGGTATTTCTGATCCTTTTGAGGAGCCGACAACTGCCGATTTAATAGTTAACACCGAAGAGGAAGATATAGAGGCGTCAGCCCACAAACTAGAAGAGTTTATCGTGAGGAGTGTGTCATGAAAGAGGTTAAAACAGAATTTAAGGAAAAAACTATTGCAATTGACTTTGATGGGGTAATACACCGCTATTCAAAGGGGTTTCAAGGTCTTCATAATGCTTATGATTCACCCACAGAAGGGACTGAGGACGCATTAAAGACTTTAAAAGGCGACGGATACCGTTTAATAATTGTTTCCAGCCGACCCGTGGAGGCTATCAATAAGTGGCTAAAACAATATGAACTGGATAAATATTTTGACGATGTTAGCAACACAAAACATCCTGCAAAATATTATATTGACGATCACGCAGTTAGATTTCCAAAGGGGGAAAGCTGGCCATGGCTCAATATTTTAAATTTTATAGATAATGATACAAAATATAATGGTAAAAAATATATCTCAAAGCACATGGGATCGGGAATTTAAAAAGGAGACAAAGTGTATAAACGAGCAATGTTTATTGGGAGGTGGCAACCATTCCACAACGGCCACAAGTGGCTTATTGGTCAAAAGCTTTCGCAGGGTATTCCGACTTTGATCGCAGTTAGGGACATCCCACCAGATAACAAAAATCCATTTACAACAGAACAAACAATAAAAATGCTCTCAATGGCTTATGAGGGACAAGATGTGGTAGTAATTCCCATCCCCGATATTGAGAGCGTAAATTATGGTAGGGGGGTAGGATACGAAATTAATGAATATGTTCCTCCAAAAGATGTTGGATTTGTTTCAGCAACATCTATTCGTGAAAAAATTAAAAATAATGATGAATCATGGAAGGAGAATGTTGATAAAAAAATTCATGATTTGGTTGTTGAGTACTTAGAGGGATAAACAAAATGAGTGTATTAATAGTCGGCGCCGGCCGCACGGGAACAAACATGCTTTTAGAAATAATGGCCGGTTCGGGTCAACTAAGGGCGTTTAGACCGTGGATTGATGTTGCTCCGGAGTTTTTAAATAAATATCCTGATCTTATAAATGATAAGTTTATAAGCAAGTGTGACACAATTGGAATTGAGAGTTTAGAGCATCTTGATAAATTTATAAATGATAATTCTGAATTAAAAATTCTTTTTACTGTTAGGGATTGGCGTGACGCCTCCCTTTCAAAAATTTATAGGGGCCAGTCCGGTAAAGACGGGAACAAAAATATGGCCGCCGACGCTAGCGTTGAGGGATGTTTAATCGATATATTTTGGTCGAAGGTTGTTTATGATTATTTAAAGCAAAAGATACCAAATAGGGTAAAGTTAGTAAAAATGGAAGATATTATACTCAACAGTGCCGGCACCATAAAGGATGTTTGTAAATTTTGCGAAATACCCTATGAGGAGGATATGTTGAATTTTAATGATAGATATGGCAATCCTTATAAAAAAGAAAGATATAAAAAAGGCTTTGATAAAAAACAAGTTGGGCTTTATAAAAGGACGAATGAACTATATGATGGTTTCTTTAAAACTCATAATGTTGATTTGGATTTTTTATTTAATGAGCTAGGACAATTTTTGGATTATTATGATTACGAGAGGAGACAATAAATAGCATGAACAAAACTATTACTTATAAGGGAAAAGAGGTCAAGTTTTTTAATCTATTAGAACAAGAAGAACTGTGTAATATGGACGGCGCCGTAATAAATGGAACCTTATTTCAGCGACCAGACCACAACATGGAAACCTTGATTAATATATTAAAGCTACAACCCGGCAATATCGTATACGACATTGGAGCATATATAGGGACCTTTAGTATACCCATGGCCATCGAGGGGATGAGTGTATATGCTTTTGAGGGATTTCCCGATAATTTTGAAAGGGCTAGAAAAAATTGTGAGCCATACGAGAATATAAAAATATATGGTGTTGCCGTCCATAACAAAAATGAAATTGTAGAAACAAAATTTAACGACTGTACTGATTTGCCGGCAGAGGCTAGAACAATCACATATGTAAAATTTGATGAATTTATCGAAGAAAAAAACATACCCCTTCCTGATTTTGTAAAAATGGATATCGAGGGAATGGAAACTATTGCCTTGTTCGAAATGACCAATCTTTTAGAGAATGCTCGCCCCATTTGGCAAATTGGTTACCATGAAGGCTTGGATATAAAATTTGATGATTACCCGGGCTTTGTCAAACCAGAAGAGGGCGGTTTTAATTTTAATAAATTTAAAGAATTGGATTATGAAATTTTTACTTCAAACGGTCACCGCCTTCCCTCGTTTATGGGATGGGGTGATTATCTTTGTATACCAAGGGAAAAACTAAAAAGATGAAATTATTAATAACAACAAGAGCAGACGAAACTGTAAGAGATTGGGCAAAACTAACTCATCCAATTTTCAGAGACTATGCCGCCCGCGTAGGAGCAGATTTTCTTACGCTGGGTGAGGATTTGAATTGTCATGAGGCCGCTAGCGGCATTGGCGATGGTTTGTGGCATTTTAGAATTATGAAACATTATGACCTGCATGAGCATTATGATAGAATTCTTCATCTTGATGGGGATGCCTTATTAACTCCTAACTGCCCAAATTTATTTGAATATGTGCCATATGATCACATTGGGACTCTTTACGAAGATGTCGGTATCAAGAAGCAGCACAGAGTTGTTTGTATGTTGGCGGCTCAAAAGAAGTTTGGGTTTATCGATTGGCACAGCGGCTATATTAATACCGGTGTTTTTATGACATCAAAAATTCACAGGGACATATTTCAGAAGACTAATGGAGAATACTTTACAGATTGGGGCACAGACGATGTACACATAGGCTACCGAATTAAAAAATTGGGCTACAAAGTTAAATCACTTCCATATCAATTTAATCATATGACTATGTTTTCTGAGGGGTGGAACAATCATGCCAATAGGCTTGACTCTTATATTATCCATTACGCCGGCAAAGGTGTTTTTGAGGAAGGGAAAATAAGCCAAGAAGCACTTCTCAAACACGCTCATGGTGTTGATTATCAAGCGGCCAAGCTTGAGCAGGCAAATTTGGACTACAAGAGGTTGTATAAATGAAGACGCTGATAGCTGGTCCATGGGTCGGTGAGTTTGGTTGGGAATTATTTGCTTGGCAGGGCTATATAAGAGCCATGGCAAAAAAGTTTGACAAAACTATTATAATTTCAAGAAAAAATTCCAAAGCCATATATGATGATTTTGCTGATGAATATGTTTCTTATGATCCGACTGGTGGAGATGCAGATTCTTTTTTTATACATGGTGTGGATTTTAAAAACTGTATCAAGGAGGTTTTTAGTAAAAATAATTTTGTTTTGAACAAAGACACCTCTTTATTTATTCCAAGAAGAATTGGGATACCCCCTTTTACGCATCATACACAACATATGATTTTGGGCAATCATGTAATACAGCCAGAGTATATATCTTTTGGTGAAAAGGCAGAAGAGCAATATGATTATATTTTTCACATTAGAAATAGAAATTTAAGAAAAAAGGACAATTGGAATTTGGAAAACTGGGAAAAGCTTAAACATCTGTTGGGAGATAAAAAGATAGCATGTATTGGGACAAAAAAGGAGTCTGGCCACCTAGAGGGTACAGAGGATCTTAGAGATATAGCGCTAGGCAAGTTGTTCAATGTTCTTAAAGGTGCTGAGTGCTGTTTCGGACCTTCTTCTGGTCCAATACATTTGGCTAGTTTGTGCGGATGTCCACACGTTGTATGGTCTTTGGCAAGTGACAAAATAAGATATGAGGAGAATTGGAACCCTTTAAATACCAGAGTTTTGTTTGATTCGAAATACGAATGGCATCCAGATCCAGAATACATATATGAGCAATTCACAAATTGGGTTGATCAGGGAGAAAATAATAAATGAGTGAAGTTCTATTACAGGATAATTTACATATATATTCAAGCTTGGGAGAAAAAGTTGAAAATTTAAAAAATTCTACAGTTCTGGTTACTGGATCAAGGGGATTTTTGGGCAAAACAATTTGTTCTTTTTTGGGCTTTTTAAATCAAAAGAAGTTCAATAAAAAGGAACAAATTAAAATTATAGAAATAGATTATCAAGACAATGATATTTGTAACCCCCTCAACGAAACAATTCAAGAGGGTAGGGTTGATTATATAATAAATTGTGCCGGAATTGCATCGCCAAAAAAATATCTAAAAGCCCCTTTAAAAACTCTAGATGTTTCATATTTAGGAACAAAGAATGTTTTAGAGTTGGCCATGTTGAGAAAAACTAAGTCCGTTTTAATGTTCTCTTCTAGTGAAGTATACGGGACACCAAATAAAGATAATATTCCCACAAAGGAGGGGTATGTTGGTTCTGTGACGACTTTTGGAAATAGAAGTTGTTACGATATAGGTAAAAATGTTTTAGAAACTTTATGTTATGTTTACCATAATAGTTACAAAGTTCCAGTAAACGTCTTAAGGCCGTTTAATTTGTATGGCCCCTTAATGGATATCAACGACGGCAGAATTATACCAAATATTTGTAAGGCAATAATGGAGGGTAAAGATTTTTCTGTTTATGGAACGGGGGAACAAACAAGGACATATTGTTATGTGACTGACGCTCTTGTATATTTCTTTGAAATTTTGTTTTCACAAAAGTTTGGTGAGATTTATAATGTTGGATCAGAGGATGAGGAGTTGTCTGCACTAGAAATAGCAGAAAAGTCATATTCGATAATTAAGCCAGAAAATTCTCAATATTTTATAAAACCATATCCGGATGAATATCCAAATAACGAACCTCAACGCCGATGTCCTGATATTTCAAAGATAAAAAGAGAATTTGGTTATTCTCCAAAATATACTTTTAATAAAGGGCTGCTTTCGTGTTATGCTTTCTTTGCAAGAAGAAATTAAAACTTATATGGAGATAAGATGAAACTTGAGAAACAAAATAAAGAGCACGAGTTGGTTACAGTTGGAAATCCTAAGCCCCCGGGCCGAGCATTTCCGGAAAAAAATAATTATGAAATGTCAACAAGCTGTCAAATAAAAAATTTAAATGAAATTTATTTGAAATATTTTGGCTATAAAAATGAAGGCTCTTTTGTAGAAGCCGGCGCACATGATGGTTATACTTGGAGTAATTCTTTTGGCCTAGGCTCTGCCGGCTGGAGAGGAATATTGTTTGAGCCGACACCGCATCTAGCCAACGCCTGTGCACATAACCATACAAGTTTCAAAACTACCACATTTCCTATTGCCCTCGGCGCCCCTGAAACAGAGGGTAAAATGATAGATCTCTATGTGGACATGGTGGCAGGAAGCTTAAGTACAATCAAAAAAGAGGTGGCAGAAGCATATAATACCATGAACTGGACAAATGGCCACTTGAAAGATATGAATACAATAAAAGTTCCTTTACACTCTCTTGATAACATACTTCAAACATCGAAGTTTAAGGATGGCTCACAATTTCCAAAAAACTTTGATGTGCTTTGTATTGATGTCGAGGGTGCTGAATTGGATGTTATAAGGGGTTTTAATATCGATTTGTGGAAGCCTAAAATGATTATTATAGAAACTCACGAATCTTTACCCGATGAACGTCTTAAGGTGGATACGCCAAGAATATTTGATATTTTTAAATTTCATGGATATAATAAAATTTATTCCGATGAAATTAATTCTATTTGGGTGAGTATCCCGCCGTTGAATGAAGATTAATATTGTGAAAGTGGAAAAAATATATTCAAAAAAAGAACCCGCTCTTTTGTTACATGTTATAAACAAATTAACAGATTTTGATGGAAGAAACGAATTAATCCCGGCGGACAATTTTATTCAATGTGCATTGTTAAAAATGCAGGAGGGCAAAACATTTCCACCTCACAGACACATAACAAAAGACAGGCACTATTCGGAACAAATAGCGCAGGAATCTTGGGTGATAATTAAGGGTAAGGTTCGTTGTAAGTTTTATGATATAGACAACACGATAATTGCAGAGCCAATATTAGAAGCAGGTGATGCAAGCTTTACTTTATACGGTGGTCACACATATGAAATATTAGAAGATGACACCATAGTATATGAATATAAGACAGGCCCATATGAGGGACAAAAATTAGACAAGGTTTTTATATGAAGATGAGCTTTAATGTAGTAGAAAAATTTGAACAGGAAGTCGCTAAATTTTTTGGTGCCCCTTACGCAGTAGCCGTTGATTGTTGTACTCATGGTTTAGAATTGTGTTTAAGACTTAATAAAACAGAAAAAATAACTGTTCCCGCACACACCTATATATCTGTGCCTTTTTTGGCAAAAAAATTGAATATAGGCTTTGAATGGAGGGACGAAGATTGGGTTGATTATTATTATTTGGGCGACTCTAATATTGTTGATGCTGCCGTTTTGTGGGAAAAAAATAGTTATATCCCGGGAACACTTATGTGCGTCAGCTTTCAGTTTAAAAAACACTTGAGTCTCGACCGCGGCGGCATGATTTTAACTGATAACAAGCAGGCAAGTTTGGATTTAAAAAAGATGTCATATGATGGTAGAATACCAGATATGCCATGGCGACAACAAGATATTACTACAGTGGGATATCACTATTACATGACACCTGAAACAGCTAAGTTGGGATTAGAAAAATTGCCAGAAGCTATCGACACGAAGCCAGTTAAGTGGACTTTGGCAGATTGGCCAGATTTGAGAAATATGGGAGTTTTTAAATGAAAAGAGCGTTGATAACTGGTATTTCCGGGCAGGATGGTTCTTATTTATCTGAGTATCTCATATCTTTAGGCTATGAGGTTTATGGCATCGTTAGGCGACACTCCGTCGCTGAGAATCAAAATTATCGTCTTCACCATATAAATGGGAAAGTGGAGACTTTTTATGGTGATTTGTTGGATGTTCCTTCATTAACAAGAATTGTATCAGAGGTTAAGCCTGATGAAATTTATAATCTTGCTGCTATGAGTCATGTTCGAATCAGCTTTGATATTCCATCGTTTACAATTCAAACAAATGCCTTGGGGGTTTTGAATTTGTTGGAGGTCTATAGGTCGCTTTGTCCAGAGGCTAAATTTTATCAAGCCAGTTCCTCTGAGATGTTTGGCAATTCAGTTGATCCGGACGGAGTTCAAAGGCTTACAACTCCGATGAATCCTGTTAGTCCATATGGATGCGCAAAGGTTCTAGCCTACAATCTTGTAAGACATTATCGTCATGCATACGGCCTTCATGCCTGTAATGGAATTTTATTTAATCATGAGTCTCCTAGAAGAGGAACAAACTTTGTAACAAACAAGGTGGTGAAGACTGCCGTGGAAATAAAAAAAGGGCTAAGAGATAAACTTGAGTTGGGAAACTTAGACTCATATCGTGATTGGGGTCACTCTAAAGACTATGTGCGCGCAATGCATACAATTACTAACCATGAAACTCCGGATGAATGGATTGTAGCAACCGGGAAGACACATTCGGTGAGAGATTTGTGTGAATATGTTTTTAAGAAACTGGGCATGAATTACCAAGATTACGTTGTGCAAAACCCAAAATATATGAGACCTGAAGAATTAAAATATTTAAAAGGGGATTCTCAAAGAACGAGGGACGTTCTTGGGTGGAAGCCTGAATACACTTTTGAATCCATGCTTGAAGAAATGATCCAAAGATGGATGGAGGAAATAGATGAATAACATGTGGGATGTACCGGAACAATGGGAGAAGGAGTACTTAAATTCTTGTTTGCGAGCTTCAAAACACGATTCCTTTTTCAATACTTTTAAAACAGATTTTCATTTTACAAGAATTTTAGAACACGCCAATGGGATACAGGGAAAAAATTATTATGATTTAATTAAGGCCACCAACCCGGGCTTTTTAGTTGATTATCCGGATATTTGGTCAAATGATGAAGTGGGAAGCCCGTCTTTGTGTACAATTGCTGACAAGAATGTAAGTCCCACCACACTTCAATATTTGTTTGTGGCTTCTCAATTAAAAAATTTATTTGGCAGTTTAGAGGAGTTCAAGATTGCTGAAATAGGCGGTGGCTACGGAGGGCAGTGTAAAATAATTAATGATGTTTTTTCATTTAAAGAATATGATATAATTGATTTACCAGAAGTTACAAGTCTACAAAATAGATATTTACAAGAATTTTCTTTAGACAAGAGGGTTGGATTATATAGTGCCCCACATCACAAAAAAGGATACAAATATGATCTTGCTATAAGCAATTACGCTTTGTGCGAAGTAAAAGATCCCCAACATACAGAATATGTTAAAGATGTTTTGTTGTTTAGTAAAAGGGGCTATATAACTTGTAATGGCCCCATCCCCGGCCTTTCTTTATTACAAAAGTCTTTTGAGGATTTGACAAGACTTAACGATGTAGAGGCAGAAAGAGATACAAATTATATACTTGTGTGGGGACACAAAAAATAGGAAAAACATTTTAACAATATAGGAGAAATAAAATGAATAACGAAATGCAATTATCAGATCAGGCACTAGGAGCAGTAATGATGGCTCTACAGAGATCTCTTTTACAGGAAAGCGACATTGTGCCAATTTTAAAGGGCTTTAAGTTTGTGGTGGATGCCGACGACGAGTTGGCTGTAAAGAATCCACCCATAGTCAAGT